>Ga0256830_1001837_pt1 | contig 14628 bp, 11 predicted proteins | sample 128326metaG_FD_190537 | JGI IMG/M metagenome (GOLD analysis project Ga0256830, IMG submission 190537) | Hydrothermal vent microbial communities from Lau Basin, Pacific Ocean - 128-326 | ecosystem: Environmental > Aquatic > Marine > Hydrothermal vents | place: Pacific Ocean: Lau Basin | collected... | reverse complement strand
ATACGATCTCTATAAGATCCTCGGTATCTTTATTCCGCTGATCGTCACCAACTGCGCCATCCTCGGCCGAGCTGAAGCGTTTGCCTCTAGAAATGCAGTGGTACCCTCTTTCATAGATGGTCTGATGATGGGGGTCGGCTTCACCGCCATCCTTGTCATTCTCGGTGCGATTCGCGAGCTGCTCGGCCAGGGAACACTATTTGCGCAGGCCCACCTGATGTTTGGCCAGGCCGCCGAATGGATGACCGTTACCGTCATCGACGACTACAACGGTTTTCTACTCGCTATTCTGCCACCGGGTGCATTTATCGGCCTCGGGCTTCTGATCGCGCTAAAGAATATGATTGATCAGCACGCACAAAAAAGAGCCGCGCCAACGTCAACCCCTGAGAGAGAAACAGTTACCAGAGGCACACCAACAACCACCAGCTAGTAGAAGGCCAGCTTTAATGTAACCAGGGACAGACACCCTGAAAATGAGAAGCCACACGACTCAAGCCTGTACACAGTTGCATGACCACTCAACCACATCACCCTGACGACAGCTACAACACCCCATTCCAATACCTTGCGAAGCTTCCTCATTTACCCAGAGCTTTGCATGCCCCTCCCAATACAGACAGATATTGTAGTTGAAGCGCCCACCCTCTGAAAAGCCAGCATTAACGCCAACAGCCACCACCCCAGAGCACCGCCGCCGCCACCGCCTCCGCCACCACCCACCGTGGAACTGCTGCCATTTCCAGACGGCTCCTCTTCTGCCAACACCGTAACGCTGGCAATACCGGTGACAGACAGCCCGCCCGAGTCCGTGGCGCTGAACTGGAAGCTGTCATTGCCGACAAACCCTGTGCCTGGCGTGTAAACCAGCTTGTTGTTAATCACCTGTGCAGTACCGTTCGAAGGCTGTAAAACAATGCTGATAACATGACCAACGCCATCATCCGGGTCTGTAACCTGCGCGGACACACCTTCGCTCGATGTGTTTTCATTGGTTGTAATACTGGCACTGGCAGCCGTGGGTGCATTGTTTCCACCCCCTGCGGCCAACACCGTAACGCTGGCAATACCGGTGACAGACAGCCCGCCCGAGTCCGTGGCGCTGAACTGGAAGCTGTCATTGCCGACAAATCCTGTGCCTGGCGTGTAAACCAGCTTGTTGTTAATCACCTGTGCAGTACCGTTCGAAGGCTGTAAAACAATGCTGATAACATGATCAGAGCGCCATCATCCGGGTCTGTGACCTGCGCGGATACACCTCCGCTCGGTGTGTTTTCATTGGTTGTAATACTGGCACTGGCAGCCGTGGGCGCGCTATTGGTGGCACCACCAGCAGGTACCGCACGTACGCGAACGTCATCAAAAAAGGCGGAATCATTGAAGCTGCCAACGCCCAGACGACCCATCGCAAACGTGGCATCCGTGGCGCTCAGCAGCATGTTGCCATCAAAAGTGACACGGATTTGATCACCACTACGCACAATGTCAATGGCGTGATAAAGGTTGTCATTCAACCAGTCCGTCGTGGCCGTGGCCAGTTCGCTACGGCGACCCGATTCCACTTTGAACAATTGCGTGGCAGACATTGCATTATTAAGAAGCAGATAGTAATAATTATTGGCGTCCTGATAACCAAACAACAGCGCCATATCAGCGAAATTATTACTGGCCACCTCGTCACCCAGCCGGGCATTAACGCTAAACACCACGTCACCATAGATCCCCGGCAACAGACTGTATTCACCCAACAAGCCATTGCCAGGGCTGTCAAAATTTGAAGTATTAAGACTGTAGGCGTAATCACCACCGCCCTGTACCACCGTCCAGCGCGATGGCGTTTGGGGCTCAAAACCTGCGGCATCACCACCCTCGAACCCTTCATTGGCGCGATAGACAAAATTGACATTGGTCATTTCTGTCATGACGTTGGGCACAATAGCGCGGTCGCTGATACCGTCGTCAATGATCAGGGTGTATTCAGTGCCCTCACTGAGGCCACTGACATCAAGCAACACCACCCGAGTGTTGGCCGCCAGCACAGCACTATTGACTGTGACGGAAGGCGCGAGGCTGTAACGACTGGCATTTTATGCCGACGCTGTTTCCACTGGCTCGCTGAACACCACCTGGACAGTGTCAGCCCCAAGGGGCAGTACAGAAACCACTGTCGGGGCATCAATGTCCTGAACAATCGTAAGCCTGGCGGAAGCGCTGATCAGGCTGCTGCCATCATTGATGATTTCGACATCAAACTCCGCATCATTGTCAGCCATAAATGTTGCGGTTTGCCCCTGATCCACGGCAATATCAACAGGGTCCAGAACCACCCGCAAGGCAGCAGGGTCTGCCAGTTTGTAGATCAGTACATTCTCTGTCGCATCATTGGCCAACACATAGGCGTTTCCCCGTCGGCTATAGCGAAAGTGACCGTAAGTGCCCGTAAAATGGCGCGCCTGGGGCGCCACCGCAAGATCATCCCAGCGGCGGATATCCATTCTGCGGCCCCCTTTCGTGAACTCGCTGCGGATGCCGGTCAGTACAGTGTGTTAGTCCCACACCAGGAGCCCGCGTTGGGTATTCTGGCGGTTGATAATAATAGTGCTGCGTTATTGCAACGCCTCGGACAGCCTGCGACGTTACCCGCAGACATCCTGCAGAATAAGGCAGGGATTGCGGGCATGGTGCTGGACGGTATTCTGGAAATCGAAGAAGAGGGCCGTTTTTTCAGTGGTCCAGCAGCCTGCAAAGCACTTCTCGCCGCCACACCCAACATTCCTGAACCTGCCGGTGTTTTGACAACCTGTTCACACGCCGCCTTGCAGGCGGCCCAGACCCTTCCCATAGATGACCCTAAGGCGTTATCACGCTGGCTCTATCGCTATCACCGCATGCCAGTAACACCTGCATGGGCTCACCGTCTTTCGGACCAACGTGCGATACAGAATCATTTGGGGCTTCAGCCTGGTGGCGCAGTACATCGTTTGCTTGATGAGCACTTTGTGTTTCATAACGTGCTAGGGTGGCTGGCATGGCACCACCCTTTGCCCGACACGGGTTTGAAAGCTGGCCTGACATAGAATCCGTGTTACAGCGCGCTATGGCCAAAAAGGCGCAGGCCCGCTTTCCTTCGCTTAAACTGTTCAGCGAGGCTTTTCGCCGTGCACAGCCCCCCACACAACGCAATCAGGTTGACGAGGTGCGCCCAGCCGCAAAGATGCTGTCCCTGGTCGATGCAATTCTGGAACGCACGGTGGATGCTCCACGCCCATTAGCGGAACTGTTCACTACCGCACCAACGCTGTCCATTCAGTCTGGTGCAGCCGGGTTGGCATGGTTTCTCTACCGTGCCGCACAGATACGCAATTCTCCGCAACTGATTGTGGGTGCCGACCTCTGGTCCCGCCAGGCACTTGCACAAATTGACGATAGTCAGGGGTTTGAGCTGCCCGCCGTAAGCGACAAAAAGATCAACTACCGTCATGTTTCTCTTCACCATGGGCGGTGTGGTCTGCACTGCGTGCACGCTTTGATCAGTCACGCACGAGGTGATATGGCCTCAACCGCGCAACAGGTGGAAGAGTTTCTGAGTGCTGCACAAGCCGGAAAAAGCCAAAACGAATTTGCCTTCGGCCATAGCGGCCCGATAGTAGGCGCTGCAATATTATTGGATGTATTGCGTTGGTCGTCACGCTTGTCCGTCAAACCATTGGAACAGTTCCTGCGGGAAACGTCCCGGCATACCGCCACACGCATTGCCGGGCTGGGTGACGTCGGCAATGATCAAACCACGCCCCATCTGGGTATCGCACACGGTTGGGCCGGTATGCTCTATGCTCAACTACTGGCGCACAAACTGCTGCAAACACCCCCTTCCGTTACGCTTGTAAAACATCTTGAGCAACTGGCTGAAAAGGCGGTTCTCCACGGGCGAGGTATATCATGGGTTGGTACTGTTCAGCATATGGGGCAACAAAATGAGACACCTGCTCATGCCCCTGGCTGGTGCAGTGGCAGTGCTGGGTATCTTTATTTGTGGTGTCTGGCTCACGAACTGATCCAGAGTCCCCGTTACCTGGAACTGGCTATCCAGACGGCTTGGTTTGCCTGGGAGCATGCCGACCGCCACCCACGTCTTTGCTGTGGCCTCAGTGGGCGTGCCTTTGCCTTGCTGCATGTCTATCGTCACACCGGCGATCAAGTATGGTTAGCCCGGGCCCAACAACTGGCACGCTTCGCCTTTAATTCCACTGTCGAATCTTTTGCCTGGGATGAACACAGTTTGAATCTCTACTGGGGGGCTCTCGGTCCTGCATTGTTGGCGCTGGAACTGGAACAGCCCGAGCGAGCCGTCATGCCGCTCTTTGAGCTGGAAGGCTGGCCCGGGCCGTATAAGGGTTAAGTGAATTCACTGATATCCGTTTATCGGGAAAATTTTCCTGTTTTTCCCTGCGGCATTGGATAAAAAAACAAACACCGGTTGGACTGTCAAAACAACTATTAACACCTAACCCAGATTGCGGGAAATAAACGGTCCAACAAATTTTGAAACAGGCAAAGGCAACCGCTTCCAGGCATTGATAAACAACTGGTACTTGGGATTCAGTGGATTCACATCCGGAATCTCGCTCGCTTTTACCAGCAGGTATTCGTATTTCAGAGGCTCAGGTTCAAATCCCCAGTTTTTCTTGAAGCTGTAAGACCCTGTACCCATTTTGCTGCGGCCGTAATCAAAAACACGAATACCGCGCTCACCCGCCCGACGCATAAGTTCCCAATACATAAAATCATTGCCTTTTACGGCACGCGCTTCGCTGGTCCCACCTCCGTAGTAAGGCAGAACTTCATCCCGAAAATAAAAACTCATCACACTACTGATAAGCCGCCCGTCCTTGACCACCGTTAACACTTCACAATGTTCACCAAATACATCGCGCAGCACGGAGAAAAACTTTTTGGGAAACACCGGTGTTCCCAGATTTCTGACGCTTTGCGCATACGCGTCATAAAAGCGCTGGATGTCCGTATCTATCTCACTGACCAGTCCTGCCTTGATCCCTTTGCGCACAACAGCCCGCTGTTTGCGGGGAATGGAAAGCAGGTTTTTTTCTGCATCGGCGTCGATTTCTTTGCGAAAGGTTACATACAGTTCTTTTTCCAGCCAGTCTTCATTGGGCAACTGCGATTCCGGTGGCTCAATCCGGGCAAACTGTGCATTGCGCATTTCGAGGTAATCCACTCCAAGACGGCGCGCCAACTCCTCTGCGGCTTTATGCAACGCGACCCGTGCTGCATCCGAATGGGCGGCAACCCCACCATAAACACAGAAAGGTGCAGACATCAGCGCATTGCCAAACAAAAAACTTTTAACATGTCCCAATGGCAATACACCTTCAATGGCGCCATTGCGCTCTGCATACAAAAAATGGGCACGATGCCCCATGCCTGCTTCAATGGCTTTTTTCCAGCCTGCGCGATGAAAAAATGTGGCTTCGGGACATGCCTCGACAAAGGCATCCCAGCGCTGCATGGATTGACTATCCAGTTCTTTTATTTCTATTGATGTTTCTGACACGTCCCGTTCTGCTCCTGTGCAATATCTGATTTTATTTTTTTAAATTACCGGAATGAGCATTCTGTTCGAGAAACACTTTATCCATCCGGTCCCACTGAAAATCCCTGAGCAATCTTTTTAAGCGCCCTTCCATGCGCCCAAGATTCAAATAATGCCGAAACCGCGTCTTGGCACTGATATCTTTTTGACGCGGCTGTCCCGGATCAATTTCCCAGGGATGAAAATAAAAAACGCCGGGTTGACCATCATGCCGGTTCACCCTGCGCATGGCCATGCGCGAAACGGCATAGGGGTAAAGCCGGAAGTAACCACCGCCACCACAGGGAAGCTTTTTATTCAGCACTTCCACAGTGGTCACGGGAACTTCGAGGATGCCGTCATGGCCACGAGGTCGAAACGAAAAACGCGGAGCCTCCGGCATGCCGTATAAATCATGTTTGATGGGGTAAATACTGGAACTGTAGATATAACCCGCTTCTTTCAGTTTATCCAACGCCCACAGATTTCTGGCGCCAATGGAATAACTCGCAGCACGATAACCACATACTTGCTGACCGGACATATCTTCAAGTAGCTTCTTGGTACGCACAATATCGTCAAAAAACGCCTGTGGTTGCTGATTGACCACACGTATGTGCGAATAACCATGACTGGCCAGTTCGTGTCCATCGGCAACAATACGGCTCACTAACCCCGGATAACGCTCTGCCACCCAGCCCAGCATAAAAAAAGTGCCTTTCACGCCGGCTTCATCAAACATATCAAGCACTCTTTCGGTATTTTTTTCCACTCGTGCATTGATATTGTCCCATTCACTACGGGGAATAATTTTTTCAAATGCGGAGACTTGAAAATAATCCTCCACATCCACTGTCATTGCGTTGGTAATTGTATGCTGATTCACTGGATCGTCTCTGATGATGAATGGTAATTATCGTTTAACGTCCAGCCAGTTTTCGATAACGTCAATAATACGTTGAGCAGTTTTACCATCCCACTTGTCCGGCACCTGTCCGGCCTTTCCACCGCTTTCCACAGTTTCATTGAATGCCGCCAGAATTGCTTCCGGATCTGTTCCGACAATGGTATTGGTTCCCTGCTCAACGGTAATGGGTCGCTCTGTGTTTTCACGCAGCGTGATACAAGGCACACCCAGCGCGGTGGTCTCTTCCTGAATGCCGCCGGAATCGGTCAACACCATGCGGGCATTGGCCATCAGCCCCAGCATTTCCTTGTAACCCAGCGGGGTCAGCCGGGTAATTGCAGCACTGTCCAGCAGATCACCCAACCCGGCTTTTTCGATGCAGGCCTTGGTGCGGGGATGAACCGGGAACACAATGGGCAGCGTAGTACTGATGGTTTGCATGGTTTTCAACAGGCGCTCAAGAATATCCGGAGTGTCCACATTGGATGGCCTGTGCAACGTCAACAGGGCGTAACCATTCTCCAATAATGCCTTGCTGTTTGTGACATCAGCCAAAGTCTTTTCCGGTAAGGTGGCGCTGTCCAGTTGATGGTGTAATGTATCGATCATCACGTTGCCGACAAAATGAACCCGGGTGCTGTCAATACCTTCCCGTTCGAGATTGGCAACCGCATCCGATTCAGTAATGAAAAGTAAATCGGAAATTTGATCGGTGAGTACCCGGTTAATTTCTTCAGGCATTTCCCGGTCATAGCTGCGCAGACCCGCTTCCACATGGATGACAGGAATTCCTTTTTTTGCCGCTACCAGGGAGCAGGCAATCGTGGAATTGACATCACCCACCACCAGAATGGCCGCCGGTTTATGTTCATCCAGCACAGGCTCAAAGCGCAACATGATTTCTGCTGTTTGTACGGCATGTGTTCCCGATCCCACCCCCAGATCCACATCCGGCTCAGGAATACCCAGCTGGTCAAAAAAAGCATGTTTCATCGCTGCGTCATAATGCTGCCCTGTGTGTACCAGACAGGGTTGCAGGGTATCAGAGGCGCTTAATGCCCGCATAACCGGCGCAATTTTCATAAAGTTGGGTCGGGCGCCAACCACGCACATGATCGTGGAAGTATTCATGACAGAGGTTCCTTTTTATAGATTTATCATATCGGTTATTGTCAGCGGGGGATTGGTGGATGTGAACAGGCCTGAGACAAAAATCAAAGGCTCCATTTCATACGGACACTGAGTCTGTTTTCACTAAGGCTTAGCCCACCCAGCAGGCCCTCCCAGGTTCTGCTGCTGGCGATGATACTACCATCCATCCCGCGCCCCATTTTCCGGGAAAAATTGAGATCCGCACTGCGAAGCCTGATACTGCGACGATCACCAGAGTCATCTGAATACCCGCTGTTCAAACCCTGAAAACGCAATAACATGGTAGTACGACTGGCAAAATGCCAGCGCCAGGAAGCTGTACCACCACGTAATGTTTGGTTACCGCTGGTATCAAACAACCTGCGTTCTTCGTATGCGCTAACACTAATGAGACTTTTGGCGGTTTTATAGCCCAAAGTTGTTTGTCCGCGTTTGCGTACAAACAATGCGTTGGACAGGGGAAGCGCCGAGGAGGCTAAATTGTTTGACTGGCCCTGTTGACCACCGCCCCCCAGGCTCTGCACACCCTGCACCGAAGTAGTATCTTCAAGGTAACTTGCGTTCCAGGCCATTCGTCGGTTCACCAACGACATGGTCCCTTTCCAGACACGGCCCGTGTTCAGGCCAACTTTTTGATCCCGCCACACAAGATTCAACGCACTTCGGGGCGTCGGCGACCAGGAAAGCGATGCCATGCTCAGTCGATTCCCCGTCAACAAATCAATCTGAAGTATGGGGCTCAGCATAATTCTGGCACCAACAGCATAATAGGAACCATTTCGCCCTTGGGAAGAAGCAAGGTCATTGCGCTCATCACCAGCGCGGAACAACATGCCCAGGCTTCGATTGACTAAATAACTGGCCTGGCCAGTGGCCGATTTCTTACTGTAATCACTGGCGCCTGCTCTTGCTGTTATTTTTTGTGAATAATCCAGCGACCAGAACATGCGCTGAAAGGAAGGTCCACTGCGAAGTCCGGCAGCTACGGATTCAATTTTGGCATCCGACGCTCCTCCACCGCTGTAGGCCAGAGTTTCATACGAATAGCTGGCTGAACCTTCTGCTTTCCTTCCGAAGCGTTTCTTGACATACGGGTTAATGGCCAAGGCAGAAATTTTGGTGCGGTCAACGGTATTAAGATTATCCACCACCCCCCCCCTGGAAGGTGAAATCACCCGCTGCGAATCACTGGCCCTCAGGTTCAGAAAAGCAAAATCCTTGACAAGCTCTGCCGATGTATTGGCTCCCAGCTGATGATATTTGGCATTTCGGTTTGAGTTTTTCGCATAAAAAATATTTTGCAATGTATACCCCAGATTAGCATTCAACCTGGGGCCCTCAGCCCGTATTGCCAGCCCTGGGTTAACCTCGGTGATATAGTCTTCTTCGCCCGGATTGCTAAGGGTAACATTGTCAGTGTAGGTTTCCCTGAGTTCCAAGGAGGGCTTAACCGACCACTCCGCAGCAAATACGGGGGCAGATAGCAAAACCAGCAGGGCGGCAGCCAAAAGCTGGATACATAATCGCATGTAGCCATCATTTGTCCGGGGCGAAGCCAGAAATATCACGAACTAGGAGCCTGTCAGGCTTAAATAATCGTCGCGGGAAAAAGCCATTTTGCGTCCATTTTTTTGATCATTTGAGATGAAACATATTGCGCATATTTAACGAAAATGATCGAAAAAACGGGCCTAAATGGATTCTTTGCAATAGATTCATTCCAGGTTCAACAAATACTATTGCCCGACCCATGTGATCGCTGCGGGTTTCGTGATTATCGTATGGACAGAGCACTAACCTTGTTCCTCTCCGTACGCAGCATAATAAGAACCGTACTGTGGCCCGTTACCGGAGCCTTTGTATTTATTCAGCACAATGCCGATGACTTTTCGTTCGTCAAGCAACGCCACCGCCTCCTTGACCGCATTTTGGGGGGTTTCTCCCGCCTCAACAATAAGCAATACCTGACCCACTAAACCTGCAACTACATTCGCCTCACTGGTCAGCAACAAGGGGGGAGCATCAAAAATAACGATTCTGTCGGGGTAGCGTGTTGACAATTCGTGAGTTACTCGCTGCATTTGATCACTCGCCAACAACTCGTTTGCTTGAGTGTGCCTGCGCCCAGCGGGCAGTATCTTTAATTTCGGTACATTAGTGGACAGGATGACATCCGCAAGTTCTACATCAGGGTCCGATAGCACATCTGTAAGCCCCAGTTTTTCGTCCAGCTCAAGCAAACGTGTAAGCGCCGGATTAAGAACATCAAGATCCACCACCAGCACGGTGATGTCCATTTCGTTTGCCATGCTCAGGGCCAGATTTATGGTATTAAATGTTTTTCCTTCACCCGACATGGCGCTGGCAACCATGATCACATTTCCCAGTTCAACAGCGTCTGCCGTTTTACCGAAAGCATTGCTCAGCAACGGTCTCTTGATTCGGCGATATTCCTCCGCCAGTTTCGCACGATCCTGAGGCGGCGCAAAAAAACCAAAGTTTTCCAGCTTACCCATATCGATATGGGTAAAACCTGCTTCACGTTGTTTGGCTGTCCTGCCGGGCGATGCAGAAGAAGGCGTCTTGCCAACAGGCTTTCGTTCCACTGCTTTACGTTGCACACCTCCATTGGAGGTCGACAACTTAAGCTTTTCAACCATACGTTCGATAGAACTCATATTTTTTCCTTCAAGGCCTCTACCAACGATGAAATCTGCGCTACATCAATGTATTGCAGCAGCATTACGCCACTGTATACGAACAACAAAACAACTCCCACGCTGACAAAGGCAACAAACTCCAGGCGTTTGCGCCGCAGTAATTCAGGTGTCCACAAGCGGCTCACAACCCCAAAAACCGGAACGCCGGCAAACGTTTGCAGTGTGCGCTGGTCATAAAATGCCGGGCGAATCTGCGATAAAAGAAACGCCAGCCCAACACCGCTGGCAAAACCGGCAATCAGGGCCAGGGTATCCAACATCAGACGGTTGGGAGCAGAGGGAGTCAACGGCACCCTTGGTGGGTCAACAACTGTGAATTTGACGTCTTCCCCTGTTCTTTCTGCCTTCTCGGACAATTTTGCCGATTCAAGACGTGCGATCAGAGTGTCATAACTGTTTTTGTTCAGCGCATAGTCACGGTTCAGGCTCTTTAACTCCGCCTCGATTTCCGGAATGGTATCAACTTTCGAGGCCAGCTCATTAATCCGTTGGGTATATTCTTTAACACGAGTCTGTAAAGAAACCACACTCGCTTCAGCTTGCCCAAGTGAAATTTTGGTTTGTTGATAAACCGGGTTTTGCTCCATAGACTGGCTGCCGGCCTGAAGGCGCGCCATGGGGCTTTTCTGGTCTTGCTCACGTTTGTTTTTCAGGTTTTCCAACATTGCCTGAATAGCAATGACATCAGGGTGCTTGTCAGTAAACTGCAATAACAAACCATCCAGCTGTTCCTCTAATTTGGCGATGCGCCCATCCAGGGGATGGCTGGCGCTTTTGGTGTTTCCAAACCCAAATACCGGTTCTTCACCTACCAGCTGCCGCCTGAGTTCATCCCGCCGGTTGAGTGCTTCCTCCAATTCCAGCCGTGCCTGCTCCAACTGTGCGCGGGAATCCTGTAGCAATTCAAAATAATCCTGGCCAGCCCGTGGCATTAGTGCAACATTTTTCTGTTTGAATTCCTTGATGCGGTTTTCCGCTTCGATAAGCCGTTTCTCATATTCCGCTATCTGCTGAACAAGAAATTTTTGCGCCGCATCAGAATCCTGCCGGGTATCACCCAGGGTGCTTTCCACAAAAATAGCCAACAGTGATTTAACGACTTCCTTTGCCATTTGCGGATCAAAGTGGGTGTATGAAATGGTATAAAGATTGGCCCCTCTGGCACTGCTGATATGAATCTTTTTTGTCAACTCATCCAGCAATGACTCCATTTCGTCGGGTGTTTTCGCATTCAGATCAAGATCCGTCACACGAGCAACCTTTTCCAGGTTAGGCCGGCTCAGCAAAGTACGGGTCATCATCGCCAGCCGCTGATGAACGTCGGTCTCCACGGTAAGCCCGCGCAACAGCGGACGCAAAACAGAATCGGTGTCCACAAGCACTCGGGCAGTGGCTTCGTATTCATCAGGAATTTTGGCAACGAGAACCCAGCCGATAATAGGTATCACCCACGCCAGCAGCATCGCGTACCATCGGAACCGCCATATCCCACGAAGATAATTAAGTACTAGTTGAATAATTTCCTGCATGAATAGCCTTGTCGATTAATTCGTTTGCATTCCGTAAATCCAGAGCCCATCGGATAATTAGATGATCGGCACAGGAGAAAGCTGTTTTGAGCTCATTTTTCTGGTCATTTGGGAATAATATTGCGCATATCCAACACCGTAACCGGGAAAACCGGTCAAAATGAACTTTTCACCGTAGATTTACCAAATCTGACAGACCCTAAAACCACGCTTCAGGAATGATCAATACATCTCCCGGAAGCATATCGACATTAGCAGTGATATCCCCTTCCTGAATCAAATCATCCAGTCGCACATTATATTGCCGCTGTTCTCCATCCACCACACGTACAATGGTGGCCTTGTTGCCAGCCGCAATTTCAGCCAGCCCTCCCACCGTGATCATCACATCCAGCAGTGTCAGGTGTTCTTTATAAGGTAACGACTGAGCTTTTGCGGCTGCGCCAATCACCCGAATTTGCTCACTGTAGCGGCCGGTAAAGCCGGTTACAGTAACAGTGACCACTGGATTTTTTATGTAGCGCGCAAGCTCCTTTTCCATATCCCTGGCTAATTGGGTTGGCGTTTTGCCACTGGCGACAACATCTTCAACCAGGGGTGTTGTTATCCGGCCATCAGGGCGCACCGGCACTGACGAAGATAATTCACGATTTCCCCACACAAATATATTTACGCTATCACCCGGGCCGATAATGTACAGCGGCGCCCCGCTGGCATATGTTGCAGAATCAAGCGTCGGTTGTTTTTTTGAGGCGCATCCGCTTATCAAAACGATAAAGAAAATGACCAGATAAAATACAAATGACCAGTTCGCGTACGTTTTTTTCATAAATATCTCACTGAAAATAAGAAGCCGTAATGTACCGGGGTATTATATGCTTACAGTGCCAATATAATTAGTGCAGACCCAGCTTTGGCGCATCCCGCCATTCTACTAGAAATCCCACAAAAATTGCGAAATAGATACTGTCCACTACCTGCATTCTGTGGAGATTTTTCTGAGTATAATGACCATTGACAAAATCGGCGGGCAGCCCCACTGGCTCCCCCAAAAGGGGCCGACAGTGTGCTAACGTAACTTCGACAGGCGCGCCCTGGCTTCTGCCGCTTGGGGAAAATCACCGTGTTTCTCCAATAACGCCGCAAACGCCTCTCGCGCCTTTTTCGTTTGCCCATTGCGCTCCAACGCCACCGCATAATGAAACTGGATTTCCGCGACATCCGGGGCCCCCTTATAGGCCTTTTGCAAGTACTCCAGCCCTTGCTTCGATTTTCCATTCTGGAGCAACAACCAACCATAGGTGTCGGTTACTGCCGGATTGTCTGGCGCTTGTTTATGCGCTTTTTGGCCATAATCCAGTGCATCTTTGTTATTACCTGTTTCATAAAACAGCCAGGCGAGATTGTTAAGCGCGGCCATGTTTTTTGGCTTTAACGCCAGGATTTTTTTGTATTGGGATATTGCCTGCTGTTTTTTAGCCGCCCCCGTATAGGCCTGCGCCAAAACCATGCGCACCGCCACATCACGCGGGTTTTGTTTCAGCCATTCCCGCAACAGGCCTGTATCCGCCTTCTCACCCTGATAGGCTTTTTCCGCCTGAAAATGTTTTACCGCCAGCACACCACTGGGGGCCTTGGCAAAACCCGAGGCATAAGTCTTTGCGGCGGTTGAAAAGCGCTTGCTGCGCATTTGAAGGTCGCCTTCCAGCTGATAACCCACCGTCAGGGCCGGCCGTTGCTTTTGAAGTTTTTTGGCGATGCGCATTGCCTTGTCCTGATCACCGTTCTGAAACGCTAACTGGGCCAGTGCCTGCTGTGCGGAAACCAGCCTGTCATCCAGATCCAAAGCCTTGTTGATGTGCCGTCCTGCCAGGGTGAAATCGCCGGTTGCAAGATAGGCCCTGCCAAGCAGAGTGTGTGCTGCTGCAACATCGGGATAATGCTTTATAAGACTGTTGAGGGTATCCAATGCCTCATTTTTTTGGCCGGCGGCCAGCTGTACCAAACCGTAGGCTCTGAGCGCCACAAAATCTTCAGGGTGTTGCGCCTTCATTTCCTCAGCGATGGCCAACGCCTTGACAAAATCACGACGCCCCATCCAGTACTGAACAAGCAGGCTTCCCACTTGCAGGTCACCCGTATTTTGCTCCCAGGCCTGATTGAGCCATTTGTCCGCTTCGGCTTGATTTCCTTCCTGTTCTGCAATTTCCACCAGCGCCAGTATCGCCTTCACATGCCCTTTGTGCTGCTTCACGATTTGCTCAAACCTGGCCTTGGCACTCTTGAGATCTCCCGCCGCCTGATCCAGCTTTGCCAGATTCATTATTGCAGGCACAAAATCAGACTGGATTTTCAATGCCCGCTCAAAACTCTCCCGTGCCGCAGACACATCACCAAGGCCTGCATATGCCGCCCCTGCAAGATTGTCCGGAACGGCGCTGTCCGGGAGTTTTAGCGCCAGTTGTCGGGCCTTATCGAGCGCCTTGTTAAATGCTCCACTGCGTAAGTGAGTAAGTATCAGTAAAACATCTGCCTGAAACACATCCTGTCCAAGCTGGACTGCGGTTTCCAAGGCTTCCACCGCTTTGGTGGTTTTTCCGGATGCCAAGCGCCCCAATGCCACCTGGGTCTGAATCAAGGCATTTTTCGGAGACTGAGCCACTGCACGTTCAAGATATTCTGTCCCTTTGACAGTGTCTTTGTTTTGCATGTAAGCACCCCCCAACAAGG
>Ga0256830_1001836_pt1 | contig 14633 bp, 13 predicted proteins | sample 128326metaG_FD_190537 | JGI IMG/M metagenome (GOLD analysis project Ga0256830, IMG submission 190537) | Hydrothermal vent microbial communities from Lau Basin, Pacific Ocean - 128-326 | ecosystem: Environmental > Aquatic > Marine > Hydrothermal vents | place: Pacific Ocean: Lau Basin | collected... | reverse complement strand
AAAAGCCAGACACCCCTCCGACAAGAAAACCAAAAGAAGCAGGTTTTTCAGTACATCGGGACAATTGAACGCCCAAGGCAGATTGCAATGAGAAGTTTAGCGGGTCGAATCATCTACGATTTTAGATCAGGCTTAGTGCAGGTTGCGGGAAAGGCCTGGCAGCGACCTGAAATGCTTGATGGGCTAGAAGTTGCTGACTTTCGGCAGCTTGTTTATTTTTGGGAAAGAAATCAGACCCCCCAAAAAAGGGGAGAAGAAATAGAAACAAAGTGAATCCCTTATTTCGCCACCAACAGGGCATGGAGCGTTTGCTGATCTGGGATGCCAGTCTCAGGCAGACTGCGCTGCCTTTGAAATGACTTAATTGCCTTGCTGGTTTGTTTATTTATTTTGCCGTTGACCTCTCCTTGGAATAAACCTAATTTTTTGAGTTTTTTTTGCGCACGCGCCAGACTCACCTGATAAATGCTGATGGCATCCGCGCCGACGCCGATTTTTTCTACCGGGGAAAATGCTTGTACGCGATTTTTATGAAGTCCGGTGATCATGCTGGCGACGGCAATATAGAAACTTTTTTTTGGATTTTTTTCGCAATAGTTTTTTAAATATTCCCCAAGAGTATGGATGGTTTCCCAAGAACTAAGGTCGAATGTTGTTTTTAAGTGCTGGTTTTGTGCAGTGAGATAGCCATTGATCCAACCGGCATAGAGAAACTTATTTAAGGAGGCTTTTTCAGACAATGCCAGAAAGTTCGTACATGATGAGTTTCCAACCCCTTTGACTGCAAACTTCCCTTCCTTGTCGGCCGCATGACTAGAAGTACTCGAAAACAACAGTAGCATGACGAGCAAAAAAACTTTCATATCTAAAATCCCCTCAATCTGTATGGCGTGTAAGCATGGACGTTTTTTAAATCGTTTCTGAGTATAAAAAGAACCCGGACCTAAAACAACGAAAAAGAGTGCATCCCCTGTCAAATACATGACGAAGAGATACACTCACTTTTCGAGGAAAATTCTCCGTTATTGTTTACAAGGTACCCTGACGTCTCCGATGAAGCGCCAGACCCACCAAGCCTGTCCCTAATAAAATGATCAGACCCGGTTCGGGTACTGACGGAGGGGGGGGCGGTGAAGACGCGATAATGGAACGCATGAACAAGGTACTTGCAGTGCCGGTCCAATCAAGAAAGGTCGGGAAAGCAGTTGTAAAACCCGGATCCGCCTCATCTAACAAGGGATCAATTCCCATCAGGGAAAAGGTGGTCAAACCCAGGCCAGAAAGATCAAAGGTTGCACCCGGAGCCAGTGTTCCGATGACGGTACCTGTATCATCAACGATTTCGAGTGTACCAAAACCGAAACTTGCCGGAGGTGCGCCGACTTCCGTGAAGGTCGCACCGCCGTCTAGGGTGTATCTAAAGCCATCAACAAAGGGCGGATCAAACCAACGACGGGGTGTGGGCGCAGGAAACTCAAATTCTCCCGGTGCCGGTACAAAGGGCAAAACGGGGTTATCCGCATCCGATCCCGGCTCAATACCACCTACACCACCAAAAGCAAACAAAAATGTTGCCGGAGTCCCGAGCGTCGGACCATCCGGGGTACTGCTTTGTCCGAGAGAATAAACATCGGCACCCAACAGGGCCAGTGCCGCCTCAGCATCAGCTTCATTGGCCGCTGAACCGTAAAAAATGTTGAAGACCCGGCTTTCGCCTGGGGCAAGGTCACCAAAGGCAAAGTCGAAGACCGAACCCTGATCCGCTGGTCCGATATCTTCAAAATCCACATTAACCGTTGCGGGATTAAGAGAGCCTGCGGCGACTCGCGGGTCTGAGTCTGCAAAACCGTTATTGGACGCAAAACGCACATTTCCACCAGCCGATTCCAGATTGGCCTCAACACCGCTGTGTGTGACAAATTCATTAAATTCAGTGGGCGGAATATCCCAATCCATCGCACGCCGATAAACAACATCCTCCAGTGTCTCTGTGGTTGAGGTGTTTGTAATTGTCACCTGCCCCTGAAAAACATCAGCGGCAAGTGAGGGGCCATAGGCATGTATCACTTCAACCGGGGCATCCGATAGGCTGACAATCGATGTTGCGGTGGAAACAGTCGAACCGAATGTACCGCCATCAAGTCCGCCGATTCCAGAAGCTTCATTTGCAAATCCGGCTTCACGGCTGCCTGAAGCAGTGACTGCAACGCCCCAACCTTCACAAAGACAGCCGGGAGAAGTCGCATCCCCGATGCCGTCTCTCCAAAGGCCATAAATCCCCGGCCCATCAGGACCTTCGGGAAGTCCATCTTCAGGAAATCCGTCTCCAAAAAATTCACCCTCTCCAAATTCTTCGTCAAAAAAATCTCCCCCTGCATCGCCAAATGCAGGGACGTTCAGTTGACCTTCATCGTTTACACCCAGGTAGGTATTTCCATAGGTGATAATCGCATCACTGAATGCGAGGCCTGTATGAGAAAAAAGCAGCAAGACGGCAAGACCGACAGCGCTTAATTTCTGTCTTAAAAAACGGTTCATTATTTTTTATCCTCCAGAACTTCAAAAAAGTCATGCCGACAGGCAATGCCGACATGGCCAAATGTAATGTCATAATAGGGTTGTTTTGAACTGACCAACAGCCCACGTCAGACAGCACTAAACTAAAGCAATAAGTGTACCAATTTATAAATACATAATAAAAACAACAGCTTAAAAAAATATAAGAGAAACATCTCATAAAAAGGTGTAAACTTTCCAGACAGGGTTTCAAATAAAATCCGAGGGTCTGTTAAAACAAAAAAACACAAAATAATCTTTAATTTCAATTAGATAGAAATAAAACAACGCGAAAAATCATCAAAGAGACTCATTTATTTTAGTTGTAAAATTTCCTGACACTTATCTCACAAAAAACCTACCCACAGCGATTTAAACAAAAGCCCGGTTGTTTAAATTGGACATTTTTTCGAGTAAAAAACGAAGTGACATCATGAGCCGGATCGGCGGATAAAGATTTGCCGGGTAAACCTGACATCTGCCTGCTGCGGCTACGGCCGTATCCCTAGGCTCAAACTACAGCTGCACCGTACTCGCAAACGGCACGGTTCGGTGCTGGGGACTTAACAAGGTGGGCCGGTTGGGGAGAATGGTGGCAATGCCTCCTCCTTGAACTCCCGTGCAGGTAAGCGGTTTGCCTTACGCCGGATCCTGCGCCAAGCCTTACCGATGTTCACCCAGGGCTGACCCGAAACTTTTCCCGGAAAGACGTATGGATTGCCGCACCCCCCGGCAATACGGACTTGCTTCGGATTGGCTTCTTGATTGATCGCAGTGCTAATAACATCCTAATCTTATTGTAAGACCACGATAAAATGTTTAGATTCCAGGCGCAACTTGCAGGGAATCGCCTGCTATTGACAAAATTTTCAAGGCAAAAGCCGGGAATTTTTACCTCGAAAAACAATTCATGACTTAATCAGCGCTTTCTTAAGATTTTGCATAGGGATGTTCTCCTTCCGTCCTCCCGATGATCACCGCGCCGCAGGTATCGCTGAAGACATTGACGGCTGTCCGGCACATATCCAGAAGGCGGTCAATGCCAAGCACCAGGCCCACGCCTTCAATCGGCAAACCCACGGCCTCGAGAATGATGACAATCGCCACCAAGCTTGCAGAGGGAATGCCCGCAACACCGATGGAAGTGAGCAGGGCCAAAATCACCACGGTAAATTGGGTGGTTATGCTCAGCTCAATGCCATAGGCCTGGGCAATAAACATGGCGACGATGGATTCATACAGGGCCGTGCCGTCCATGTTGACGGTTGCCCCAAGGGGAATCACAAAGCTGCTCATGCGGTTTGAAAGTCCGGCGCGTTTTTCGAGGCAGTCCATCGTAATCGGCAGGGTCGAGGAGGAGGAAGAAGTCGAAAATGCGGTCAAGAGGGCCGGGGCCATGGCCTGGTAATGGTCTTTTGGATTCAACCCGCCCACAAACTTAAGCAACAGCGGCAGCACGATCAGAAAATGCACGCCGAGCGCAAGCAGCACGGTCAAAAGCAGTGAAAACAGGGGCTGCAACGCGCCCAGCCCCGTATTTGCTACGACTTTGGCCACCAAACCAAAGACGCCGATGGGCGCAAGCCGCATGATCCAGTCGGTCAAACGCATCATCACGTAAAAAATCGCGTGCCAGAAGCCTGAGAGAATTTCGATATGTTTTCCCTTAAGCTGTGTCATTGCGATGCCAAACAGCAGGCTGAAGACAATCAGGCCCAACATTTCACCGTTTGCGGCAGCGGAGACGATATTTGTGGGAATCATTCTGAGAAAGATATCCACCAATTGCGTCGCATCCTGATGTCCGATTTTTTCCATGACGGCCGTTGTATCTTCACTCAGGCCGATGCGCTCACCCACGGGTTCGCCGTTTGAAATGCCGGGTTTTAAGAGGTTGACCGCAAGCAATCCGATAACCGTCGCAAACAGGGTCGTGACAACATAGTAGGAGAGGGTTTTGAAGCCGAGCCGGCCCATGTTTTCCCCGCTGCCGATGCTGGAAACCCCGTTGATAATGGATGAGACGATGAGCGGAACGATGAGCATCCGCAGGGCTTGCAGGAAGATTTTCCCGATGAATTCAAAACTGGCAATAAAGCCGCCCTGCGCCCCCTCCGGGAGTTGCCGGACGGTGATGCCCGCAATCAGGGCGAAAAAGAGTGCGATCAGAATTTGCCAGTGCAGGGCGAGTTTTTTTGTCATGTCGGCATTGTGTCCGGGCTTCGGTCATGAAGGGTAATCTGTCAATCGCTGTACAAGACACTATTTGGGGTGTTTTTTGCAGAGAACATTCATGTAAAAGGCATGCGGATGATCTTCCGGTTTGATGGGTTTCCAGTTCCGTCTGACTGCGCCGACTTTGTCGAGAATCCGACCCATCTTGCCATAGTCACGGCTTTCCATCAAGGTCCGCGTTTTTTCGGTGCAATTGATTTCTATCGCTGTGACGGTAAATTCATAATCTTCATATCCTTCCATTCGAAAGGCGCGCAATCTCCGGGATTCCAGCAAAGCGTCTTTTGCTTCTTGCGCTCTAGGAACCACTTTGACCCAGACGCCGATCACGTTGTCCGGCGTGCGTACAAAATTGGCCTCGTCATAGTAGTGATCAAATAATTTTTCTTGTCCGAACAAGACCCAATGCGATTCTTTTGCTTGGCCCTGGGCAGGCATCAATAAGAGCAGCCCGAAGAGGCCGAAGATCATCTTTCTGTCCATGGTACGCATTCTCCTCCTGATGGTTCCTTTTTATTTCCCCGTATTTTTATCTGAGGGTGCGGATTTGGCACAGCGAAACCCGGCGGAAATTGCGCGGGTTTGCGGCAGCAATGAAATACGGTTGAAGGTTTGAAATGAAATGCCGCAGCGGTAATTGCTGCAATCGTAAAACGATCCCCCGCGCAAGACCCTCAAGGTTTTACCGAAATTAGGATGGGGGGCTTTATTGCCCGGATAGGGCAAAAACCAGCTATTTGTCCATTGAAAGAGATTTCCCGCCATATCGTAAAGACCGTAAGGGCTTTTCCCCTGCGGATAGCGATTGACCACCGTTGTGCCTTTAATGTTTTCCTGATAGACATTGGCATGATTTTTAAGGTGTTTTTTTCCCCAGGGAAACATTCGGCCATCGGTGCCGCGGGCCGCTTTTTCCCATTCCGCTTCTGTCGGCAGGCGTTTGCCCGCCCAGGTGCAATAGGCATCCGCATCAAACCAAGAGACAAAAGCGACCGGATGATTGGTGATTGCCCTGGGATGTTGCTGCCCGTTCCAATGCGGCGGGGCCGGCCGCCGTGTTTCGTTCACAAAGGTTTGGTAATAGAGATTGGTCACGTGATATTGATCGATATAATAATCATCCAGATAAACCGTATGGCGCGGGCCGAGGCTTTTTTTCGTGAAGTCCTCCCCCATGATAAATTCACCGGCCGGAATCAAGATCATTTTTTGAAGAATCAGGCTTTCCGCGGGGCTGTTTTCTGTTGTTTCAGTGCTCAGCCGCTTGAGTTGTTTGAAGTAAGTTTTCAGGCCGAGCGTTGTGCCAACCCGGTGCTGTTTGTGGCAGGGCACGCACCAGGGACCTTTTGTATCGTCGATTTGGCTGCGCTGCGGCCCTTTGTGGCAATAGCGGCACTCATCGCGCGTAAAGGGATCGGCCCGTTTTTGCGAGTCGATTTCGGCGGATGCGCCTTGCAAAAAAACCACGAAAAAAAACAGAGGGAAAGTGGATAAAAAGAAATATCGGCACCGCTGTTTCATGAGGCGAAATCCTATCATATTTTCAAGCGGATGTGTAGACGCGAAATGCGCAAAGCGGGGAAACCTCATGCCCTGCGGGCTTTAGACGAGGCCTTTTTTCGAGCGCATTGATTTTGGGGGATCAATCAAAACAATGTTGTCTTCGTAGACTTTTTCTTCAAGGATACGAAAGGCGCGGATCTGTGCCTTGTTTTTATCTTCCAGAGAAACAATCAGGTAATGCACATCCGGGTAAAAAGCGAGGCGGATGTCGGTTTCCGAGGGATAGGCCGGGCTGTGTGTGTGCGAGTGATAAATCGCAACAAGTGCCGTGCCGTTTTCCCGCATTTGCTTGAAAGCCGTAATTTGCTCCTTCGGGTCCATCACATAACGCAAAGTGCGATCTGCCGGAACCTTTAAATCCGTAATCGCAGGATCATTCGAAGGCAGGTTCGCAATCTTATGGATTTCGCTTGCGATGCCGTTTTTTCCCGCGAGCAGTCCACAGCATTCATAGGGATCTTCCTTTTGGGCGTGGGCGATCACGGCTTCTGCGATTTTTTGATTCATTTGAAAAAATCTGAGCTGTGTTTCGTAAAACACAATGCCGACCTGTTCGATGTGATGGAGGAGGTCGGCATTGTCGATGTGTTTCAAAATGGAAAGATTAAAGGTATAGGGCAAAAGCAGGTTATCGAGCGCCTTGTCGATGTTCCGGAGGAGGGAAAGGGTTAATTTTTCTCCCTGAAATGCCAAATCAATATCCGAACCGTTCCTGAAATTGCCTTTGGCGCGTGCGCCGTAAAGGATGACTTTTTCGACTTCCGGATGCTGAGCAAAAACGTCTTGGATTTGTTCAATTATTTTATCGCTTAAGCCGTATTTCATGGCTGTTCTTCTTCTGTCTTCAAGTTACCGGGTCGAATCCGTACGTTTAAAAATGCCGGATAATAACGATCCAAAATTGCGGTTGCTATTTTTTGAGTTGTTGCTTCATTTCAAAAAACGGCCAATCACGCGAAACCCCAAGCCTTCAAGATAAAATGTCAATACGCCCTAACGATGGGATACTCATATCTGAAACAAGAGCCACTGATAGAGTATCCAGCCGCTGAAACTGATGCCCAGGGCATGAGGAAAACTCGCGTAGCGCAGTACCACCTGTGTCGCAATCGCCGTTGTGCCCAAAATCCAAACCGTCGCACCAAATGCGACGATGCCGGAGACGGCGGGAAAGAAGGCGAGTGATTTTAAGATACCCGGTGCGCTTGCAAAGCCGATGACACGAATAAGGACGCTTAAATTTGTTTTTGTATCGGGTGCCGGGAAAATCCGTGCCCCCAAGACATAGATGAAGAGTGCCCAGATAATCCAAGCCCCGGAGGCGGTCAGCATTGCCATGGGTATTTTTTCGACATAACCGCCAACACTGCCTATCCCGGTGGCCATGGCAGACAGCGTAATTAAAATCACCGCTTGTCCCAGTGTCCTGCGGTTTTCTTTGATTTCCAAATAAACATCCGGGTCGAGTTGCAGGGTCCGCACTACGCGATTGACAAATTGCATCATAAGTTTTTTATCCCGTCTTTATTCGGAGAAAGTTCCCGCGCCGACGTGAAGGAGTCGATGTCCGGTCATGAGATCTGATATACTACGCCACGCTTGATTGATTTTGGCCCCGAAGGGTATCAAAGTTGGAAATAGCTGTCAATTTGACCGGTTTTATCAAAATCAATCGCTGATTTTGGGGTTTTACACCTGTTGTTAAAATGTGTATTTGATTTTTAGGAGGATAAATGAAGAAGTTATCTTTGATTTTCGGTTTTGTCTCTCTCTTGGTGCTTGTTGTCACCTCAGCGGCAAGGGCAAGAGTGGAAGCGGTCATCGGCATTCCCATTATTCAGACCCGAAGTTCGATAGAAGTTGCGCATAACGTGACCCTCGATAATAACCAAAAAATGAGCAATCGTCTCGTCATTATGAAGGATGACGGTAAATATTATTGGGAGACACGCGATCGCAGGGAGCTGCTTTTCCATAAGACGAAATATTTTGATCTTTTTATCGATCCGGACACCGGCGGATATATTAAAGTCGTTCAGCAGGCGGATGGACGCTATGTCTACATGGAACATACTTCGAATAAAGACCTTAAAGTATTTACGTATTGGGGCATTGCGAGTTTCTACAAGCCTTAAGCTTACAATACATCGTGTTCCCTCCATAAAAACTTTATAAACTTTGGCGATGGATCATGCTGCGTGCGCGTTTCATCGCCATTTCCATGCCGCATATCTTTAAGACACATTAGCGCCCCGCCTGAGCGCTTTTCTCTTCCTCAAATTCCGCGATTTTGGAATTTAAAATCGCCGATTCGCCTGCTGATACTGCGTTATCGCCAATTTTGGGTCTTCCCAACCGGCATATGCTCAATTGACTGCAATGGAAGCCGAATAAGCATTTTTCCAGTTTTGTTGTATAATAAATCTTCCTTATGAAAGCGGAGGTGAAGATGAATTCTGAATTCATGCATAGAAGATTTTTTAAAATCGTCATGAAACCTGTTTTTTTCACGGGATTAAGCCTTGTGCTGTTTTCATGCGGCGGCGGTGGCGGTGGCGGGACCGCACCGCCTGCCGAAAAAACAGGCGTATTTCTTGACGCAGTCGTTTCCGGTGCTCTTTTTGAGACCTCTTCCGGAGGCAGCGGAACGACCAATACATCGGGGGAATTTCAATATCTCCCCGGCGACAAGATTGTATTTTCCATCGGTGAGATTCAGTTGCCCCCCGTCCCGGGTGCGGATTTTGTTACTCCGCTACAGATGGGCGCAACGAATAACATCAACGAGCAAAGGATAATCAATATTTTACGTTTCCTGCAAAGCCTCGATAGCGACGGCAATGCAAATAACGAGATCACCCTACCGGCACCCGATGCCTTTTTTAATGCTTCGGGGCAAGTGATGAATTTTTCACTAAACGAGGCGGACTTTGAAGCAGCGCTGACTGCTTTTCTGAATACACTGCCCGGAAACCTGACGCCCGTATCAGCCGAAGATGCGAAGGCGCATTTTGAATCCTCCCTTTTTCAGCAAATGGCCGGAATTTATAATGGAACTTTTTCCGGTGATCTTACGGGGAAATTGCGTTTAACCCTCGATGCTTCGGGGGAAATTACCGGTACGGCCACTCAAGACCGCTTAGGACAGCAAGATGCCGAGGTGCATCAACTCTCGGGCAGTGTTCAAAGTAACGGCGCTGCGGCCCTGGATGTATTTGAAAGCAGCGGGAATTTTACAGGGACAGTGACGCTTTCAGGAAAGATATCGGGGACCTGGTCAAACCTCACCTCTTCAACATCGGGCACATTTTCAGGAGAAAAAGAGGTCTTGGCGGATGGTTTTATTGCCGCGATCCTTCCGGGGACCTATGATTTTGTCGTAGACGGGACCGGCGTGACACATGTGTATACCTTCAATGCGGCTTCAAACAGCTTCGTTGCTTTTGGCGACGGACGAGGGAACAGAGGCTTCAACTGGGTTTTGGATGACCAAGGAAGGTTGATAATGACCTTTATCAGCCAGGAGGGTCTCCCTGATCGAATGACCCTGATTAGCGGAACAGCCTCAGGGGGGCGAGTTTCCCTCGATGCGGACGATGATAACGACGGGGTCTACGAAGTTTTCACTACGGGGACTTTTACCAAAAACTGAAGGCCCCTCGACAATACGTTGCGGGGTTCGCGGCGGATCGACTGAAATCGACTTTATCCGATGCCGATACGGTGAAAAACCTTGCCTGTTATTTCGAAGAAACGAAGTGACTGAGCAATCTTAGATTTCTCGCGATGCTTCGAAACGGCAGGGCCGGATTTCTCCCTTCGCTCGAAATGACAAGTCTGCAAAGCGACAACCTTTCTTCGCCTGAAGGCGAGGGGCTTCAAGCATCCCCGATCGAGACACTAAAGCGCCGGAAAAATTACCCGCTGCGCGGAATGCGAATTTGTCCCACCAGGGCTTGAATTTCAGGGGGCGGAGGGGCAATCCGGGACGATACACCGGTGGTTTACCCTTGAAGCGGGAGCAGATATACTTAAAAGCATGAAACTGGGACGATTTGAAATATATCCCGTTACGGATGGTGTGCTGCATTTGGACGGAGGCGCGATGTTTGGCGTGGTGCCAAAAACGATTTGGGAAAAACATCATCCGGCGGATGGGCAAAACCGCATTCGACTCGAATTGGGTGCGCTGCTCATCAAGGCCCACGGGCATTTTATTTTGGTGGACACAGGTATCGGGAATAAGTGCGGCGCCAGGTTCCGTGATATTTACGGTATTGAGCGACGGCCCATGATTGAGCATTCACTGCAAACATACAATGTCGCATCCGGAGACATCGGGCTTGTGATCAACACCCATTTTCATTTTGATCATGCCGGAGGCAATACCCGAAAGGACGAAAGGGGTCGGATTCATCCGACTTTTACGAATGCCTCATACTTCATCCAAAAAGGAGAATGGGACGCGGCAATGTCTCCCAACGAACGAACAAAGGGAAGCTATCTACTTGAAAATTATGAAGTCCTGCCGGATGAAGCCGGTCTCGATTTACTTGAGGGAGATTCGGAAATTTTGCCGGGGATATCCGTCATGCGCACGCCCGGACATACGGCGCATCATCAAGCCGTTTTTATTGCGTCCGAAGGGCAAAAAGCGATTTTCCTGGGGGACCTTATTCCGACGGCCACACACATCCCCTTGCCCTATATTATGGCTTACGATTTGTTTCCCCTGACCACACTGGAGACAAAACGGACGTTGTTAACACAGGCTTACGAGGAGCACTGGCTTCTGATTTTTCAACACGACCCGAAGGTGCGCATGGGCTATCTTAAACGTGAATCGGGCCGATTTTTATTGCAGGAGGTGGATGAGAATGGCAAAACAATCCCGTCATAATCCCCCGGAACGCAGACGGATTCTACTGGCCAAAATCGGATTGGACGGTCATGATCGCGGCATCAAAGTTGTGGCGCGTGCCCTTCGCGATGCGGGCATGGAAGTCGTCTATCTCGGTTTGCATAATACCCCAGAGGAGATCGTGGCTTCCGCCATTCAGGAAGATGTGGATGCCATCGGTCTTTCGATTCATTCTGCCGCCCACATGACTTTATTCAAAAAAATCATGCACTTACTCAAAAAAGAAAAGGCGGCGGACATTCCGGTTTTTGGCGGGGGCATTGTCCCGGAGGAAGATATCTCGGCCTTAAAGGGCATCGGAGTTCAAAATATTTTTACACCGGGAACCTCGATGGATGAAATCGTAAAATTTGTCAATGAAATGATTATTGCCGAAGCGGTATAAGCATGCGTCCTGTTTACATGATTGGCGGCGGCCTCACCCCCTTTAGAAAATCGCATGCCGAGCTGGACTTTCGTGCCTTGGTCAAAACGGCCTTTGACGCAGCCCGCGAGGATTTACCCAAACTGGCTTTAGAGATGATTGACGGCAGTGTCGCCTCCTATTTTTCAGACTTTTTTGCCCGCCAAACCATGGCGGGCATCATGGCCCATGATTACCTCGGTTTGTGTCCCTTGCCTTCACGGCGGATTGAAGGCGGCGGCGCGACCGGAGGACTCTGTTTTCAGTCGGCCTGGGAGGCTGTTTCTTCGGGACGTATGGAACTTTGTCTCGCTTTCGGTTTTGAAACCATGTCTCATGTGAATACCTGGAAGGGCAACGAATTTATCGCCCTGGCCTCGGATACAAATTTTGACTACCCCGTCGGCGGCTTTTATACGGGCTACTACGCCATGATGGTACAGCGTCACATGTATGAATTCGGCACGACACCGGAACAGATGGCCTTGGTCTCAATCAAAAATCATGCGAACGCACAATTTAACCCTTATGCGCAAAGTCCGAAAAAACTCACTGTCGAAGCCGTCAGAAATTCAAAAATGGTGGCGACGCCGCTGACGATGCTCGATATTTGCACGATGTCGGATGGTGCGGCGGTTGCGCTCTTAGCTTCTGAAGCGATGGCAGAGCGATTGTGCAGCCGTCCCGTTAAAATTACGGGAGTGGGCACAGGCACCGATACGATGCGTCTGTCCGATCGTCCCCGGGGTGCTGTTCCGCTCTTAGCTCATGAAGAGATGTCCGATTATGAAACTTTAGCTTATCCCGGTGTGCATTCCTGCCGAGGCGGACGTATCGCTGCCAAAACAGCCTATGAAATGGCGGGCATTCAAAACCCCGCAGAAGATCTTGATTTTGTGGAATTGCATGATGCCTACACCTCTTCTGAAATTCAAGCTTATGAAGACCTGGGGCTTTGCAAATATGGCGAAGGCGGGGTATTTGCGGCATCCGGTGCCCCATTTCTTCCCGGCATCAATTACGGTTTGGATTTGTCGAAAACAGGCAAAATGGTCGTGAACCCCAGTGGCGGTTTGCTAGCCTGCGGGCATCCCATCGGTGCGACCGGTTTGATGCAGGCGGTTTTTGCTTTTTGGCAGCTTCAGGGCCGCATTGCGGAAAAGCTGGACAGTGATGCGCTTCAGGTGAAAAATGCAAAACGCGGCTTGATTCACAGTCACGCAGGAACAGGAACCTATATTACCGTGAGTGTGATGGAGCAAGTTTAAAACGGAATGCTCAATAGGTCCACAGAACCGCCGAGCGCTTTTGTTTCAGGATCGATATTGAACTGAAGGCTTGGGGCTTGAACGGTAAGCTTTCCATCCTCGATTTCCACAAAAGCTTGGGTTGTTTTTGCCAGACCGTACAAAGTACCGATAATAACGCCGACGCCCGCACCGACGCGGATATCTTTGACATTATCGCCGGGTTTGTCTCGAAAGGCCAAAAAGGCGGTGCCGATGAGTGCACCCGTAAGTCCACCGTAAAAACTACTCTTTAAGACGGTCAGCATGTCGTTGTCTGTTTCATCCGCTCTGGCTTTTTGAGGGAGCAGCAGCGTCATCATGATTATGAGCAGGAATCCTGCAATAAGCTGTTTCATTCACAAACCTCGCGAAAATCGATGTATAAAACGGGGCGATGGTACACGAATGACCGGCAGAAAGCAAGATGCGTTTTATGAAATGAATAGACCGGGATAAAATAAAATGTGCCCATGAAAAGGCGATTGGATTCAGTCAGAATGTGTTGTTTGCCTCACATCTGCTGTTATGGCGTTTAAGGACGCTCCGATCAAGCCACGAATTGTTTTTTAGGAAAGAGATGCGGTTTTTTTGTCCACAAAATCCGCGAGAGCTTCCTTCAAATAATCTTTTTCTTCCAGGATTTGAGGCGAAACCCTTGATTCATAAAGCATGCGGCCTTCTTTGATTTCGTCTTCCAGAATTTCGTAAAAGGTACCGTTTTGAAGCCCTTTTTCCACCTTTTCTTCATTATAAATCATAATATCTGAAACAATGATTTTTGCGAGGCGTTTGGCATCTTTTTCCTCCTTGCTTTCTTCTGAGGCACTGCTTTCATTTTCAGGCGGGGCTTCGGGGGGCTGCATTGCAGGTATCTCCGAGCTTTCTGCTTTTTGGAAAACTTCAGTGATTTTTTCCGAGTCCGACATCGCTTGAGGCTGTGTGCCGTTACGGCTGACAATAAAGTCTTTCAAGGCCTTTTCGTAAAGCCCCATTTCAAAGAGGGCAGTGGAGACTCTGGATTCAAAAAGCATGCGGCCTTCTTTGATTTCGTCTTCCAGAATTTCGTAAAAGCTACCGTTTTGAAGCCCTTTTTCCACCTTTTCCTCATTATAAATGACGATGTCCGAGACGATGATCTTGGCAAGGCGTTTTGCTTTTTTAAGCTCTTCCGAGTCTTCTTCCGCCAGGGCCTGAACGGACTCCGATGCCGCTTCCGGGGCCTGTGCGATTTCTTCTGCACGGCTTTCCATTTCCTCAAAGACATCCTGGGGCGCATCGGCTTCAAAGGTTTCGGGCGCTTGCCAAGCGCTGTCTTCCAATGGCGCTTCCGGGGCCTGCGCGATTTCTTCTGCACGCCTTTCCATTTCCTGAAAGACATCCTGAGGCGCATCGGCCTCAAAGGTTTCGGGCGCTTGCCAGGCGCTGTCTTCCAATGGCGCTTCCGGGGCCTGCGCGATTTCTTCTGCACGGCTTTCCATTGCCTCAAAGACATCCTGAGGCGCATCGGCCTCAAAGGTTTCGGGCGCTTGCCAAGCGCTGTCTTCCAATGGCGCTTCCGGGGCCTGCGCGATTTCTTCTGCACGGCTTTCCATTGCCTCAAAGACATCCTGGGGCGCATCGGCTTCAAAGGTTTCGGGCGCTTGCCAGGCGCTGTCTTCCAATGACG
>Ga0256830_1001835_pt1 | contig 14637 bp, 14 predicted proteins | sample 128326metaG_FD_190537 | JGI IMG/M metagenome (GOLD analysis project Ga0256830, IMG submission 190537) | Hydrothermal vent microbial communities from Lau Basin, Pacific Ocean - 128-326 | ecosystem: Environmental > Aquatic > Marine > Hydrothermal vents | place: Pacific Ocean: Lau Basin | collected... | reverse complement strand
ATTCTTCTTCCATTTTTTGGTATTCGCCGTAGGGAATAATTACTGCCTGAGGAGTGCTGCCGCGAATAAGAACGAAGGTTTTTTTCTTCTCAACGACCTCGTTTATTAGGCGGCTTAAATTATTTCTCGCCCAGGTGAAGTTTACTAAACTTAGCATTGCTATTTTAATGTACAACAAAATGCACAATTTGTCAAAAGGGGAGGCTAGCCTTTCTCTTTTTTCAGCCGTGATTTTCTCTTGTTTTTCTAATGACATTAATACTCTGGCAGCTTGACCAAAATCTCTGCCGATCGGCAGAGATTTTTGAATCAAAGATCAGTGTAAAGGGGGTGGCTGATGAGGAAGATTAACTAAGCGAAACAGATTCAGTCTTGTCTCCCAGGAACAGCGCTGAGGAGGCGGAGGCAGACCCGCTCGAGAAGGGTCTAGCGGCTTTCCTTGCTCTCCTAAAAACGACACCTGATCTCTTAAAGTTTCGTATAATGAGCCATAAAAACCACAAGCCCCATTCGGATAGCGCCAAGAGCATCTTTCAGCCACTCTAGTAAAGCTGGTCGGCTCGGCCGCCCTTGCGCAAGGAATCGCTTCCCTTCTAGTGCTCATTGTCATTTCCCTCCTCTTGAATAACCCGATGGCGCCCCCAAGAAAGCAAAAGTTTTTCGAATGCCTGTTCGACCTCCGCCCTAAACTGATCAAAAGAGAGATCATTGTTAGCAATGACTACCTGAGGATGAGGCCACTCTCTTAGCTGGCGCTGCCAAAAAGGATAGAGTGCCTCTAAGCGCTGACGGTACTGGTCCAGAAGCTGGCGGGCTTTCTCTTGTTTTTCTTTAGAGTCCATCGGCCCCTCTTGAGCCAAGAACTGGGCCACTCGTCGCTGATAATTATCCTGGCGCCGCCGCCAAGAGACTTCGGGTTTAGTCTCAATAAAAATCAACCCTGGTTGGGTTCGGTCTAGTAAATCTCGGTATCTTTGACTCAGTTGATCAACATTGGGAAGACGATAATGATGGCCATAAACCAGGTGAAAAGGGCCCGTCTCCCAAACTAACACTCTCTCCCCTCCTCCGGCTTCTAATTGCTCCAATTGATTAGTGACCTGGCGCAGGTCTTCATCAACAATCGCCTGTTCCACTGCCTCATTAGAGGCTAATCCTCCCAATTGATGGCCCGTTAACGAAGCCGGATTGACTTCGGGCAAGATCACTACTGATGGCTTTTCTTCTAACCAAGCCAGCGCCGTGCTTTTACCGCTGGACTGGGGACCGGCAACAACAATTACTCGAGGTTTTTCCTTAGTCATTTTACTAATTTTACCAAATTTGCTGCCGATCGGCAGGAAATTTTGAATTCAAAAATTAGTGCCGACCGGCCAAGATTTTTGACCAACCTCAGACCAGGAAGTTGAACTGATCACCAACTCAAGATCACCCTGTTGATCAGTGCGGCGCCAAGGAATTTTTCGAGCTTTGAGCCGAGATAAAACCACGGGACTAGGATGACCAAAACGATTCTTAGCCCCCACTGAAATTAAGGCCAATTGAGGTTGGGCAGCAGCCAATAATTCGGTTGTGGTGCTAGTAGCTGAGCCATGATGAGCCAGTTTTAACATCGTCACCGGCTTGATCTGCTGGCGCCAAACCAACAAGCGTTCTACTTCGGCCTCGATATCGCCGGTCAACAGGGCCCGAAATCGGCCATAACTTAGTTGGAGAACAACCGAATAATTATTAACACTATCGGCCATCGATAACAACTGGGGCTGATAACAGTTTGGCCGACCGGGCCAAAACTTGCTTGGAAGCAAATTTTGACCAGAAAAGGCTGATGGCTCTGGCCAGAGTACTTTAAAATCCATCAAACTAATTCTAAAGCGGTCACCGGCGGCCAATTTCCTTGAACAAACTTTGTGTTCAATAAGCTTGTTTTTTAATTGCTGGAAAGAAGCTGACTTTGACTTGGCCAAACCATTATGAAAATAATTGTTTACCCTATAGTAATCAAGCAAGGTGATTAGGCCCCGGAAGTGATCCTCTTCAGGATGAGTGTTAATTACCAACTCAATCGTCCGATCCCAGAAAGGTAAATGGCGGCGCAGACAGGCTAAAAGGCGGGCGCCGCTCGGGCCGCCATCAATGAGAATCTGGGTGCTGCTTCGAGTGAGTAAGATTGCCTCGCCTTGACCGACGGCACAAATAATTAGGCGCCAGCGTCGATTCGACCACCAAAAACGATAACCAAGCCAAAGGGCCAAGACGGCCCAGAGAACCAGAATTAATCGGGCCTGAAGGCGACGCTCATCGACCACCGGCGCGATCGACAAACAATTTGACTAGGGGTTCTAGAGGCCAATCCAGAGGCAATAAATCAAGCGGTACCAAGGGGTGCTCGGTAATTAAGCTCCAAAAGACCTGCTTATCTTTAGCGCCCAAATGAGAACGCGAGCGCCATTGCCGAATTAATTTCTGAGCTTGATCAGCCCAAGGCTGAAGGGGCCAAAACTGAGCCACCAACTGCTTCGGGTCGCGATTAAGAATCTCGCTTTTAGTCACGATTAAATCCGCTCGGCTTTGCCAATCTTGAACCAATTGATTGAGTTGTTGATCTAGCGGCAAGGGCGAGAGCCAAGTGGAGCGCTGAATTGGAGCAAAACCCCACTCCCTCAAATTTCGTTCGATCAGGCGGCGCCAAGGCCGATTCTTCTCGGGAACATCGTAAAAAATTATTCGCCAAAATCGATCCCAGGGTCGACGGAGCAAGGCTAATAAACCGCGATTGGTTCCCTGAAAGTAAAGCTGGTCATCAAGATAGCCTTGCCGTTGAAATTGATTCAATTGATAGCGGACTGAGCGCTGGTTAAGACCGGAATGATCGACCACCCACCGCGGCCGGCCAAAATAACGATCAAATTCGACCAAAAATTCCTCTGCTGCCTGAAGAATGCGCCAAAGTTGATTTCGCCGGGCCATATAGTTCCATTTAAGCCGATCTTCAACCTGATGTCAAGAATTAGTGCCGATCGGCAGCAAATTTTGAATTCAAAAATTCGTGCCGATCGGCCGGGATTTTGGTTGGTGTTAAAATGAAAGGGGTGAAAGAGCGACTCTGGCTTTTCTGGCAACGCTATGGCCGACCAGGCCTGATTGGGTTTGGTTTAGGGCTACTTATTTTGGGCTTCTGGACCCAATCAGCAACTAAACCGGAAACAATCGAATTTTTGCCCTCAGAAGAAGCGTCCACTCCGATCTTGGTTGATGTCGCTGGGGCGGTGATTCAGCCTGGTGTTTATCAACTACCTCCCGGCAGTCGGGTCAACCAGGCGATTAAAGCCGCCGGCGGCCTGAGTCAAGAAGCTGACTTTGCCTGGATCGAGCGCCACCTTAATTTGGCCCGAAAATTAACCGACGGGGAAAAACTTTATTTCCCCCGTCAGGGCGAACTAGCGGCGGAAGCAGGCACCACTTTGGGCCGAAAAACCATTAATCTCAATCAAGCCACCCCAGCTGAATTAGAAACTTTGCCGGGAATCGGCCCCGCTATGGCCGAGCGCATCGTCAGTTATCGTCAGAAACAAGGTGGTTTTAAAACAGTTGAGGAATTAATGGCTGTGCCCGGGATCGGGCCCAAGACCTTCGTTCGAATTAAAGATCAACTTAGCTTATGACTATCCTGCTCAGTCTCAGTCTTCTAGGACGCCTTTTTCTCGCCCTAATCAGTCGCCCCCAACTCACCCCTGGTCAGCGGCTAACCATCGATTTTTGTCTAGAAAATCGGCCTTATTGGCGAAAGCAATGGCAGATAATTCCTGTCCAAAAACAGTTTCTAAAACTGGCCCTTCTTCGGCCGCGGAATCAATCTTGGCCCTCGGGCCAATGCTTCCGAGCCACGGGCAAAATCCAGTCTTGTCCCTGGTCTAGCAATTACGATTGGTGTCTGATAATTGAGCGTCTTCAACCGCTAAAAATCACTTCGTTAAGCCGGCTGATTAAGAATTATGGTCGACAAAAACTGAGTCAAATCCGGCAAAAGTGTCTAACCAAGCTCCGGCGCGCCCTCCCCTCTCCAGAAGCTGAGCTTTTGGCGGGGATTAGTCTCGGCCTTCAAGAAAATTTCGCCCCCAATTTTTACCGTCAACTTCAGCGCACTGGCACCCTCCATATCGTAGTTGCTAGCGGTTATAACTTGTCAGTGATTGGCGAAAAGTTTTTTGGTCTCCTAACCAAGATCATTAGCTATCGTTTTGCCCTAATTCTTAGCTTAATGGCTATTTGGAGCTACATTGGTTTAGCTGATTTTCAACCCCCAGTAGTCCGAGCCGGTGTCCTTCTTTCTCTTCTTTTTTTAAGCCGATTTTTAGGTCGAAAACCAAATTCAGGTCGGAATCTTTTCTTTACCGTCTGGCTCATTCTCATGATCAGGCCTGACTGGCTTTTCAATATCAGTTTTCAACTTAGTTTGCTAGCACTTACTGGCTTGATCTTGAGTAGAAAACTTTTTCTCCGTTGGGCCAAATTGCCTATTTGGGGACAGATTTGGGCCGAAACCATTACTATTCAACTCTTGGTCGGCCCACTAATTGCCTGGCGCTTTGGTCAATTCTCCTGGCTCGCTCCCCTTAGCAATAGCCTGATTTTGCCCTTGGTTCCTTTATTAACTGTGGCTGGTCTAGTAGCGCTAATTTTACCCACCCTCCTCAGTCAACTACTCCTCTGGCTCATTTATCCCGGCCTTTACTGGTTGACCTTAATCATTACTCAGTTCAGTCAATTGCCCGGGGCCAACTGGCCCCTGAAATTAACTTGGTGGCAATTGGTCGCCTGCTACCTGATTCTGTTTGCCTGGTGGAGTCCAACCATTTTTAAGGCCGATCGGCAGTAAATTTTGAATTCAAAAATTCTGGCCGATCGGCCGGGATTTTGGTATCATGAGGTTATGAAACGCTGGCCCGGTCGGATGATCATCTTCGCCTTATTAATAACGGCTTTGGCTTGGGTTTGGGTTCATTGGCCGCCATTAGCCTATTATCAACTCCAATTGATCGCGGCGCTAACCTTGGTCCTAATCAGCAAGAATTGGATTCGACCCCAAAGTCTCGGCCAGCTCGATCTATTGGTCTTCAGCCTGATCGTGTTGGTGGCCGTCTTCAACACCGGCGGCCCCCAATCACCTTTTTTCTTCTTGGTCTATTTTCTCCTCTTTGGCTATTCCTTCTTGCTTCGGCCAGAAGCAGCCCTAGCTTTTGGTTTTATCTTGATCATTTTTCTAAGCCCCCAAATCAATTCTTGGGCTGATTTACTGGAAACCTTTTCCCTGCTTCTGGTGGCGCCACTGGCGCTCTTCTTTGGTCAACAATATTTAAAAACTCTTAGCGATCAAAAACGAATTCGCTTGTTTCAACAACAATGGCTTAAAGATGAAAAAGCCTTAGAATCGGAAGAAAAAGCGGTGCTGCTTTGGCTCTCGCTTAATTTCCGCAGGACACTTGCGGAGATCCAGGAGATTACCGCAGAATTATTGAGTCAACTAGATCAGTTGACACCCCGGCAAAAAAGCCTTCTGAAAAAAGTGCGGAGAAAAGTTAAAAAACTCCTTAAGGAGGGAGAAAAATTAGAGAAGAGGATCGACCAAATCAGCGATGAAGACCACTAAAGAGCAAAAGACCACTCGCCCCTCAATCAACTCGATTTTGCCTCGGAGAGGAAAACTGCTCTGGTTTTGGTTGCTAACGGCTGGCTGGTTAAGCCTAATCTCGAGCTGGCCTTTGCTGGCCGTCAACATGAAGTCAGAAAATTACCGGATCCAATGGGGCAATATCAATCTTGGCAGTGGCCAGCCCAGCTCTACTAATTATAATCTAGGCCTGACTTTGGGCCAGATTGCCCCCGGACTTTACACTGGCACCGGTTTTAAAGTCCGGGCTGGCTTTCAATACATCCACTCGATTATTCCCTTTTCTTTTCAGATTAGTAAGTTGGCCATTGACCTAGGCACCTTAACACCTCAGACCCCGGCCACTGATAACCAAACTCTGACGGTGTCGGCCGGTGGCGCCGGCGGTTATCAGGTTTTGGCATTTGAGGCCCATCCACTCCGCTCCGAGGCCGGAGTTGATATCAGTGACACCACTTGCGATAACGGCAGCTGCGATGAGACTACGGCCGGCGTTTGGACGCAAACTACCACTTATGGTTTTGGCTTCAACATCAGCGGCGATGATATCCCCAGTGACTTTGTTGACAACACCTACTTCCGCCAATTTGCTGATCAAGAAGCAGGCGAATCGGCCCAAATTATCATGAGTAATTCTGGTGTCGTTAAACAAGCTCAGGCGACGGTAACTTTTAAAGCCAACATTAGCGCTACTCAGGCAGCGGGCAATTATCGCACTAATATTGTTTATTTAGCCGTGCCGAGTTACTGATGACAAAAATTAGTGCCGATCGGCAGCAAATTTTGAATTCAAAAATTCGTGCCGATCGGCCGGGATTTTGGTTATGAAGCGAATAATTTTAATGGGATTGGTTTTGGGACTCAGTCTGAGGTTTAGTCTGAGCCGAGTCGAGGCTCAGACTTGGGGCTTGAGTCTTTGGCCGCTACTCCTAGAGGTCACCATTCAACCAGGCAAAAGCTTGACCCAAGCCTATTGGTTGATCAATCAAGGGGGGCGCGATCTCTATTTAACAGCCGTAGTCGTCCCCTTCCGGCCAGAAGGTGATCAGGGGCAACTCCGACCCCTGACTCTTGAACTCGATCCCGAAGTCAAGAAGTTGTTTCGCCTGACTAACAGCCAAATCCAACTTGGCCAATCTTTTAAGCTCGCTGCTAACAGTCGCCAGCAATTAGTGCTAAAAATTACTCCCCCGGCGACTCAGCCCGAGGGCGACTACTACTACCTCTTTTTAATCAAACAGGCAGAAGAGGGTGAGTTTTTGCCGGCCTCGGGCGGCCAAAGCCTAATCCAAATCGGCAGCCCGATCCTAATCACGGTGACCCGATCGGCCCAGCCGTTGAAACAAGCAGCCATCAGCCAATTTCGGGCTCAGCCGCGCTGGGCCAAGCGCTGGCAACAACCGATTCAATTCCAATTAAGAGTCAAGAATATTGGTCCTCATTTTTTCAAACCCGAAGGAGAGATCACCATTCTCTATTGGGGCCGCTGGCCCAAAGCGACTCTAACCTTGCGACCAGACAATATTTTGGCCGACAGTCAGCGCTTAATTGGCTGCCTAAAAGAAGATCGGCCTCAACCTTGCCAGTTTTGGTCTTGGTGGCCGGGCTATTATCAGGCTCGGGTCGAATTTCGGCCTGATGGCCAAGCCGAATCGCTCCAAGTCACCACTGACTTTTTCCTCCTCCCTTTAGAACCATTTCTGGGCTTGATTCTGATCTTAGGATTAATTAAAATTAGGCCCCGCCCCCTCAAGCTCAACTTGACAAAGATTGGCCTAAAACTAAATAATAATTGAAGATGAAAAAAGCAGTCCGCCGCGGAGCTGGCCTACTATTATTATTAATCCTGTTTCACCTGATTCGAGCCCGAGATCTGGGATCGGCCAACCTGACCTCAGTTAAAGATACTTTGGAAACTTCCCGACTTTCGTTTCATGCTGCCAATGCTTCGGGCCTGACCGCCGGTTCTTCCGTGATCCAAATCCAAACTAGTGGTTATCCCTCGACCTCAACGGCCAATCTTTTTCCAGGAGATACGATTAAATACCTCACTAGTAGCAACACTTACACTGTCGATCAAATCATTGATAGCGACGAGTTTTCGATTACCAGCACCCTTGCTTCCGCTGATGCCAGTGCTAACGCTGAATTTGTGGTTATTCGTACTGCCACTCACACCGTTACTTTAACCACTGCTTCTGCTATTCCTAACGGCGCCATCCGGGTTCGGATCAAGGCTGCCAGCACTAATTTTAACGATGGTAACCCCGATCAAGATGGCTTTGACTTCAATTCGATGACTGACAGTGATGTTACTTGCCCGGCTGACACCACTGGTTTTGATTTTGTCACTGGTACGGCCACAGTTTCTGGCGGCACCGGTTGTCCCTCCGGTTACCACTGTTTCGAGTGCCGCTACTCAGGCACGGGCGCAGCCAGCACTTCTTTGAGCATCACCATTGGTGGCACTAATGAATTAGTCAATCCGGCACCAGCCTCAGGCCACACCGCCGGCACGGCTGATACCTATAGCGTTATTGTTGAAAACTTGGATGCCAACGATAATGTTGTTGATTCAACCACAGCTAAAGTGGCTGTCATTGAATCGGTTCGGGTGACGGCCACGGTTGAACCTCGAATTGAATTCTCGATTGCCGGCGTCGCTAGCGGCAATAGCGTCTGCGGCAACACTCTGGATGTTACCACCACCGCCACCGCCGTCCCTTTCGGTTCAGTGGCTATCTCCAGCTTCACTGATGCCGCCCAACAACTAACAGTGGCTACCAACGCTACCGGTGGCTATGTTGTCACCGCCATTGAAGATGATCAGCTCTCCATTGGTGGCGATCATTCAGTCGAGATCCCAGACACCCCCGGCGACAACAGCACCGCCAGCCACACTACTTCCGATGAATGGGCCAACACCAGCACCAAGGGATTTGGTTATTCGCTTCAAAATATTAGCGCCTCTTCAGTTGCCTTTAGCTATAATGAATCATCGCGCACCTTTTCGGCTAAACAGTTTGCCGATGCGGCCAATTCTGAATCCCCGCAAACCATTTTTTCCTCTAGCACCGTAGCTAATTCAGAGCAAGTCTATGTTTGTTATCGTTTGATTGTCTCTGCTACCCAGCAAGCTGGCGAATACGAGAACCAAATCACTTATCGGGCAACAGCTACTTTTTAACATTTAACATTTAACATTTAACATTTATCATTTATCATTTATCATTTTATGAAGTTAAAATTAGGGCAGTTAATCGGGCTAGGGCTAGCGGGGCTTATTATCCTAACTGGCGTTAGAGGGGCCCGGGCCCAAACCGTAACCAAAATTGTCGCTATCCCCCCCCGAAAAGAGCTTCAAGTTACTCCCGGCCAGGTTACTCAAGACCAAATTAAGGTTCGCAATGAAAGCGATACCGAGCTAGGAATTCAGGTTCAGATCTATGACTTTATTGTCGCCGACGATCAAGGCACCCCGGTGCCTGTCAATGAAGACCTCTCGGCGCGCTGGGCTGCCTCCAACTGGATTCAAGTCTCACCCACCAAATTCGTCCTTAAGGCTGGCGAAACCAAAGAATTGGATCTGGTCATTATCACCCCAGAAAATGCCGCGCCGGGGGGGCATTATGCCGTCGTTTTCTATCAACCAGTGACTAGCGACGATAATCCCGAGGGTTCGGCTTCTTTTATCGCCCCCAATGTTGGTACTCTCCTCTACCTAACTGTTCCCGGCGAGATCAAAGAGGAGGCTTTTGTTCGCCGACTGGAAATTCCTCGCTTCTCTGAATTCGGCCCAATTAAAATTACCACTGAAATTGAAAATTTGTCCGACATTCACATCAAGCCGCTCGGGGTGATCCGGATTTATAATTGGTTCAATCGATTGGCCACCACCCTCAAGCTAGAAGAGCAAAACATTTTCCCTGGTCGCTCGCGAATTTATCACAATACTTGGGAGCGAAAATGGCTTTTTGGCCGCTATAAAGCCAAACTGGAAGCCGGTTACGGTCGCCAGGGCCAAAGTCTAGTGGCCGTCACTTATTTTTGGGTGATTCCCTGGCGCGTTATCTTAGTCGCTCTCCTGGCACTCATCCTCTTGATTCTACTTATCATTTATTGGCGCCGCCGGCCAGAGATTGAACATAATGATTACTAGAGGAAGTGAGGGTGACAAATTTTATGGCCGATCGGCATGGATTTTGGTCCTGGGGGTGGGTTTTAGGTAGCAAAAATTGCTGCCGATCGGCAGTGAAAGTTGTCATTTTACTCCTAATTATCTGGGGGGTTCGGCCGGCCGAAGCCATCGTTCGCCAACAAAAAACCACCATTAACCGCTGGCGACTGCCGGCTGAGGCCAGCGTCAAAGTTTCGGCTCATATCGGCGGCTACCTTTTTGATCTCGAAGGATTGACTTCGCCTTGGGCCCGAGTTGAATTCTATTCGACTGAGGGAAACATTAATTTAGCCACCATTGCCGATCAAGAGGGCGTCTTCCGCTTCCGCTCGGTACTGGTGCCTTTGCAAACCGGCGATTTTTGTTTTCTGGCTTACGATACCAACGGAGTGGCTAATAACCCCCTTTGCTTTCCTCCGCCAATACCTCGACCAGGTCGGACAACAATCCGAGGAATCATTCTTTCTCCTTCTTTTTGGCTAGAAAAAGGTCTTCTTAAACAAGGAGAAACAATAACCGCTCAAGGAAAAACTTTCCCAGGAGCAAAAATCAAAGTTTTTCTATTCGAAGAGGCCCGTCCTCTTTGGTCAAAACTTCTCGACCTCATTTGGATTAACCGCCACCAATCTCCTCTTCAGGTTCTTAATTTTCTTAAGCCATCAATAGTCAAAGCTCAAGAAGGAGCGTTAATAATTGAAGCCAATCAACAAGGCCAGTTCTCTTTTAAACTCCCGACTCAGAAATCAACTCGCTGGCGAATTTTTGTTGCTCCTCAATTAACCGCTGAAACTCCGATTGCCAAAAGCAATCTCCTTACTTTTACCGTAATAAGTTGGTGGCGATGGTGGCTAATTAAACTTTTAATTCTGATTAAGCAGATCTTATGGCTGGCTCAGAAGTGGTTATTTCACTGGTTGGGGCTAGTTGGATTCTTAATTACCGCCATTGTCACTATTAGCAAACAACTCCTTAAGTCTGGTCGCGAAAAGTAAGAGTTAGAGTTTGGGGTAATTCGGCTCCACCTACTTGGGCCCGAACAACAAACTGGCCGGCCGACCTGCTGGCAACTTCAAAAACTGCCTGACCAAAACGATCTGTCACTGGTTGGACTGCCTTTACTTGCAAAGAAGGATTAACTCCTCCCCTTTGATCCCGAGGAACAATTGCCAATTCGACTCTCTTGTCAGCCACTCCTAGGCCCTGATCACTTAATAAAAAAACCGTTACTCGGGCCTTGGTTTGACCATCAGCAGGAATAACTAAAGGAGCGCCAAAGAGATAAGAATTAGCCAAAGACAGCTCTCCCTCTCGCGCCGCTCGAGTTAAATAAACCAAAGCTCGAGGAACCGCATATTTGGCCGTTAAAAAGAGCGCGATTAAAATAAGAATCAATGAAATAAGGCGTAAGAATTTTCGCCCAGCCGACGACCCTTGAGACTGAGCCACTTCCTCGGTCATTAGCCAATTAAATCACGAAAAAAGCTAATTGTCAATCACAACCCTTGCTTATTATAGGAAAATCAATTCAAATCTTATAGTAATAAAGACTTAAGATCATTGTCTTTGGCCTAATAGACAACGAAGCTAAGTCTAGAAGCAACTTTACTGAAGAAATAGATCTTTAAGCCGCAACAATTTTTATTATCACCTAAAATAGCTAGCTGCTAATCAGAGTTTGTTGATCAATAGGTGTTCTCCTATATTATTTATTCTCCTGATAATTAGTGAAACTACTAAGGATTTTTCTCGAGAAAAAATTAAGACAACCATTAAAGTAATTTCTTGACTCAAGGCCAATTCTTAAGTCTATTCCACTAACCTAATATTTCTCCCGTCAAAATCAACAATCAACCAACCTTAATCAGCCAGGCCCAATTAGTCCAGTTGACTAATCTTGGTCATCAACATCTTACCAATAAGACGATTTTAACCCCAGCCTTAAACTATTTTCTTACCCACTGATCTCCGCAGATTACCGCAGCATCTTAATATACTTTGATATATATAGTTAGTGATATTTACTATAACGACAATCAATATTGTCTCTCTATTAATTATGTGAAAATATGAGAAACATTATTTATTGATCATTCTCCGCAACTGAAAAACTATCTAAATAGATCAAAACCGATCAAGAGAGTTAACAATAAGGAAAAATTCGATAAAAATCAACTTGACAAGCTTTTTATAATAAGGTAATCTGACTATGAGGCGCCTAATAACCCAGATAACTAGGATAATTTTTACCGAAAATGACCGATCGGCAACTCGAGAAAACATTCAAACTATATCTTTCTATTACCAAAGGCTTAAAGTCTAAGACGGTTAAAAGCTATCTTTCTGACTGGCGTCGGTTTTGGCAATGGCTCAAACAAAGATTGACTTCTAGCCCAAATCAGAGGGGATTAAAAGGCAAGTTTGGTTGGCACCGAAGCAAAAAAACTGAATCGTCGGCGGATTTTATTATCAGTCAAATCACTCCAGCTCTGATTCGGGCCTACCAACAAGAACTTTTGGCCCAAAAACTGGCCCAAGCGACGATTAAGCGTCACTTAGCGACCCTTCGAGTTTTCTGCCAATTAGCTCAAGATCAGCGCTGGTTGGCCGATAATCCTTTTCGAAAACTACCTCCTAAAACCCAAAAACAATCCCAGCAAAAAGAAATTGATCGCTTGGTGAGTCAGTTCGGGTCTTGGCTGAAGCGCCAGGGCGTCAGCTCTAACACGATTAAAAGTTATACCGCTGACTTGCGCCATTACCTATTGAGCCAACTAAATCAGGAATGAGTTATAAACAGCTGAAAACTTACCAATCGGCCGTAATTATTTATGACTTTACTGTGGCCTTTTGCCGAAAATATCGGTCATATTGGTCTAATCTGAGTTATCGGACAACTGATCAGATGATCCAGGCAGCCCGATCAGGTAAACAAAATATTGTTGAGGGATCAACCGAGCGGGCCTCAAAAAAGGCAGAAATCAAGCTTTTAGGTGTCGCTCGAGCCTCTCTCCAGGAGCTTCTAGAAGATTATGAAGATTTCCTGCGTCAAAATGGAATGAGGCGGTGGGATAAGGAAGCAAAAGAGGCAAAGGAGGCCCGGGCATTAGTTTATCGGTCGGATTGGAGTTATTGGTCATATCGGTCTTATCTGGGTGATCCGGGGAAGGCAGCTAATGCCATGATCTGCCTGATTAACCAAACTAATTATCTCCTTGATCGACAGATCAAAAGTCTAAAAGAAAAATTTCTGAAGGAAGGAGGTTGGACAGAACAAATGTATCGGGAACGATTGAAACGGAGGAGAAAAAACCAGAATGAAAGCAAAAATTCTAGCGCCAGAGCGGATTAAGCGGTATTTGGATCAGCTTCGGGCCCAAGGGGCTAAGCCGGCCACCATTAAGCGCCGGCGGGCGGCCCTGGAAAAATTCCGCCAATTTGCCCGCCAGGAACTAGGCTGGTGCGGAAAAAGCGCGGGGAAACCTATCTCACCGGCAATTAAACCCCTGTCCTGGCGGGAAAAATTGCGCCTAGGCTACTTCAGCCGCGCCCGCCAGCTGGTCGGCTATTTTCGCTTGGTCGGACTCGTCACCTTAGTAGTCGTTCTCGCCCTGCTGGCTTACGATCAATTAATCCGCCGGGCTGAACGCGAATTAGCCTATCCCACCAGCTTAACTCCACCATCACGCGCCCTCTCTTTTCAAGGACGACTAACTGACTCGGGCGATACGCCGATTACCACCGCCACCAACATGGTTTTTCGTCTTTACGACGCTGAAACCAACGGCACTGCTCTTTGGACCTCTGATACCTGTAGCATCACCCCTGATCAGGACGGTATCTTTTCGGTTCGACTAGGCGCTACCAGTGGCAGCGATGCTTGTGGTCCCGCGATCCCCGCCTCAGTCTTTTCTGAGAATGTCGGTGTCTGGCTTGAAGTCCAGGTAGGCACAGAAACCCTTTCCCCCCGTCAGCCCATTGCCACCGCTGCTTATGCCTTAAATGCGGAAACTTTGCAAGGCTACCCTGCTTCTGCTAGCGCTACTGCTAATACAGTGCCAGTAATCAATAATAGTGGTGATTTGGTAATTGCCGCTGCTTCACCCACCCTTCAATCCACTTCAGGCACTTTTGCGATCGTGGGCCAGGCACTGACAGTGCAAACACCCGATACCTCTGATGGCACGATCACTATTAATCCGGATGGCGTAGGCGTACTCAACCTCAGCTTTGAAGGTGCTAGTCCGGATACTGGCTATGGTGGCTTTGTCAACGCCACTAACGCTAACTTAACTTCGGGAGCGCTTTACTACGGCGAAGTCGCCTCCAATGCCACCGGCTTTAATTTATTGGAGTTAAAAGCCGGCAGCACGCCCAGCGATAAACTGGTGCTCCAAATTGCCAGTGATGGCCAAGGTCGGCTGGGTATTAATCAAGCTAATCCTGGCAGTAATTTAGATGTCGTTGGTGATGCCACCATCTCTGCCAACTTAATGACTGGAGGACAATTTCAGGTCGGTCGTTTTGGCAGTGCTCCCACAAGTATTGGGGTTGGTTCGCTTTATTACAATACTGGCGATAATAAACTCTATCTTTGGAATGGCAGCAGCTGGGTTGATCTGACGGCAGGAGGTGGGAGTACTTACTGGCAATTAATCAGTGATGTCCTCTCCCCCACCTCAACCAACTATAGTTTGGCCATCGGCGGCACTGACAGTAGTGCTCCGTTTTTTGTTAGCAATGCTGGCCAGATCAGTTTTAGCGGCGACACTACCCTTTATCGTTCCGCGGC
>Ga0256830_1001834_pt1 | contig 14644 bp, 7 predicted proteins | sample 128326metaG_FD_190537 | JGI IMG/M metagenome (GOLD analysis project Ga0256830, IMG submission 190537) | Hydrothermal vent microbial communities from Lau Basin, Pacific Ocean - 128-326 | ecosystem: Environmental > Aquatic > Marine > Hydrothermal vents | place: Pacific Ocean: Lau Basin | collected... | reverse complement strand
CCGAAATATCTTGCACAGTTCCGAGAGAAAATCGCTCAACTTCCTGGCCACTTCCATGTTTCCCCGGCAATAGTTTTGGTAAAGAGCTACACAAAGATTAGGCATAACATTAGCAGGAGCACATACAATGCCATCTGCCCCGGCTTTAAATAATTTGTAGGCTAGGGAGGAATTCCCAAAAAGATATTTAAACTTATGGGGTCGGCCAGGGTCGCTGGCAATAGCCTCCATAGCCCTGATATCAGTATCAGTGTCTTTAATCCCGGCTATGTTGGGATGATGGTAAAGCCTGCGTGTCGTCTCTGGCTTGATGGAGGCTCCCACCACCCGGGGCAGGTTATACACAATGATAGGGATGGGCGATGCATCAGCCACGCTGGTGAAAAACTCTATGGCTGATGCGGGATTATCATACCACCCATAATAGGGAAGGGTGCAGACACCCGCTTTCACCCCCATCTCTGCCATTTCTTTTAGACGTTTCAGGACCAGCACTACCGAGTTGTCCGAGGCACCGGCCAGCACCGGGATACGTTCTCTTACTGCTTCTACGGTTAATTCAATTACCCGACGCCGCATCCGGCTGTCCATCATGGGTCCCTCGCCTACCGACCCTAATACGAATAAGGCATGCACGCCAGCGTCCACCTGCTCTGAGATAATCCGCCGCAGAGCTATCTCGTCAAGTTTTTCGCCCTCTGCAAGCGGTGTCACCATAGGCACTACTACACCACACAGCCAGTCATAATTGTTCTGTTTTGCATTCTTCATCGTTCGCTATTCTCCGTTCATTCCATAGAAGAGAGCACTTCTACCGCCCTCTCCACTCCCAGGCGCGGGCTGGTTAAGACTGGCACAGGGGTTTCCCCCAAATCCGGCAACAGCGCTACCATGCTACCCTGGGCACATACCACCACATCCACCTTCTTAGCTAATTCTTGAATGGCATCTATGACCATCCGGTTATGCGTCTTTCTATCTCCGGCAATCAGTCGGTCAAAGGCACCCTCGCAAAGCTTTTCCGTTACCTCTATTTCTCTATCCAGTTTTTTTGCCGTACTTTTTATCAGGCGAACCGTGGGGCCCAGGGTGGTTTGCAGCGTGGCTACCACCCCTATCCGTTTGCCTGTTTTACAGGCTACCTCGGCCATTTTCTCATCCACTTTTACCAGGGGCACTTTCACCAGCTTCGCCGCTATATCTGCGGCTTCTCCCACCGAGGAGCACTGATTGAAGATTAAATCAGCCCCGGCAGCTTCTGCCTGCACCGCGTAAGCACATATCCTCCGGCATACACCCGTAGTTACCCCCCCGTTAGAGAGAACCTCCGGCAGGAGGCTGTCGTCTATAATATTACGCACCACAACCTCGGGAGCCAGTTCCGCAAACAACTGGTTCAGGTGGTCCACGGATACGCTGCTGGTGTGAATAATAAATACAACTTTTTTACCTTTACTCATTGCTTATCCCTCCTTTTCTTGTTTTTTAAAGACCGTAACTACCCGAGATAACGTTCTCTCATCTCCTACATTGCCAGGGAAAACCACGTAGGGAATGCCAGGCCAGCGGCTCTCCGCACCCAGCCGCCATACAGGAACCCCCGGAACTATCTGCCCCAGAACAAGAGACTTTTTGACTCCCAGGGCTGAGCGGGCTATCTCAATGCTGGTAATCCCACCCTTGGCCACCAGGAAGCCGGGGGAGGCTTTAATCCCTTCTACCACGCGGCATAGGCTGGACATGATTACTCTGCCAATTTCCAGGAAGTGTTTTTCTCCATCAATCTTTTTATCCCGGGAGGTGTAAACAGCCACCAGCTTACCTCTGGACAGGTATTTATTCACCTCCCCCACCACAAACCGGATTTCACTATTCCGCTCACCTGCTTCCAGCAGCTTCTCCACCCGCAGTTCCACCCCTATTCCCAGATGGGAATCAAGAAGACAGGCAAGCTGGCGAGAGGTCTTTTCCACGTAGGAACCCACCACTATAAGGCCGGGGCCCTTTCCCGCCTTTAACTCTTCACAGGTAAGGAGCCCTTTATCCGGGAACCCGCCGCGCGCTTTCACAAAAGAAGCTGCACAGCGATAGATGAAGCGTTTGCCCTTAGACTCAGCAGATAAAAGTCCCAGGACAAATACCTCCAGGTCCCGGTAGCAGGCAGCATTGACAATTACCGGCAGGCATCCCTCCACACACATCAACTCCTCCGCCACTGCTTCAGGCCCTCCCTGGCGAATAGTCTCCAGGGAAATAGAAGGAACTTCTTCGGCTTTTACCCTTCCTCCTGTTTTCTCTTCCACCCAGAGCCGCAGGTTGCCGTGTTTGTAACCAAACACCGGGTCCCGGGCAAATTCGGTTTTTTCAGCGGAGACAATTCTTTCTCCTTCATCGACCCAGTGAATATCATTGATGGTATACCTGCCTCCCTCAAAAAATGCGGGGAGCAGGATTATACCATCTACATCCTTCCAGCCCAGCCCGGAAAGGATAGCTTCTACCTCATGGGGAAAATGTCCCCGCAGGGTGCTGTCACTGCGGGAAGCTATTATCACCTCTTTGTTCTGCAATTTTGCCGCCTCTGTCAAATCCCTGCCCAGCTGGTAGTTGAGTTCTTCTGCCTGCTTCCGCTTCAGACTGCGGGAATTGGTGGAGATATAAAAAACCGGCTCTTCCGAAGTCAGTGCCTGGCTTAATTCTTTTATTGACCAATCCGTGTATACCATCACTCCATGCACGGTCTGTGTCCCGGTAGGGTCATCGTCTACCACCACTAAATGCTTACCCGACTCTTTTAGCTGTTTGCGGATATTCCCTTGCGCATCCGCAATTGCTCTTACCGGTGGCAAAGATGCCAGAATATCAGATAGTTTCATTTTTTACCTCAACACAAAGGTTTTTATCTCAAAGGGGTTAATTATCCCCTCAATTCTGTTATGGGAAAGCTCTACCTGTAATCCGTCCTTGCCTAAACAATCGGTTTCATATACCTGAGTAAAATGAGCAGGGAGTTCCAGTGCAAAACTCGCCTTTACTCCCTCTGCTTCATAAAAGCGCAGCATAATTCCCTCTCCCCATTTTTTTACACAGGAGAGCACCACATTGTCCGGCCGGAGGGCGAAAAAGCTTTTCTCCGGGTTAAGGCTCTCTTTTAATTTTCCTATACGGCTGTTCAGCGGCTGGTTGAATTCTCTTCCCAGAAGAGAAGGATGATACCGCTTATCTTCCATAAGAAAGGGCACCAGGCTGTAGGCAAAAACCTGCCTTTTCCCCGCTGCATAACTATCCGGGCACTCCCTTTTACCCGGCCCCATATCCACTGCCCGGAACAGGGAAAGCATCATTACTCCGTCAGTTACATTGTTGCCGGGAATCCCCCGGTTCAAAATACATATACCCTTAGTATCATCCTGGTAATCCATCCAGTTTAAGGCAGGATACTCGCCTTCCGGTCTATTCTCTATTCCAAAAGGAATCTCGTAACGGATTTTGCCTTGCTTGATGCTGGTGGGGAAACAAACTCGCAGGCGATATTGCCGCCCGGCCGGGATGAATTCCGTGCGGAAGTCTATGCGCTCGAGTTGGTCGTAGAGATAAATATACTGCACATATTCCCAGGTAGTAGCCCAGAAATCTATTTTACCTTCCACTTTCACCGTTAGTCGAACCGGGCCAGCTTCAACAATTTCCACCCTATGCGGGTTCTGATGAGCAAACACTTTCTCTTTAGCTTTAATTTTGTAGGGTATCCTCTCTCCCCGGGTTAAAGGATAGGGGTCAGGGTAGGGACGAATACTTCTCCTCTCTCCATCCACCGGTGCCTGGTAATATTCCCAGAAATCACCCTGGTCAACCTGGAATAAAAGGTCGTTGAAATAGGGTCTCTCCGGGTCCACAAATTCCTGGCCGCTTTCCTTGTGCACAAGGCTTTTAATCGTTCCGCTATCTGCTATCTCCAGCCGGTAAAAGCGGTTTTCTATTACTCTTCCCTGTGCTTTTAACGAGGTGTGATAGGGTTCCCTCTCCTGTGTGCTCAATTCTACTCTATAACATTTATAGCCCAGGGGAGGAGCTTCTCCAAGCAGGATAAAGGAGAACTCTGTATTCTGGGGTATGCCATTCCGCAAAGATGATTTGCTTCTCAGGATTTGCACCGGAATCTCTCTTCCCTCTCCGTCGGTTATCTTCACTCCCTTTACTCCATCCTGATGGAAACTCAAACTGGCAACAACCACATCTGTTCTCTTTTTGGCCATGGAATTAAAGATAAGCAAATCTAAGTTACCATCTTTCTCTATCTCCATAAACTCGTCCATAGATAAGTTTATTGCCTCCTTAACCAGCTTCTTTGCCTGCTCGTATTTGCCCAAAGAATCCTGGTAGGCTTCGTCTATGAGGCTGCCGCAGATGATGTCGTGGAACTGGTTATAGAGCATCAGTTCTGTAGCCTCTTCTACCCGGCAGGCAACTCTCTTATCCGCTTTTAGAATGCAGGCGGATAACTTTTCCGCTATCTCGATATAATTCTCCAAAAACCGATTTTGCTGTTTCAAATCTATACGGGTGCAATAGGTCCCCTGGAAAAGAGGATTCAAATCAGCAGAAATAGAGGGAATATTCTTTCCCTCCTCCTCCCAGGCCCGGAAAACCTCCCCGGGCAGAGCAAATGTTATCTTTTTATCCGGATGGCGCTTGTTCCACTCCTTAATTAGATTAGGAGCACTTGCCTGGGGACGGGCAAAATCACTCCCGTTTCCCAACAGCATTATTTCTCCCGTGGCGTATCGGGATAATTTCCCCAGCACCCGGGATAATTTATCGAGGTCGTACTCTTCTGCACTTATCCCTTCCAACTTAAGATGCGGATTTTCCTCATCCGGGGGAAGATAGGTCCAGCCGTGAAAAACAATTGCGTTGTAACCGGCCGGCATCCAGTGGGTGAGCATGGCAGTGCCATCAAGCCCCTGCCAGAAAAACTCGCTTTTATCTGTTAAATCCGGACGCATAGCCCGGGAGAAAGCATAATATTTATAGCCGCATTTTTTAAGAACCTGGGGTAACTGGGCATGATGACCCCAGCAGTCAGCTATCCAGCAGGTGTGGGGGGAAAAACCCAACTTCTCCTCAAGCCATCTTCCGCCCGTCTCCACCTGGCGGATAAGCGACTCGCCGTTTATTAAATTCATATCCGGCATAACGAACATTCCGGGAGCTACTTCTATGCGTCCCTGGGCGGCTAACTCTCTTAACCCTGCCCGGTGCTCCGGAAATCTTTCCCAGAATTCCCTGAGCAGGATAACCTGTTCAATAAGGAATTTGTATTCCGGATGCTTATCCATTAGATTGCACATCTCAATCAGGTTATCCAGCGATATTTTCAAGTATCCCTCGTAGGTATCACAATAGACCACGTCATAATGAAAATGCGGTATCAGGTGGACTCTATAATTGCTCATTACACTTTTCTCTTTACCCATATCGGGCTCGCCCAGGCCATTACCGGACACTCTCTTACCATATTTTTTGCTTAACTTTCAAATAGGGCATCTGGCTGCTACTTTACAATCTCTCCAAATCAAGCATATCTCCTGCATACAATTGGTGAGATGATAAAATAAATCTTTCTCAAATATCATTTTTACCCTACCGCAGCTTACTTCTCCTTCGTAGGTTAACCATCCCATTTATCGTGTCTGGTAAAAACATCTTGCAGTGCCCTTGCTTCGTCAACATCTTTTACCACTGCTTCAATACAAAGCCCCCGGACACTCAATTCTTCCTGTGCCCTACCGACTGCTGCCTCGTCTAAAACACCCTTTATCACCAGCCGTTTCCCCGCTCTTTGAATCTTTTTTAGTGGTTCCAGGATATCTTCCAGCCCGGGACCGCCGCTGTCCAGGCTAACCTGGATAGCTTTTAATCCATCAATCTCCAGGAACAAATCAAGCAGGAACAGGGAAGTGGTATGTAGGTGAATCAGGTTGAACTCGGTTACCTTTGCCACCTCCCGGTCCAGGCTCTGGAAAAATTGCTTGTACAGGCCGGGCGAGAGCAAAGCTACGGCATCTTCCTGCAAACGGCTACATCTGCCGGGGCACCAGATGTGATACTGCCCGATTACGTATCCGCCCTGAAATTCCGGCAGCCTTTTTACCTGTTCCTGCAAAAACTCATTGTGAATTTCCGTAAAATTACGGGCAATGCGGGACATTTGCTCCGGGTTATCATGTAAAGCATAAATAAATTTGGCCTCTCCTATGGCAGCCGAGAGCATGTCAGAAGGACCGCGCAGAATTGCCTGGGCTACCGGATATTGACTGCCAAACTCCAAAGAGAGAACATCGATAAATTCCCAGTACTTTTCTACCCAGGGCGAGTTAGGGTTATAGCGGATTTGCTCCAGTGCACCCAGGGAATCAGATAGCGGCTCTGACCAGATGTTTTCCCCTGAATTATAAATCGGGCAGCCAATTATGGCCTCCATCCAGGGGATGGCAGGAAAAGGTTCGGCAGAATGTACCAGGTCATCCTGAAGAATATTGTTGCAGGTAAGAATTTTTTCGTAATCCGGGAGAAAAAGCTCCGGCTTGAGCATATCCGGCTCAAGCAACCCGGTGGGCAAAGTCTTTCTCCCGCTTTCATACAGCTGCATCTGACTCCAGCCTCCCATACAATAACCTATAAGGGGACGACTAACTGGCTTTAACTTCCAGAAATCCTTGTGCTTATTAATAACTTCCTGAATATCTTTTCGCATTTTTCTTCTATTTCCGGTGAACAGCATTAGGGAAGTATTTTTAACCTGCTCTGCTGCTTATTTTAAGTTCTGCTATTTATTTAACGCCATCTCCTACCAACCTATCCTGTAACTCAGTGCAACTATTCCACCAGTAAAAACTTCACGTCTCTTTTAGGTATATTTAGAAGAATACGCGCTCCCTTTCTCTTAACCGGCTTCCCGCTCATGGCATCAACCACCTTCGCTTTACGGGCACTAATCCCCAGCCGGTTGAAATCAAGGGTTACCTCGCTCTGCACCGGGCTGTAATTCCAGTTGGCTACCACTATCAACGCTTTCTTCTCCTCCGGCTTCAAGTAGGTGCTGGCTAAGACCAGCTTATTATCCGTGCTCACGGCTTTCCCTTTTGCCCAGTAGGGGATAAACTCCGCAGTGGTCCACCATTTATCCAATAGGTCCCAGTAGGGGAATATTCGCGGGCCTCCCAGAGAAGGGAGGACATAAAAAGGTAGGGTTACGGCCAGACTTTCACCTAATGAGATGGGGCCATCCTTACGAGAAACCCGTACCTGGAAGAAATCATACCAGAGGTAGGGAGTGCCATATTGAATCTTCATCTCTTTGGCCCGGAACATGTCGGGGGTAAGCCGGGTATAGCGATTTTTCCCTTCGCCTCCCCAGGATTCTCCCTCCACGGTTAAATCCACGAAGCCGGCATAAAGAGCAGGGGGCATCTGGTGCTGGAAGATAACCCCATTTCTTCCCCCGGTGTGCAGGTAAGTGTACATGCGCTTGTAGAGTTCCCGGGTGGCCAGGTAAGCCATGGTGGGATGACGCTGGTTTTCTCCTGCCCTCTGGTAGCCGGCACCATGGGCCGGATTGGCATCAGCCACAGCCCCGGAAACATCTAAATAAAAGCCATCCAGGTCAAAATCTTCCACTATTTTCTTGAGTGCATAAAGGATGAAATCGGAGTAAGAACTCTGAGCGGAAACGATTCTCACCGCTCCCCCAAAAGCATCTCTCCGGGGCAAAACTTCCCATTCCTTTCCGAAGAGCTTAAATTCCGGCGTATCTATTGAAGCACCCGAGGTAGCAAAATAGGTGACCATCTTTGCTCCCTTCGCATGCACAATGGCTGCCTTGCGCCTCGTGGCTGCCGGGTTCTTAACCTCCGGATAGGAAACCTTCGCCAGGTCCCCATATGCATAGAGGGTAATATAAACCCTTTTTAACATCCCCTCCGGGGGAGGCCAACCACTTGCTCCGTAGTTGGTATGCCACAGGCGAGGATTCTTGGGGCGAGGTTTAACCGGGGTTGCCTGGTACATGTACTGGTAGGAAAGCGGTTTGTTTAACCGGGTCGGTTCTCCTATCAGGTTAAGTTTTAGCGTTACTCTTTTCCCCTGCGGGGTAATCTCCTGGTACTTTTTGCTCCTCACGTTCTTATCGCTTTCCGTCATCACTGAAAAGCCCCGCTTATCATCCCCCACCCAGAGGTTATAGAAGAAGGTATCATTCCATATCCAGCCCTTCCGGCTGTACCGCCATTGGGAACCTCCCACAATCTCCTCCACTTTTCGGGAAGAATCTTCCGTGAATACATCCTTGTACAGGCTGGCACTACAGACCCGGGCAATGGGAATACGTGAAGTCCCCCGCGCATAGAGCGCCCTTTCCTTATTTATAGGGAACTCCAGGCTAAGAGAGTCTATGGTTACTGCCTGTTTGCTACTTATCTTCACATCCCAGAGGGCAAATCCGTCAAATTCTATGCGTAGTTTCCCGCTCAGCGTAAGCGGGCCACCTTTCCCGGCAAGTTCCCAGGTTACTTCTCCATCCTTCTGCTCTATCTTTTTCAAGGGCGAAAATTTCCAGCTTACTTCTTTCCCGTTTACCACCGCCCTTAAAACTGCCGGAGAGGCCAGAATATCTTTTCCTAATGCCTTGATGCTTATTGGCAGTCCGTTGTTCCCTATGATATATTCCCTCTCCGTTACCTCCACCCGGTTCCCCTTCACCTTTACCGGAAACCAGGGCGGGGGGACTTTCTCGCTTATTCCTATCTTGTTCCCCATCCAGGATGGTTTCTCCGGTATAGTTAATGGCTCGCTGGTGGAAGCAAGTACTTTACCGGAAGCATCCCGGATAATTCCCTTTACTAAATATTCTCCTACCGGGAGTGCAGAAACATCTACTTTAACCAGGCTTTTGGGGGACTTTGCACTTAATCCTTTCACCGGTGCAGATAATTCCACTCCCGCTTCCCCTGCCTTGTATATCTCTACCCTGGCAGATAAATTGCCGGGCAGGTTGGCTAGCCGTTGGGCATCCACATCCACGTAGAGCATCTTTTCCTTGTAGTTCAGCACACAGTCCAGCTGGAAGGAGGAAAGCACGGTGAAAGGTATCTCTGATTGAGCCAGAAGCATATTTTTAGAAATGTCCTGCGCCGCAAGGATGAGTTCCGCATCTGTCCTCCCGGAAACCTTGAGCGTGGCCGGTAGGGAGAATTCTTTTACTTTGCCGGGAGATAAATCTATTTTCTTTAACCGTTTAAGTAGTATTCTTCCTTTCTTATCCCTCGTCTTTACCGCCATCTCCACCGCTATCTCTTCCCTATCCTTCCCTGCCACACTACCCTTGATGGCAATATTACCGCTCCCCAAATCCCCTACCTGTCTTAACTGAAATCCCACTGCTTCCTGCTTGAATTTTACATACCCGAATTTTGCCGGATTGGCAAATTTACCCTGCGTGAACGCCCAGCTCGTCCATCCCTTAGGTGTACGCTCTGTCTCCCCGGAAATATCCCGGCAAAAGTTCATCCTCCATACTTCCCCATCCTTAGGTGCCGATACTCCCAGCGTCTCAAAGGGAATGGCTATCTCTACCGTCCATATCTTTTTATCAAAACTCAAAACTCCCGAGATTACCTCCCCGCTGTCCTTTACCTGGCTCTTGAATTCCCACTTTCCATTCCAGCTAGCGCCCTCTCTGGAGTTAGCATCTATTATTCCTCCTGCCGGTACTCCCAAAAACTGGAACCACCCCTTCCCCGGCGGCTGAATCCACACCTCCACAGCCTCCATCTGCGCTCCAAATTTTATGTCCCGGCCGCTCTTGCCCGGCCGAAAGTCTTTTGCCCGGTTAAGGGAGGAAAAGGCAATGTAGAGATTTTTATCATCAAAAGTGGTATAGACTATCGTTTGCTTATCCGCCAATGCACCGTTCAGGTCAAAAAAACCGGTTACTCCACCAGCCTGCTCCCATTCCCCCGGTTCTATATTTCCGTCTATACGGGGTGCCACTGCAGCCCGCGGGATGGTTAACAGGGGAGTCTCTCCCGGCCGGAAGTAACTTACCTTCTCTGCCTTTGGGGTCCCGTTGACCACTATGTTAGTGAAATAATGCGTCTTACCGGCACGGCCTGGCTCGAAAAGCACTATCTTGCCAAAAAGCCTGAGGGGCGACTGAGGAGTAGCCAGCAATGCCCTCTTGCCATCAATCAATATTTCAAAACTGCCATCCTGGTGGCAGATTAACTCCACCGCATAGTAGCGATTGGGATCAAAATAGTAAGCCTTCTTGGAAACAAAGTTTTTGAAGCCACCCCCTACGACCTCCTGCCGCAGAAAAACTCTTCCACCCTGTACAAAACGAGGGTCTACATGTCCCTTTGGTCCTCTTAACTGTAAAGTTACCCAATTATTCTTACGCTCAGCCGAGCCAAACCTCATCTCAAACTTGACTGAGATAGGCCCCTGCCGGGTATCAAGCACCACCGGTTCGCCAATACTGGGTGGGATTCTGAATAAAGTGCCTGCCGAAGACCTTTCCAGGGCCCGCATAGCCTTCCTGCCCTGGTCATCCACTACGGCAAACCGGTTATCCACGGTGTGAGCCTTCCAGGTAGGATTAGAAATAAAATCACCGTCGCTGAAATCATCCTTGAGCACCACCTGCCCGGCAAACAGGGTACTTAAACTCACAGCTAAAACCACCATTACCAATAACGCCCTTATTCTCTCCATAAACACTCCCTCCTTTTTACCAATTACGAATCCCTTTTTCATTTCTCAAACTCCAGGGCATAGATAGAAGCTTTCTCCAGCTTGAAACGGAGAATAACTCCTTCTCCTGCCTCTATACCCAAATTATTGTGACCTTTCCATACCACAAGAGTTTTATGTTGGTCACCGAAAATTGGTACTGCATTCTCAAACTCCCGCCCCGGGATCGGCTTACCTGCTAAATCTGCCGCCTCAACTAAAATATACCCGGCACGTTTGGTAACTGCATTGATAAGCAATTTATCGCCGGGAGGAATAACTGCCACGGTGGAAAATTCCCCCTTTTCCGGTGCCTCCAGAGCCACCAGGCGTCCTTTAGGCCATAAAGCATACCCGCAGGCTCTCCGTGCCCTTCTGCGAGGATACTTATGTGGAACATTGAACCCATTGTAAGGCAAGGCAAAGTCTCCGTTTGGCAACTCGATAAGATTGGGAGAAGCAAAGACACAACCCCCATCCCATTCTCCGAAACTGGCCGTCACCAAAATAGGTGCACCCGGGATATAATTCCATATTTTGCCATCATGGCTGGAAAGCACCCGGATATGGGTGGTATCATCTGCCGTATCCCACACGGCAGGAAACATCAAATGGTGGTCAGGTGCTCCCGGGATAGTGGTCTTACAGTTGGTATAAAGCACCTGGTACGGAGGCCATTCTGGAGAAGGCTCTACGATTAATTCCGAAAGAGGAAAATTACGGAAGTCGCTGGTCTCACCTCTACCAATAGCCCGCCGGCCAATGGATATCCATCTCTGCCATTTTATAGCTTTCTCCTCTGGAGTATCATCTGTTGCCTCTTCCCTCTGTTTACCTATCATCCAATCGCGGAAGTAAGCAACATACTTTTTCAGAAACGTGTCGTAATATGCTACTATTTGTGTATCTGAATACATCATTACCAGGGGCTCGGGCAATATTGTCCAGTGAATCCCATCGGGAGAAACAGCACCGCGGACGCCCAGGAAGTATTTATCTGTTATCCTGTACCTCGGGTCAACTGCATCAGGCCTACGTTGGCAATATTCCTCGTATTCTTCCCGGGTAAAATGGTCAATGGATATCCACTTATAGCGCTCAGAAACAGGGGCAGAGGGGTCTATAAAAACCGTGCCGCCTTTATTGTCCAATAAATTGTTATTGCGATTTCCACCATACTCCACTACACCACAATTCGGCCGCTCCCAATGTATGCCGTCTTTTGATTCAAAATAGCAGAAATACCTTTCTCCCCTCTCTTTCAAATCACCCCAGCCTGTATTTCCCCAGGCACGGTAAAGGCTCCCTTCCTTGATAATAGTAATAATCGCAGCTCCACCCTCTTCCCAGGGACGCTCTGCTTTAAGAATCGGACCTGAACGGAGAGCATTTTTTACAGACAGGCGAATTCCCCAGGGACAATCAAAACTTTTCATCCGGGCCTCAAGTGGACCTTGTGCACCTCTCACAGTCACACACTGCCCTTTTTCATCGTACCAACCGAAAGTACCCGGCCGCACATAGTACCAGTTGGTAAAAACTATACGATGTCCAGATAGCCTATACGGTTCACCCACACTGTAAACCTCAGCACACATAATAATCTGCCTCCTTGCTAATATAAGGTAATCTTTTAAGTTTTAATACTCATAATCCTTGTAAAAAATTCCTAATATACGATAGGCCTTCTCTGATATTATCCATACTATTGGCAAAACTAATTCTTATATGAGAATCCCAGCCAAAGACAACTCCGGGGAATACTGCCACCCTGTATTGCTCAAATAATTGCCGGGAAAAATCAACTGACCCAAGCCCGCTGCGAGATATATCGCAGAAGACATAGAACGCCCCCGAAGGCTTTAGCCAGGAAATTTTCTCCATCTTGTTTAATTCAGCTACCATGTAATCTCTTCTCCGAGAGAACTCATTTACCATGTATTTCAACTCTTTCTTGTCCGTTTTAAGTGCAGCAATGGCCGCTTTTTGGCTGATAGAGCAGGCGCCGGAGGTGGAATTCCCCTGCAAAAAAGTCACTGCCTGAGCTATTTCCCTCGGAGCAGCCAGATAACCTATCCTCCATCCGGTCATAGCATGGGACTTGGAAAACCCATTCACTGTGATAGTGAAATCATAGGCTTCTTCACCCAATGCAGCCACTGAGCAATAGTTTAACCCGTCGTATACAAGCTTTTCATATATTTCATCTGACACGATGTAAATCTGCCTGGATACGGCAATTTCTGCTATTCTCATCAGCTCATCCCTGCTATAAACTGCCCCGGTGGGGTTGGATGGGCTGTTTATAATAACCGCCCTGGTTTTAGAGGTAATCGCCTCTTCAAACTGCCGGGCAGTAAGTTTGAACCCCGACCTTACCGTTGTGTGGATAATCACCGGAGTAGCTCCAGCGAACCTGACCATGTGGGGATAGGACATCCAGTACGGGGAAGGGATGATAACCTCATCACCGGGTTCGCATAAAACCTGGAATATATTGTAGAGAGCATGTTTGGCTCCACAGGTAACTACTACCTGTTCGGGCACATAGTCTAATCCATTTTCTTCCTTAAGTTTGCGGCATATGGCCAACCTTAAATCGGAGAATCCCGCCGTGGGGGGATAGCGGGTAAATCCACCTTTTATAGCCTCTATTCCCGCTTCTTTTATGTCATCCGGAGTTTCAAAATCTGGTTCACCCACACCAAAGTCTATAACAAATCCTCCCTCTGCCTTTATTTCCTTCACGCGTAAGCCAATATCCAGAGGAGGAGAAGCTCTTTTATAACTTACTCGCTGTGCAATTTTCATATTTATCCTTAGCTTTCTATACCGGGTTATTTATACACACATACAACCAGCACTATTCCTTTCTTTCATATCATACAAACCAAATTAACACAGGACCAGATTTACTTCAGAGCCAGGTCAGTTTTGCTTATACCTTTTCCGCTCTACCGTGGTAATCCTTTCGACTTCTTATACTTCTTAGCCCTAAATCACTCTTGCCACCTAATTGTATTGCCAAATAAAATCATGTATTAAAGAGTAACACAAAACCCTTCTTTTGTCAATGGGCCCGGCTAGAGCCAACAGGATTAGAAAGGATGAATTTGAAAATGAGATAAGAGAAGGTTTGGAAATAGCCCTTTGAATTTCTGGGGCACTAAAAATTTGCTACCTTCTCCCCTCACGCATCGTTACTTCCAGAGTTGCCCCCCTATATCCATCAGTCCCGACCCCTGTTGGGGACACCTATTCCCTCATGTTAGACTATAGACATCAGACTTTAGACATTAGACGGGAAAGACACATGATACGGGGGACCAACTCACTATTTCCTGTGTACTATCTTCCCCTCACTACCTGCTATTCTTGCTCTCTGTCATTCCTGCGCAAGCAGGAATCCATAACCCTATCTACCCGCTACCAACTACTCACTACTTTACTGGATGCCTGCTTTCGCAGGCCTGCCCGTTCTCCCGACGGATGTCGGGGGAAAGCAGGCAGGCATGACATGTGGACTGGTTTTTCCCCTTTTCTGCTTCTCTTTGTCATTCCTGCGAAATCTATCCCCTTTACCAAGAAACCAGGACACCGAGTTACCATCCTTGCTTACTGTTCACTGGTTACTATTCCCTATCTCCTGGTCTAACGTCTAAAGTCTATGGTCGAAGGTCTAAAATGTCCCCCTCACTACCCGCTACGCGCTACTATCTACTATCTCCCTTCATAGTTCTGGTTACGAGAAACTTTATCTTTCAATGCTTGAGAAAGCGGGTCTGCTTCAGCCGAACACAATCCCTGATGCAGATGGCGGCGCCAGCCCTCAGCATATTCATACTGTCCGGAC
>Ga0256830_1001833_pt1 | contig 14651 bp, 9 predicted proteins | sample 128326metaG_FD_190537 | JGI IMG/M metagenome (GOLD analysis project Ga0256830, IMG submission 190537) | Hydrothermal vent microbial communities from Lau Basin, Pacific Ocean - 128-326 | ecosystem: Environmental > Aquatic > Marine > Hydrothermal vents | place: Pacific Ocean: Lau Basin | collected... | reverse complement strand
GATTGGGTATTGCATCCTGAGCGGAAGGCGAACGGAGTGAGCCTGTAGTCGAAGGATGGGGATGGGGATAGGGATAGGGATAGGGATGGGGATGGGGGAATCGAGTCATCCCAGCAGGCTGTAGGCATATCGCCCGGTGATCAGTTTGCCTGCTGCGAAGCGGTCGAAGGCGAACAGGTTGACGTCGTCTTCGGGGGTTTTGCCGTGCAGGATCAGGCGGGCGGCCATTTCTCCGCTGGCGGGCGCCAGTTTGAATCCGTGGCCGCTGCCCCCGGCCAGGATGTACAGGTTGTCGTAGCCGGGCAGCGCGTCGATGATGGCGTGCCAGTCTGGGGTGATGTCGTACAGGGAGGCGTAGTTACCGGCCAGATGGCCGCGTTCCATGGCCGGGTAGCGCGCCGCGACGCGTTCCATGTATTCGGCCAGCACATCCATTTCCACGTTCTCGCCGAAATTGTCGGGGTTTTGCACCCGGTCTTCGACTTCTTTGGGCGAGAGCGAGCCGACCAGCATCAGGCCGCCGGTCTCGGGACGGGTGTAGAACTGGTGGATGAAGTCACCCCAGATGCACTGCCGCTCGAATTCCTGGGGCCGGCGGAACAGGCCGATTTTGACGCGCGCCGCGATGATGGGGACTTCGATGCCCAGCCTGTGCAGCAGCCCTGGGCTCCACGGCCCGGCGGCCACCAGCACGGCGTTGGCCGGGAAGAAACCGGCGGTGGTTTCTACGCCCAGCACTTTGCTGCCCTGGGTGCGGATTTGGGTGGCGGTGACGCCAGTGTGGATGGCCGCGCCCAGCCGTTGCGCGGCGCGGGCAAACGCGTTGGCCGCCGCGGGCGGGTCGCAGTAGCCGCCGTCGGGTTCGTACGCGCCGCCGCCCAGCCCCTCGGTGTTCAGTTGGGGTTCGATCTCGCGCATCTCCGCGGGGGTGACGAATTGGGTGCGGATGCCGACCGATTGTTGCAGCGCGATGTTGGCTTTCAAGCCTTCCACGTCCTCGGGCCGCACCCCGATCATGAACCCGGTGGGGGTGAAGCCGGGATCGCCGCCGACTACCTGGTCGAAATTGCGCCACACCTGGAGAGAGTGCAGCGCCATGCGCGCGGTGACCGTGTTGGAATAGTGCTGGCGAATGATGGCGCCGGAGCGTCCGGTCGGGCCTCCGGCGATGAAGTCTTTTTCCAGCAGGGTGACGCTTGCGCCGGATTTTGCCAGGTGAAAGGCCGCGCTGACGCCGTTGATGCCGCCGCCGATGACGATCACGTCGCTGCTGTTGTGCATGGGTTGCCTCCTTACTTTGGCAAAACTTTGGCAAAGACCCCAGGGCGTAATCCCCGGGGTCTCAGCGTGGTCATAGTTCGCCCAGATAGGCCTGGCGCATGAGTTTGTTGTTCAGCAGGTTGGTTGCGGTGTCGGCCAGCACGATCTTGCCGGTTTGCAGCACGTAGCCGTAGTCCGCAATCGAGAGCGCCATGTTGGCGTTTTGCTCCACCACGAAGATGGTAACGCCAGCGTCGTTGATCTGTTGGATGATCTCGAAGGTTTGCTGCACCAGGATCGGGGCCAGTCCCATAGAGGGTTCGTCCATCAGCAGCACTTTGGGCCGCGCCATCAGCGCGCGTCCAACGGCTACCATTTGTTGCTCGCCGCCCGAAAGCGTGCCGGCGCGCTGGTTCAGGCGTTCCTTGACGCGCGGGAAGAGTTCGAAGATGCGTTCCATGTCTTCTTCCAGGCTTTGGCCGTTGCTGCGCAGGTACGCGCCCATCTCCAGGTTTTCCCGCACGGTCATGCGTTTGAACAGGCGGCGGTTTTCAGGCACCATCGAGATGCCGCGGGACACGATCTCGGTAGTGGTGAGGTCGTTGAGCACCTCGCCGTCCAGAATGACCTCCCCCTCCGAGGGTTTGACCATCCCCAGGATGGTTTTGAGGGTGGTGGTTTTGCCGCTGGCGTTGCCGCCCAGCAGGCAGACCAGCTGGCCGGGATAGATTTTGATGTTGACGTTCTGGAGCACCTGGATGAGGCCGTAGTGCGTGTCTACGTTGCGCAATTCGAGGATGGGTTGTTGCTGCTGATTCATGCTTCTGCCTCCGCTTGGGTGGCTCTTTTGCCCAGATAGGCTTCCAGGACGCGTTCATTGTGGGCGATTTCTTCGTAGGACCCTTCTGCGATCTTGCTGCCGTAGTCGAGCACGATCACGCGGTCCGAAACGCCTTTGACCACCCGCATATCATGCTCGATGACCAGAATGGTGAAGCCGCGCTCGTCGCGCAGTTTGCCGATCAATTCGGTCAATTCCGCGGTCTCTTTGGGGTTCATGCCCGCGGTGGGTTCGTCGAGCAGCAGCAGTTTGGCCTGGGTGGCCATAGCACGGGCGATTTCCAAACGTCTGCGGTTGGCGTAGGACAGGCTGGATGCGGGTTGTTCCAGGCGGTAGCCGATCAGGCGAGTGCCGAAGAAAGCCAGTTGTTCTTCGGCGATTTTTCGTATGCGCGCTTCTTCTGCGCGGTAGCTGGGGAGGCCCAGGATGGCCCCCCACACGCCGCTGCGCCCGCGGCAGTGCTGGCCCACCATGGCATTTTCCAGAATGGTCATGTTCGGGAACAGGCGCACGTTCTGAAAGGTGCGGGCGATTCCCAACTCCGTAATCTTGTGAGGCGGCATCCCCACCAGGTTGTGTCCCTCGAACAGGATTTCGCCCGAATCCGGGGAGTAGAAACCGGTGATCAGGTTGAAAACGGTGGTCTTTCCGGCGCCATTGGGGCCGATCAGGCTGACGATTTCCCCTTCCTCGACGTGAAGGTTGAGCTTGTTGACAGCACGCAGCCCGCCGAAGTCTTTTACCAGGTCTTTGCATTCAAAAAAGGGCATGGCGATCACCTCTGACTAATCCGATGAGCCGGGGTTGGCGGCTGGAGTGACAGCTTGTTTGAGCCAGGCGTCCTGGGCACGGTCTTCTTCGTGCAGCTCGCGCGCTCTGCGTTCGCTGGGGATGAACCCCTCGGGTTTCAAGATCATCATGATGATCAGTAGTGCGCCATACAGCAGGAAGCGGAATTCCGAGAACTCGCGTAATAGTTCCGGCAGACCGACCAGCACGGCCGCGCCAACGATCACGCCCGGAATGCTGCCCATGCCACCCACGATGAGCAGGCTCAAGGCGGTGATGGAGACGAACACGTTGAAGCTGTGGGGGTAAATCGTGCCTAGCTTGGCGGCAAAGATGGCGCCGCTCACGCTGGCAATCATAGCTCCCATGCCAAAGGCCAACAATTTGTAATACACGGTGTTGATGCCCATGGCTTCGGCCACGTCTTCGTCTTCGCGCATGGCAACCCAGGCGCGGCCCACCCGCGAGCTTTTGACGCGGTACGAGATGAACAACACGATCAAACTGGCGACCAAGAACAGGTAGTACAACTGTTGGGGGCCGATGAATTCGAAGTTCCCGATGGTAATGTTAGGGATTTTGATGATGCCTTGCGCGCCGCCCAGCCAGGGTTTGAACCAGTCGGACAAAGCCAGGAAGCGGGCGATCTCGCCGAATCCCAGCGTTACGATGGCCAGATAGTCGCCGCGCATCTTCAATACCGGCGCGCCGACCAGCAGCCCGGCCAGCCCGGTGATCACGATCACGATGGGGAGCGCCGTCCAGAAATTCATTTGTATGCTGCCGAGCAAGCGGGCGTCGCTGGTGGTGAGCAGGGCCATGGAGTATGCCCCCACCGCGAAGAAGGCCACATAGCCCAGGTCCAACATGCCTGCCATGCCTACCACGATGTTGATCCCGAACCCCATCAGCACGTAAAACCCGATGTTGACCAACACCTCACTGGGGAAACGCCCCACGATGCCGGGTAGAAAAACCAGCAGCAACAAAACCAGCCCCCACCCGCTATAACGAACGGCTTTTTGGCCGCTCAGGGGCAGGCTTTCGATTTTGGCGCGTGCTTTTGCCTGCCAGGTGCGTCCGTAGATGGCCAGAAGGGCCGCCGCCACCGCCACGATCACCGCACCGGATACCGAAAGGCCGTTGCTGGTGACCAACAGACGGGGAATGGCGGAGGGGATGCTGGGCCGCGAGAGGGTGACGCGAATCAGGTCCGAGAGCATTCCCAAAAAGACCACCCAGATGAACGCGGAGGTGATCGCCTTGCGTCCGATGGGGGGGAGTACGAAGATCAAGCCGCCGGTCGCGCCCAGGAGCGCGCTCAGCACCAATAGCAGGACCGCGCCAGTGGGAATTCCCTGCCCGAGGGTGAGCACTTCGAGCAAGGCCGGGGAGACGTTCACCAACACTTCGCGCACCTTAAGCGGTTCTGCGATCAACGCCAGGATGGCGATCATGGCAGCTACCACCAGACCGGCGATCAGGCCGGTGAACAGCGCCTGGCCGCGCGAGATTTTTTTCTTGTCCTCGACGTGTGCGGGGTTGATAGCCTGGTCCAGGCTGCGCACTGCCAGGTAGCCGGTCGTGACGATGATGGTAAACAACAACACATGCCCTAAGGAGACCACGCCGCGGATCATGTCCCGTTCGGCGAAGGCCTCAATCATCCCGATCACGCTGACGTAGACCGCGATGATGCCGCCGTACAAGCCGATTTTTAGCCCGAGTTTTGTGCCTGTATTCATATCACGCTTTCTCCTCTGCCAGTCTTTCACCCAAGATGCCCTGCGGACGGAAGATGAGCACGAATACCAACAAAACAATGGCGATGGCGTCCCTCAATTGGTTAGCGCCGGGAATGCCCAGTCCCTCCAAAATCAGGTTGGGGCCGATGGATTCGAACACCCCGAGAAAGAGGCCGCCCACCATGGCGCCTGGAATGTTGCCGATGCCGCCCAACACCGCGGCGGTAAAAGCCTTCAGACCCGGGATGAAGCCCATGAAGGCCGAAATGCCCTGCGGCTGGTAGAGGCCCCGAAAGATGCCGGCCGCGCCGGCCAGCAGGCCGCCAATCGCAAAGGTGGTGACGATCACCCGGTCCACGTCGATGCCCATCAGGGCCGCGATCTCTTTATCTTCGGCCACCGCGCGCATGGCCTTGCCGGTTTTGGTACGTTCTACGAACCAGTTCAGGCCGATCATCAATACCACGGCAGCCAATAACACCACCACCTGGACGATAGAAACATTCACGCCGGCCACGCTCCATGTGCCTTGTAACGGTTCGATTTCTGGAAACGATTTGAATCCAGAGCCATACAGCCCCCGGAAGGTGTATTGCAGGAAGAAGGAGGCGCCAATGGCCGTAATCAGGGGTACCAGCCGGGGCGCGTTTCTCAATGGGCGGTAGGCCAATCGTTCCAACAAGACGGCCACAATGGTGGAGACCAGCGCGGCTACTGCCAGCCAGATGATAACGGATAGCAAGGGGTTGCGTTCCAGAAAACCGGTGGAGGCGTGGTAGCGGGCTACAAAATATGCGGTGAACGCGCCGGCCATGAACACTTCGCCGTGGGCAAAATTGATCATAAACAAAATGCCGTAGACCAACGAGTATCCCAACGCGATCAGCGCGTAGATGCTGCCCTGTGCCAGCCCGGCGATGATCAGACTGATCCAGTTGTCGATGGAGTACTTGCCAGAGAGAAGTGTGTTGATCGAACCCCATAACACCAGGATGAGCACTCCTGCCCGCAGCAGCCATAAGAGTAACCCGACCCAGGAAAATCGGTCCATGAAACGAGTACGCACTACATCGATCATATCTTCTCCAGATTGAGTCAGGGGTGAGCCAGAGAAAGCAATGTTCCCTGGCTCACCCCGGCGTTTGCTGAAGCCACTAGCATCGGAGTAAGTTCAGCCGTGGTTCAGCGGGTGTGTGATGATGTGGGTGTGGATTAAGGCGTCCAAACCACATCGGGAGGCCAGTTATCCTCGGACTCCACCTGAGCAGCCGAGAGCTGGAAGATCGCCAGGGCTTCCCCGGTGGCGCAGTCGCCCTTGAAGGTGACGCCCGGTTGCAGCTCTTTGTCTGCGCAGGAGAGCACGCCCGTCAGCCCCTTGAAGCCCTCGGTGGCGGCGACCGCATCGCGCAGTGCCTGCCGCCCGATGTACAGGGTGCCGTCGGGCCCTTCTACGGCCACTTTTTCGATGGCATCCAGCACGATGTTGGTGGCGTCATAGGCGTGTGCAGCAAAGCCCGCAGGGGGCGGCCCACCGGTCTTGGCCTCGTATTTTTCCAGGAAGGCGTCGTACTCGGGGCCGGTGACGTAAGGCCCGGACAGGTACATGCCCTCTGCTGCGGAGCCGGTGTTGGGGCCGAAGCTCTTGACCAACAGGCCGTCCGCGCCCATCAGGATGGTGTTTTCCAGGCCGGGCACTTCACGCGATTGCGCGGCGACGAAGTTGCCGGCCGGCTCGAAGATCGGGAAGTAGAGCACCTCGGGCGAGTCGGCGGCGATGGAGGTGAGCACCGGGCGCATGTCGGTGTCTTCCTTGTTGACGCCCTCGAAAGCGGTGATGGTGCCACCCAACTCGGTGAAGGCATCCCGGAAGGCGCTGGCCAGCCCTTCGGTGTAGGGGTCGCCGTCGTGAATTGCAGCCGCGGTGCGCGCGCCCAGTTCCTCATAGGCGAAGCGGGCCGCCATGGCGCCCTGGAACAAGTCGTTGTGCGCAGTGCGGAAGTAGCCGGGTTTCCAGCTTTCGTTGGGGTTGGTCAACGAGGGGGAGGTGTTGGTGGGCGAGATCATCAACAACCCGGCTTCGCTGATCACGTCGATAGCAGCCGTCCCCGCGCTGGAACAGTTGGTGCCGATCACGGCCACGATAGTTGGGTCGGCAGCTACTTTTTGGGCTGCTGTTTGGCCGCCTTCGGCGCTACATAGGGAGTCCTCACCGGACAGCTTGATGTCATGGCCTTTGATTTGACCGCGTTCATCGATGGCGATCTCGATGCCGCCCAACGAGTCGGCGCCTAAGAACTCGACCGCGCCGGATGTGGCCAGCATGTAGGCGATGTGGATGGGTTCGCCCTCGGGAATCTCAACACATCCGATTGCGTCTGTGCACTCGAACGCTTGCTCTTGCGGTTGGCAGGCTGCTAGAATCAAAGCACCCAACACCATAAAAGCAAACAGGGCAAAAATTCGTTTGTTCATACTTCTTCCTCCTCAAGGTGTGGAAAAAAGTGTTTGTGAAATGAAAGAAACGAAATCGTGAGCGGCGTATTTGTTTGCAGGCTTCCTCCTTTCGTGTGGTGTATGTGGGGGGTAATGAAACAGGCGACTCAATTGTACCAGAGGTGATTTCACTACTTTACGTTTTAGCCCAAATTGGGGCGCAATTCGTGAGCGCGGCTCGCTTTCGCGCTGCGCTTGCCCTGCTCTCCCGACCTGCTCGAAGCGCGTCGCACCGATTTGTTTCGTTTTCAATCTGCGTAGTCCGTGGGAACTCGGGCGACTCGCGCCTGAAACCATGAGTCGCTGAACTGGAAGAATTTTACTGAAATTGAGGGTTCAGGTCAAGCAAATTATGTTTCTCGCCGCCAGGCTTCTGATTACGGCCACACCTGGACGTATGTCCCGTTTTGCAGTTGTTTTACCGCGATCTTGGGGTCAGCACAATCGCCAAATTGGTCGCAGTTCAGTGTGCCCGTAATGCCGGGGAAGCCGGAAATGGAATACAAGCAATCGCGCATGGCCTGACGCCCGATGTGGATGGTGCCATCTTTTTCCTGGTCTGCTACCTGCTCTACACAGGCAAACACCATGTTGGCGGCGTCAAAGGCGTGCGGGTGAAACACCGAGATGGGATCGCTGCCGTATTTTTCCCGGTATCGGGCTTTGAAATCGTCGTACAGGCTGCCGGCGAAGGAGATGTCTGGGCCGGAGAAGTACATGCCCTCGCCTGCGCTGCCAATGGCCTCGGCAGCCGCGTCCGAGATGCACCCATCTGCCGCGGCAAGGATGGCGTTTTCCAGGCCGGGCACTTCCCGGGCTTGCTGGGTGATCAGCGCGCACTCTGCGGTGAATAGCGGGTAAAATAGAAAGTCTGGAGCGCCACTCGCTACCACGGAATTGAGCACCGGACGCATGTCGGTGTCGCCTTTGTTGATAGCGGTGAATGCAACGATCTCGCCGCCTAGCTCCTTGAAGGCCTGGGCGAATGAGTTGGCAAGCCCTTCGGTGTAGGGGTCGCCGTCGTGGATGGCGGCAGCTGTTCGGGCGCCCAATTCGCTGAACGCAAACTCGGCCATGGCCGCGCCCTGCACTTTGTCGTTGTGCGCGGTGCGCAGGTAGCCGGGCTGCCAGGCCTGATCGGGATCGGTCAGCGCCGGCGCGGTGTTGGAAGGGGAAACCATGAAGTAACCGGCTTGCGAGATGATTTTTGCCATAGGCACCCCCGCTGCCGAACAACTGGTGCCGATCACGCCTAAAATAGTGGGATCGGATACAATTTTTTGGCCGACGGTTTGCCCTCCCTCAGCGCTACACCCGTCATCTTCGGCCTGTAGTTCAATGTCGTGCCCCAAAATTTGGCCTTTGAAGTCAATGGCGATTTCGATGCCGTATTGGGAGTCGATGCCTAGTTGGGCATCCGGGCCGGTGATGACCAGAGCAGAGGCAATCCGAATGGGTTCGTCCGGGCCGTAGGTTACACAGCCCAGAGGGTCCGTACATTCGTATTCGGGTGTTGATTGACAGGCTGCCAGAACAAGCCCCGCTAACACGGATATGGCAAATATGACGAACAATCGTTTAGACATACTTCCTCTCCTCTCGCTATGCAACAACTTTTTTAGATCGTCTCTCTCTGGGCAAGAGTTTACGCACCCACCGAAGGGAGATGCCCAGTGTTTGTTTGCAGGGCAAAAGACAGCCTGAGTACCGCAAGTCTGGAATGAAAATTTTACTGAAATTGAAAGCGCAGGTCAAGCAACCCGTTTATGTTCCAGCAATGCTCAATTTTATACAAGCGATAGCAAAGAATTTCAGCGATGGTGGGGGAGGTGGAGGCGGATGACCAGGGACGGATGACCGGGGACGGGGGACCGGCGCGTGGTTATTGGTGGTCGGGGCGACCGGCCGATCGCCCCCCGATGGTCGCTGCGCTCCTGGATTCTTCGGTCGCTGCGCTCCTGGATTCTTCGGTCGCTGCGCTCCTGGATTCTTCGGTCGCTGCGCTCCCTCAGAATGACGGAAGGGCGTGCACAGACAGGAGGGTGCAATCTTTAGCCCGTTCTGCCTTGCTCAAGAAAACCGCTGCTATGGTAAAATAACAGGCAATCGAAAGTGTGCAATAAGCGTCCCGATTTCCAAAAACACCTTAATGATGTGCATGGTGGCGGGAGTGCAATTTGCCCTCACAAGGCGTGGCAGCGTGACACCGCGCCGAGGTGAAACAGTATAGAAACACAAAACATCAGTAATCGGGGAATGTGTGAATATGGAGGTCTCTTGGTGACAGATGTAAATGTGAATTCGTATAGTGCTGAAGACATCCAGGTGCTGGAAGGTCTGGAAGCCGTTCGCCGGCGACCGGGCATGTACGTGGGCGGCACAGATGTCAAAGCCTTGCACCATCTGGTGTATGAGGTGGTGGATAACTCGATTGACGAAGCCCTGGCCGGGGTGTGTGACCGCATCGAGGTGATCATCCACCCCGATAGCAGCGTGACGGTGGCAGACAATGGCCGCGGCATTCCGGTGGACATCCATCCGCAAACCGGCAAACCGGCCCTGGAAGTGGTGATGACCATGCTGCACGCGGGCGGCAAGTTTGGCGGCGGGGGCTATAAGGTTTCTGGCGGGCTGCACGGGGTGGGCGTTTCCGCGGTCAACGCGCTTTCGGAGTGGTTTGAAGTAGAAGTCTGGCGTAACGGAAAAATCCATTTTCAGCGTTATGAGCGCGGCCGGCCAACCGGGCCGGTGGAGGTGCGCGGCGAAGCGCCCTCGGGAAAGACAGGCACCAAACAAACCTTCAAATTCGACCCGCTGATTTTCAAAGAAAAAAATCTGGATTATCGCTACGAAACGCTCATCCAGCGATTTCGCGAGATGGCTTTCGTCACCAAGGGCGTGACCCTCTCCATCAAAGACGAACGCAGTGACCGCGAGATGACGTTTTACTTTGAAGGGGGGCTGACCTCTTTTGTGCGCTATCTGAACCGTAACCGCAAGACTTTGCACAAAATCGTGTATGCGGAAAAGTACGTCGATGGCATCAGCATCGAGGCAGCCATCCAATACACCGATGCCTACGCGGAATCCGTATACGCGTTTGCCAACACCATCAACACCATCGATGGCGGCACCCACCTGACCGGGCTGCGCTCCGCCATCACCCGCACGATCAACGATTATGCCCGCAAAAACAAGCTGCTCAAAGACGCAGATTCCAACTTCACAGGCGAAGATACCCGTGAAGGCCTGACCGCCATCGTCAGCATCAAACACCCCGAACCCCAGTTCGAGAGCCAGACCAAAGTCAAATTGATGAACCCGGAAGTGCAAACCGTAGTGCAGCAAGTGGTCAGCGAGGCCTTCAGCACTTTTTTGGAAGAGAACCCCTCGGCAGCCAAAGCCATCATTCAAAAGTGTCTTACCTCCGCGCGTGCCAGGGCCGCGGCGCGCAAGGCCCGCGATCTGGTGATCCGCAAATCGGCCCTGGAAAGCCTGACCCTGCCCGGCAAGCTGGCCGACTGCTCGGAGCGCGACCCCGAAAAGACCGAGCTGTACATCGTGGAGGGCGACAGCGCAGGCGGCAGCGCAAAACAAGGCCGCGACCGCCATTTCCAGGCCATCCTGCCCCTGCGCGGCAAAATCCTGAACACCGAACGAGCGCGGCTGGACAAAATCCTATCCAACAAAGAAGTCAAGGCCTTGATCTCCGCGCTGGGCACCGGCATCAGCGACAGTTTCGACATATCCGGCCTGCGCTATGGCAAGTGCATCATTATGACCGACGCAGATGTGGACGGCAGCCACATCCGCACACTGTTGCTGACCTTTTTCTTCCGCTATATGCAGCCGTTGATCGAAGCCGGGCACCTGTATATCGCCCAGCCGCCGTTGTACCGCATTGCCCACAAGAAGAAGGTCTATTACGCCTACACCGAGAGCCAGAAAGACGAACTGCTGAAATCTCTGGGGAACGGCGTCTCTTTGCAACGCTATAAAGGCCTGGGCGAGATGAACCCCGAACAGTTGTGGGAGACCACCATGGACCCCACCAGGCGCACCCTGTTGCAGGTATCCATCGAAGACGCCACCGAGGCCGACCGCACCTTCGACATGCTGATGGGCGCGGCTGTGCCCCCCAGGCGGCGGTTCATCACCACCCACGCCAAAGAAGTGCGTAACCTTGACATTTAGTATCCAATATCCAGTATCCAGTATCCAGTATTCAGTATTCAGTATTCAGTATTCAGTATCCAGCGAAGGAGTGACCATGTCTCGCAGAATAAGGCGGGTTGGGGCCCGTAGACCGGCGGTTTCTCGATCTCGTATGTTGAACCGGCCAGTAGCCGGCCGCGCGCGGCGCGCCACCAACCTGAACCGCGTGCGCCAGCGCAATATCAGACGGCAAGCGAGAGTCAAAACGCTTGCCAACCGTGTCCGCCCGAAAGTGCGCCCGGCTGCCGCCCCCCGCCGGGTGATGCCCAAGAAACCGGCCCCGGCCGCGGTGCGCAGCACCCCCGCGCGCCGGATTGCGCGCGGGGCACAGATCGCCCGGCGACCACGCCCCGCGGCGCGGCCAGCAGCCCGCCCGGCTGCCAGACCACGCCCCCGGGCAGGGGGACGCCCCAAGCCCGGAGCGCGCCCCATCCGCGCCGCGGCCAGAGCCGCGCGCTCCCGCCGCCCGGCAACCAGCGCCGGAAGAGCCGCCACGACCGGCGCCGCCATCTCCGCCGCAACCTTCACCCTGAATGTGCCCGCCGCGGCGCAGCAAATCGCCACCGACGTACAGTCGCTACAATACTCCCTCACCAACTTGCAGCAACTCAGCTCCTTCGACGACCTCGCCCAGGAACTCAACCAGCTGGACAAGGACCTCACCCACGCCACCGATTTGCTCGAAAGCGCGCGCGAGAAGGGCTACTACTACCAGAAAGACCTCGACGACCTGGCTTACAACGCCTTGCGCCGCTGGGAGGAGGTGTATCAGGCCACGCTGCAAGAAGTCGAACGGCAGGAGGCTGCCTTCCAGAACTCCCTCAGGCCTCTCGACAGCCAGGTGCGCCAGTTGAACGCCCGCCTGAACAACCCGGCAGCCGCTACCAGCTACCTGCGCACCACCGAAACCACGGTGAACACCCTGCTGCGCGACGTCAACAACATTCGACGTGGCATCGAGAGCAATTTCGACCAGATCGAGTCCGACGTGCGGCAGCTCAATTCCCGGCTCTCCCAAATTCACTGGGTGCTCGGCCAGCTCGAGGAAGCCAAATTTCAGTTGGACGACGGCGAGGAGATCGTCATGGCCGTCCCCGCCCGCTGGGACCAGGAAGGCGACGACGACCCGGAAGGCATCCTTTACCTCACCACCCAACGCCTGATCTTCGAGCGCAAAGAGAAAGTGGCCACCAAGAAAGTGCTCTTCATCACCACCGCCTCTGAGCTGGTGCAGGAAGTGATGATCAGCGAACCGGTTGCGGACCTCCAGAACGTGAAAGCCATGAACAAGGGGTTGTTCGGCAACCAGGACTTTTTGGAGGTCAGTTTTGCCGGCGCCGGCGTGGTGCCGTTTCATCTGGACGGGCAGGACTCGAAGGAGTGGGCCGTTCTGGTTCAGCGCGTACAAACCGGCAAGATCGCGGACGACCGCACCACCGGCTCCTCGTTCTCCTATGCCGATCTGACCGGCGAGTTGACCCAGGCCGACATCCTGGAACTGCAAAACGAAGTCAACGAACTGCAAGACGATCTGATGCTCAAAGAAGCGCGCGCCGAGTTGGAAGCGCTGGAGAACGAGGTGCGCGCGCTGGAGCGCGACCTGGGCGATGTGCGCGCCAAAGGGTACGCGGTGGAAAGCGATTTGGAGGGCGATATCGCGGTGCTGGTGGCCCAGTGGGAGCGCGTCAAGGCCAACGCGGAGAAAACGCTCGAGCACCAGGCCGGCCTGCTGGGAGAACAGATGACCGCCATCAGCGGGAAAATGTCCCGCCTGGCGGGTATGGCGGCTACCCCGGCGGCCGCGCGCCCCCTCTACATGCAACTGAAATCTACCATCGCCTCCGCACAGGCCCAGGCCGACGCGGCCGAGGCCACGGTGTACGCCCAGTTCGAAGATTACGCCGAGGAAATCGAAGGCCTCGCGGCGCATCTCGACTGGGTGGATTGGATGCTGGACGCGTTGGCAACCGCTTCTTTCCAACTGTTGGCCACCGAAAGCGGGGTCGCGGCCACCGAAGCCATGTGGCTCGCTCCAGGCCTGGAACCGGAAAACGGCATCCTGTATCTGACCGACCAGCGTCTGTTATGGGAAGACCGGGTAGGCGAGTACGAACTGAAGGTGGATGTGCCGGTGCAAAGCGTCACAGATGTGAAAGTCGAACCCGGCGAGGAAGAAGATGACGAAATTCTCGTCTTCACCTTCGATGGAAAGGCCCCTTTCCCCAACGCGCGTTTCGAGTTGGCCTCTCCGGTGGGGGAAGACTGGGTGAAAATGGTAGGCCGCGCCCGAAGCGGGGACTACGCCCGCGACCGCGCTGTCGAAATCGACGAGGCAGAACTGGAGCGCATCAAAAACGCTCCCACCAATTGCCCCAATTGCGGCGCGGCGTTCACCTCGCCCATTTTGCGCGGCCAAACCGAGATCACCTGTGAATATTGCGGAGCCGTTACCAGACTCTGAGCAAGTGAAGACCCTGCGAAAATCGGTGGACAGAAAACCGGATGTCCCCGTGCTTTCACCTCACACCGTGGGGAAAAAATAGGCCGATTTACACATCCCGGATTTCGTTTTCTTTGTTAAAATTGCTTGGTCATGCAACCTAACCAAAACCACATATGCCAGCCGGGTGCAGCTATTGCGCCAAACACCACCCACCTGGTGGGCCTCTATAATCGTTTTTAGGACTCGGATTTCGGTTCTCGCTATGACACTTGCCCGCAATACGCTTCTGAAAAATCGTTACCGTATGCTCGAAATCCTGGGGGAGGGGGGCATGGGGGCCGTCTACAAGGCCAGAGACGAAAACCTGGGGGTGACGGTGGCAGTCAAGGAAAATCTGTACACCAGCGAAGAATACGTGCGCCAGTTTCGAGTCGAAGCCACCATCCTGGCGAGCCTACGCCACCCGAATCTGACCCGTGTAACCGACCACTTCGAAGAGGGAGAAGGCCAATATCTGGTAATGGACTACATCGAGGGGGAAGACTTGCGCGAACGCATGGACCGGTTGGGAATTCTGGACGAGGACGAAGTGATTGTCATCGGGATGGCGATCTGCGAAGCACTGACCTACCTGCACACCCGCATTCCGACCATCCTGCACCGCGACATCAAACCCGGCAACGTCAAGATCGCGCCGGATGGCAAAGTGTATCTGGTCGACTTTGGGTTGGCAAAGATTGACCAGGGAGGCATGTTGACCGAAACCGGCGCGCGTGCTATGACCCCCGGCTATTCACCGCCGGAACAGTACGGTACCGCGCGCACCGATGCCCGTTCGGACATTTATTCCCTGGGCGCAACCCTG
>Ga0256830_1001832_pt1 | contig 14658 bp, 13 predicted proteins | sample 128326metaG_FD_190537 | JGI IMG/M metagenome (GOLD analysis project Ga0256830, IMG submission 190537) | Hydrothermal vent microbial communities from Lau Basin, Pacific Ocean - 128-326 | ecosystem: Environmental > Aquatic > Marine > Hydrothermal vents | place: Pacific Ocean: Lau Basin | collected... | reverse complement strand
TCGACCCCGCGCCGTCGCAGCAGCTCGTACCAGGCGGCCACACCGTCGGGGGTGGTCACATAGGAGGACCCGGCGGGGCCTTCGACCACTTCGGAACGGTCGAGGAGGGCACCGACGAGGACGGCGACGTTGAGGGCCACGACGGAGACGACCACGACGACGACGGTGCGGCGGTTCACGGCGACCGGGCCCCCAGCACCTCGGCCCAGCCGCGACGGGAAGCGGCGTCGTCTTCGGGTCCCGCCGGTCGGCCCCCGTAGACGATCTCGTCGAACTGGGCGGCGAGGCGGTCGAAGGCGGGCGAATCCAAGGCGGAGGCCACCTCGTGGGTGGTCAGACCGGGGGCGAAGCGGATCAGGCCTTCCCGGTCGGCTCGCAACAGCCCCGCCAAGAAGCGGAGGCGGACCGCCTCCGACCAGTCCCCGGCCTCGGCGGCGAGGTCGGCGGAGCGTTCCACCCGCCCGGGGTCGAGGCCCGCCTCCATCGCCCGCCGCAACGACGTCTCGGTGGCCACCCGGCGGGCGCGACGGCGGGCGAGGTTGGTGGTGACGGCCGCTGCCAGGCCCACCACCGCCGCCAGGGCCACCCCGCCCAAGACGACGGCTCCGCCGGGCACCGACGCCAGGTTCCCCAAGAACGCGAAGAACCGGGCGACGAGGCGCCGCCAGAAACGATCCCACCACGACGGGTCGGCTTCGCTGAAGCGGGCCTCGGCGAGGATCCGACGGGCCAGCTCGGGGGCGTCGTCGGCGGAGGGGACGAGGACCAGCCCGGCGAGGGTGCGGAGGCGGGCACGAAGCTCGGAGTCGGTGGCTCCGGTCAACGCCGAGGTGAGATCGACGGGTGCTCCGCCGATCTCGTCGACGGTGAGCAGCGCGGCCTGTGCCTCGGCGTCCCCGGCGGCGGCGGCCCGGGCCAGCTCGGCGGCGGCGTCACGGTCGACGGGTCCGGCGACCGCCGTCGAAGCGACGGCGACGACCAGGGCGGCGACGGCCAGCCACGTGTGTCTGTGCATCAGGGACGGTCGAGGCCGAAGGGGTCGTCGTCACCGGACGGGGGCTCGGAAGGCCCGTCACCTTCCCGCAGCTCCTCCGCCATCAACTCCAGGTCGTAGGCTTCGAGCCGCACCCGAAGATCGAAATAGGTGACGGTGACGGCCGCCGCCAGGAACGGCACGGTGAACAGGTTCACGATCGTCTGGGCCGCCGACGTGACGGCCAGGGCCGGACCGAAGTCGGGGACGGGCTGTACGAGGGTGGTGGGCAGGACGGCGACGCTGACGATCGTGCCGACGATCTGCTGCACCACGTAGACGATGAGGAACGCCAGGGCGGCGACGCCCGCCGTCGGCCAGAAACGGCGCTTGACGAGGTCGAAGGAGCGGCCGAGCGCCTGGGCCGGGCCGAGACGCTCCACCAGCAGGGCGGGGACCACCACCCACCACGACACGTACAGCCACATGCCGGGGATCACGTAGAACAACAGACCGACCCCGATCCCCAGGGCGGACAGGATCGACGCGGCCAACACCGGCCCGAACCGGGAGATCCCGAACGTCAGGGAATCCTGCCAGCTCGTGTCGCGACCCTGGTAGAGGTCGGCGTACAGGCGGATCGCCGCCGCCTGGACGAGGAGGGTGCCGAGGAGCGACAGCAGGGCGGTGGCGATCCCCAGACCCAGCAGCCTGCCGAGCGGGGCGAAGACGACGGTCGGGTCCGGCGGCTCGGTGAGGGCCGATTCGAGGAAGGAGAAGTCGCTTCCGATCCGGGCGTTGAGGACGAGTTGGAGGATGCCGATCGGGACGAGGACCACCGCCGCCAACGGGAGGAGTTTTCGCAGATTGGCGGTGAACAGCTTGAACGAGGCGTCGAGGGTCTCGCCGATCGTGAGGGGGCGGAGCTCGATTCGATCCATGGGCGGGAACGCTACCCGCCCGGACGCGCCGGTGCGGGTTTGTCCACCCGGCGACGGCGCTGCATGCTGGGTGGATGCCGGAACTGGTGGAGGTCGAGACGGTGCGGCGAGCCCTGGAACCGGTCCTCCATGGGGCGCGGATCACCGCCGCCGCCGTGATGCATCCCCGGACCGCCCGCCGGAACGAACGGCCCGACGACGTCGCAGAACGTCTGGTGGGGAGGCGGGTCACCGCCGTGGACCGGCACGGCAAGTTCCTGCTCTGTCCCCTCGACGAGGACCTGCTGTGGGTGATCCATCTGGGGATGTCGGGGCGGGTGACGGTCGTCTCCCCGGAGAGCCCGGTGGAGCGGCACACCCGCTTCCGGTCCGCCACCGACCGGGGTGACGAGATCCGGTTGGTGGATCCCCGAACCTTCGGGTTCGTGGCGGTGTTCACACCGGAGGAGGCGAAGCGGTCGAGCCTGGCGAAGCTCGGACCCGACGCCCTCACCGCCCTCCCTCCGACCCGTCTCCTGGCCCGGACCCTCGAGGGACGGAGGGCGCCGATCAAGGCGCTGCTGCTCGACCAGCGGGTCCTCGCCGGCCTCGGCAACATCTACGCCGACGAGGTACTGCACCGGGCCGGGATCGACCCGCTGCGGGCCGGTGGGGACCTCGACGTCGCCGACGTCGAGAGGTTGCGTCGTTCCATCCGGCCGGTGCTGGAAGAGGGGCTGCGCCACGGAGGCACCAGCCTCGACGACCTCGCCTACCTCCTCCCCGACGGTCGGGCAGGTGAGTTCCTCACGCGGCTGCGGGTGTACGGGAGAGAGGACCAGCCGTGCCTGCGGTGCGGCACACCGATCATCCGGCGGGTGGTGGCGGGGAGATCGACCTACTCTTGCCCGTCGTGTCAACGCTGAACCATCGATGAAGGCGATCCACGCCCGGGTACGGGGACTGGTCCAAGGGGTGTTCTTCCGTCAGAACTGCCGCCGGGAGGCGCTGTCCCTCGGCCTGGCGGGCTGGGTGCGCAACGATCCCGACGGCAGCGTCGAAGTGTTCGCCCAGGGCGACGACGAAGCCGTCGACCGCCTGGTCGCCTGGCTCTGGCACGGCCCGCCGTCGGCCCGGGTCACCGCGGTGGAGAGTGAGACCGTCCCGCCGGACCCTCAGGTGACCGGTTTCGTGATCCGCCGATGAGCCCCGCCGCTGCGAAGCCAGCTGGTAGCCTGCGAGCACCGAATCACACGGGTGTCATTCCATGTACTTGAAGTCCCTGAAGCTCGTCGGTTTCAAGTCCTTCGCCGACCGGACCAGGATGGAGTTCCGTCCCGGGGTGACCGTGATCGTGGGACCGAACGGCTCGGGGAAATCCAACATCGTCGACGCCGTCGCCTGGGTGATGGGCACCCAATCCACCAGGGCGCTGCGAACCGGCAAGATGGAAGACGTCATCTTCGCCGGCACCGTCACCCGGCCCGGCCTCGGCCGGGCCGAGGTGACGATCACCTTCGACAACGGTGACGGGCGCCTGCCCCTGGACCTGGCCGAGGTGAGCATCACTCGACGGCTCTACCGGGACGGGTCGAGCGACTACGAGATCAACGGGGTGGCCTGCCGGCTCCTCGACATCCAGGAGCTGCTGTCCGATTCGGGGGTGGGCCGTCACCAGCACGTCATCGTCGGTCAGGGTCAGATCGACTCGGTCCTCAACGCCGGACCCGACCAGCATCGGGCCGTGATCGAAGAAGCGGCCGGCATCCTCAAACACAAGGTCCGGAGGCAGCGGGCCGAACGGAGGCTCGAACGCACCGACGCCGACGTGCTGCGGCTGCACGACCTGCTGGGAGAGCTGAAACGGCAGATGCGGCCCCTCAAACGCCAAGCCGAGGCGGCGGCACGCCACGACGACGTCGCCGGCCTCGTCCGGGCCCTCCATCTGTACCTGGGAGGGCGGTCCCTGGCGCGTATCGACGCCCGACTGGGTGAGATCGACGCCGAAGACCGACACTTCGCCGAGGTGGCGGCCGCCAAAGAGGCCGAGGCGGCGGAGCTGGACGCGGCGGTGGGGATCCTCGAAGGCGAAGCGGGCGAGACCGGCCGCGCCCTCGACCGGGACACGGCGGCGGCCGCCCGGCTGGAGACGACCGTCGAACGCCTCCGACGTATCGTCTCGGTCGCCCAGGAGCGTCGCCGCTCCATCCTGATGCGGCTCGAAGGGGCGGACGAGCGCCGCCGCGACCTCGAAGGAGAACGGGAGTCCCTCCGGGTCGAGCTGGCCGACGCCCGCACCGAAGAAGCCGAGACCCGACGTCGGGCCGCAGAAGCCGAAGTGGCGTTCCGGACCCTCGAAGACGAAGAACGTTCCCTCGCCTCCCAGGAGGGCCTCTCCACCGAAGGGGCCCTCGCCGTGGTGCGGGGCGACCTCCGTTCGTTGGAGGAGACCGACCGGCGGGACCTCCGGGAACTGGAGTCGGTGGAACATCGGATCGAGGTCCTCGCCGGGAGGATCGCCGCCGGCGAAGCTCAGGCCGACGAGGTGCGCGACGAGATCGCCGAGCTCGACCGTCAAACGGTGCAAGCCCAAGACTCCTTCGCGAAGGCCCAGCAGCACCGCCAGGCCCTCCAGGCGTCCTGGGAGGAGATCGAAGACCGCCACCGCCGAGCGGAGACCGTCATGGCGGCGGCCCGGGCCAAACTGGAGGCGCTGGAGCAGGCGGCCACCCGACCCTTCGACGAAGAGGCCCGGGCGGCGGTGGAGTCGGCGCCCGGTGCCAGGGGTGCGTTGGCGGCGTTGCTCGACGTCCCCGCCGTATTGGCGGCAGCGGTGGACGCCGCCCTCGGCCCGTGGGCCCACGCCGTCGCCTTCGGGGACGCCTCGGCGGTCGACGCCGCCGTCCGTACGGTGAAACACCGGGGAATCGGCGGGATCGCCCTCGTCGCCTCGGACGCCGAGAGCCCCTGTCCGGCCCGGGTGGCAGCCGAAGAGCTCGGGGTGGAGGCCCTCTGCGATCTCCTCGGCCCGAACGCCGACCGGCGCCTCGCCACTCGTCTCCTGGGCGACGTGGTCCTCGTCGAAGGATGGGCCGCGGCCCGTCGCATCGTCGCCACCCGACCCGACCTGCGGGCGGTGACACCGGAAGGCGACCTCGTCACCGCCGAAGGAGTGGCGGTGGCCCATCCCGACGGCGCCACCCCGGCGATGGTGGAGGCGGCCGCCGTGGCCGTCGAGGAAGCCGAACGGGAGCTGGCCCGGTCCCACAGCCTCCTCACGTCGCGACGCCGGGCCTTCGACGACGCCCGGGCGGCCGAACGCGACACCCTGGAGCGCCTCGAAGCCCTGGAAGCTCGTCTCTCCGGGTCGGTCGAGACCCTCGCCCGTCTGGAACGGACCGTCGAAGCGGCCCAGGAGGAGGCGGAGCGTCTGACGGAGCGCCGACGAGCCCTGGTGGCGGCCCGGGAGCGGCGAGCCGAACAGATCGACCTACTGCGCCGCCGCCTCGACGCCCTGGAAGGCGAAGAGGCCGAACGCCAGCGGGCGTGGGAGGAGTTGGCGGCGCGGCGACGGCGAGTGGCGGCCGCCCGGGAGCAGGCCCGGGCAGCCTGGCAGGAGGCGGCCGGAGCCGCCCGGGCCGCCGCAGAGCGTGTCCGGCTGTTGGAGAGCCGGCTCGCCGCCGTCGAGGAAGCGCTCACGCGGGAGGAGACACCGGACGTCGAACCCGAAGACCTGGCCCGGCTCGAACGGGTCGAGGTCCTGGGGCGCCGACTGTTGGCGGTCGCCGCCGACCGGCTCCGGGCCCTCCGCCAGCGCCAAGCCGAACTTCGGGAGCGTCTCGGCGACGCCGCCACCCGCCTCGAACAGGCGAGGGCCCGCAGGGACGAAGCCCGTGCCGAAGCAGCAGCCGCCGCCGACGGGCGGTCCGCCCTGGCGGTGGAGGCCACCGAGCTGCGGGTCAGGCGGGAGGCGGTGGTCGAAGGGCTGCGACGTGACGCCGACGCCTCCGAGGAGGAGGCCCTGACCGCCGGACCACCTCCCGGAGTGGATCCCGACGCCGATCTGGAGGCTCTCCTCGAGACGAAGGTGGCGGAGCTGCGGCGGATGGGTCCGGTCAACCCCCTCGCCGCCGAGGAGTACCGGAACCTGGAGGAGCGTCACGAGTTCCTCCGTGCCCAACTCGACGACCTGGAACGCTCACGAGACGAGCTGCGGCAGGTGATCCGTGCTCTCGACGAGGAGATCCAGACCCGCTTCGTCGAAGCCTACGAAGAGGTGGCGGCCGCCTTCGAACGCCATTTCGCCGTGCTGTTCCCCGGCGGGAAGGGGCGGCTCCGTCTCACCGACCCGGACGACCCCCTCGGCTCGGGGGTCGAGATCGAGGCTCAGCCCCTCGGCAAGAAGATCGGTCGGTTGAGCCTGCTGTCGGGAGGCGAACGGTCCCTGGCGGCCCTGGCGTTCCTGTTCGCGGTGTTCACCGCCCGTCCCAGTCCCTTCTACATCCTCGACGAGGTCGAAGCCGCCCTCGACGACGCCAACCTGCGTCGGTTCCTGCGCCTCCTCGACCGGTTCCGTGACGAAGCCCAGCTCATCGTCGTCACCCATCAGCAGCAGACGATGGAGGCCGCCGACGTCCTCTACGGGGTGACGATGGAGCCGGGAGGGTCGTCGCGGGTGGTGGCGAAGCCGATGGTGCGGGAGCCGGTATCCTCCTGAACGCACCCATGTCTGCGACCACCATCATCCTGCTTTCCCTCGGCGCGCTCGTCCTCGCCTTCGTCGTCTTCTTCGTCGGCCGCCGCCGAACCTCCGGCGGGCCTGCGGCCCGCCAGGCCGACGTCGCCGCACCGCCGGAGCGTCCCCGGCGGGCCCTGGGGGAGGCGCTGCGACGGGTGTTCGCCTCCAGCCGGGTCGACGCCGGGTTCTGGGAGGCTCTGGAGGAGGCGCTGGTCGCCGCCGACGTCGGCGTCTCCGCATCCGCCGAGATCGTCGACCGGGTGCGGGCGTCGAAGCCTGCGGACCCCGACGACGCCCGCCGGGCGTTGACCGAGGAGATGCTCGCCGTCTTCGCCGGGACCGACCGGGCGCTCCGTCTGGACGGGCGGCCGGCGGTGGTGATGGTGGTCGGGGTGAACGGCGTCGGCAAGACCACGTCGATCGCCAAACTGGCAGCCCGCCTCCGGACGGAAGGGAAGACGCCGCTGCTCGGCGCCGCCGACACGTTCCGGGCCGCCGCCGACTCCCAGCTCCGCACGTGGGCGGATCGGGTCGGCGTCGAGATGGTGGGCGGCCAGCCGGGCGCCGACCCGGCGGCGGTCGCCTTCGACGCCTTCTCCGCCGCCCGGGCCCGAGGGCGCGACGTCGTGATCGTCGACACCGCGGGACGGCTCCACTCGAAACAGAACCTCATGGCCGAGCTCGAGAAGATCCGCCGGGTCCTCGTCCGCGAGGCGGGTCGGATCGACGAAGTCTTGTTGGTGTTGGACGCCACCGCCGGCCAGAACGGGATCGTCCAGGCCCGTCAGTTCGCCGAGGCGGTGGGGGTGACCGGGGTGATCCTCACCAAGTTGGACGGGACCGCCCGGGGCGGCATCGTCGTGGCGGTGGAGAACGAGTTGGGTATCCCGGTGAAGCTCGTCGGTGTGGGCGAAGGCCTCGACGACCTGGTCCCCTTCGAACCGGAGGCGTTCGTGAAGGCGCTGTTGGCCGATGCGTGACGACGAGCTGGTCGAAGCGGCACGGGCCGCGGCAGAACGTTCCTACTCGCCGTACTCGGGGTTCCGGGTGGGAGCCGCCCTGGTCGCCGCCGACGGGACCGTGTACACCGCCGCCAACGTCGAGAACGCCTCCTACCCGGTCTCGAGCTGCGCCGAGGCGACGGTGGTGAACTACGCCGCCGCCCAGGGGGTCCGCAAGATCGACACGGTGGCGGTCGCCTGCATCGACGCCGACGACCCCGAGGACGCCTACCCGTGCGGACGGTGCCGCCAGATCATGGCCGAATTCGACGTGGAACGCATCCTCGTCACCACCGCCGGCGGTGACGTCAGGGTCCACACCCTCGACGAGCTGTTGCCCCACCGTTTCCGGTTGAGGTGAGGGGAGGGCCACGGCCCTCCCCTTCGCTCAGCCTCCGGTCCGTGCCTCCAAGGCTTCGGCCAGTTTCGGCAGCACCTTGTGGACGTCCCCGACGATGCCGAGGTCGGCCACCGAGAAGATGGGGGCTTCGGGGTCCTTGTTGATGGCGATGATGGTCTTCGAGTCCTTCATCCCCACCAGATGCTGCATCGCCCCGGAGATCCCACAGGCGATGTAGACGTCCGGTTTCACCGTCTTGCCGGTCTGGCCGACCTGTTTGGCGTAGGGGACCCAACCGGCGTCCACGATGGCCCGGGTGGCCCCGGTGGCGGCACCGAGGGTCTTCGCCACCCGTTCCACCAGCTCGAACGCCTCGGGGTTGCCGAGGCCCCGCCCGCCGGCGACGACCACGGCGGCGTCTTCGAGCTGTGGCCCTTCCCGCTCCTCGACGTGGGATCCGGTGACACGCGCCTTCGCCGCCCCCACGTCGGGGAGCTCCACGGCGGTGACGCTCGGGGGTGGTCCACCGGCCGGCTCCGCCGGGAAGGACTTGGGCCGGACCAAGACGACGTAGGGGCCGTCGCCTTCCACCGTGGCGGTGGCGATCTGGGATCCGCCGAAGATCTCGTGGCGGGTGGTGACGGCCCCGTCGAGGGCGACATCCACGGCGTTGGACAGCACCGACAGGCCGAGGCGGGCAGCGAGGCGGCCGGCGATGTCCCGGTCGTCGTACCCTTGACCGAACACCAGCAGGTCGGGGCGATGCTCCTCCACCAGGTCGGCGATGGCGGCCGCGACCGGACCGGAGGCCAGCTCGTCTCCCGGGTCGAAGTGGTAGACCCGGGCGGCACCGTAGTCGCCGAGGGTGGCGAAGGCGGCATCCGACCCGGAGCCGAGGTAGAGGGCCGTGACGTCGCCCAGCTCCCGGGCTTTCGTCAACAGTTCGAGACCGAGGGAGGTCGGTTCACCGTCGGCTTCCTGACAGAACACCCAAACGTCGGCCATCTCAGATCACCTTCACCTTCTCGAGGAGCTCGACGATCCGGAGGTATGCCTCGCCGTCGTCTTCGACGATCTCACCGGCTTGCCGTTCGGGGGCGGGTTCCACCGACACCACCTTCTGGCGGATGTCGGGTTCGAGTCCGAGGTCGGACACGCTGAGGGTGTCCACCGGCTTCTTCTTCGCCTCCATGATCCCCTTGAAGGTGGGGTAGCGGGGTTCCACCACCCCGGCGGTGACCGACACGACCGCCGGCAGGTCCGCTTCGACGATGTCGTATCCGGCGGCGGTCTGACGATGGATCGTCACCGAGCCGTCACCGGCCGTCACCGCCGTCGCGTAGGTGAGGGCGGGCACACCGAGGAGCTCGGCGACCATCTGGGGGACCACCCCCGAATAGCCGTCGGTGCTCTCCGTCCCGGCGATCACCAGGTCGAAGCCCTCCCGTTTGATCACTTCGGCGAGGACCCGGGCGGTGGTGAGGGCGTCGGAGCCTCGGAGCGACGGATCGTCCACGATCACGGCCTTGTCCGCTCCCATGGCGAGAGCCTGTCGGATTCCCTGCATGTTCCCTGCCGGCCCCATGGAGACGAGGGTGACGGTCCCCTCCGAGGCCTGGGCGAGCTGCAGGCCCATCTCCACCCCGTACCGGTCGGTGTCGTCCAGGATCTGTTCGGTGGGACGGACCAGCAGGTGGGTGTCGGGCTCCAGCTCGTAGGGAGTCGCAGGGTCGGGGATCTGCTTGGCGCAGACGACGACCTGCATGTCGGAGCACTCCTTGAATCGACTGGCGGTCGATGGTAACGAGCGGCGGGGAAGCCTCGGAATCGGCTCAGAGCGCGGCGAGGAAGGCACCGAGCACGGTGGCGACCCGATCGGCGGCCCGTCGGGCGGTGTCTGCGACCTCCTGGTGGGTCAACGGATGGCCGGCCAGTCCGGCCGCCCGGTTGGTGACGAGGGACAGGGCGAGGACCCGTGCGCCCAGGTGACGGGCGGCGATCGCCTCGGGGACGGTCGACATGCCGACCAGGTCGGCACCGAGGGCGATCGCCATACGGACCTCGGCGGGTGTCTCGTACGACGGTCCGAGAAACCAGGCGTAGACGCCTTCGGAGATCTCGATGCCGTGACGTCTCGCCGTCTCGGCGAAGAGCCGGCGTAGGCCGGGGTCGTACAGGTCGGTGAGGTCGGGGAACCGGGGGCCGAGACGGTCGTCGTTCGGCCCGACGAGGGGGTTCATCCCGGCGAAGGAGAGGTGGTCTCGCACCACGACGAGGTCCCCCGGCCTGAGGTCGTGGCGGCATCCACCGGCGGCGTTGGTCAACACCACGACGGAGCATCCTGCCGTGATGGCCGTCCGGACGGGGAACACCACCGGGTCGAGACCCAGCCCCTCGTACGCGTGGATCCGGCCTTCCAGCACCAGGACCCGCCGTTCGCCCAACCGGACCGAATGGGCGACCCCGGAATGCCCGGCGACGGTCGGGGTGGGGAAGCCGGGGAGGTCGGAGTAGGGGACCGAGACCCGGTCGTCGAGACGACGGGCGAAGTCGCCGAGCCCGGAGCCGAGGACGACGGCGACGTCGTGGCGGTCCACACCGGTCGCTTCGGCCAGTGCGGCGGCGGCGGTGGCGAGACGGTCCCCGAGCTCCACCGTCAGCTCTCGATCCTGTCGAGGACCAGCCGTCGGGGCGGCGGAGGTTCGTCGCCGACCTCCCACGCCCGGAGGAGGAACGGCTTGGCTTCGTCGAGGCGGGCCGGGTCTCGGTAGCGGATCCGGGCGAGGACTTGGCCCGCTGCCACTTCGTCGCCGGTCTTCGCCAGCACCGTGACCCCCACCCCCGGGTCGATCGAATCTTCTTTCCGTTGCCGTCCGGCGCCGAGGCGGGCGGCGCCGACTCCCACGTCGAAGGCGTCGCAACGGGTGACGTATCCGTCCCGGGTGGCCGTCACCTCGAAGATGTCGGGGGCGGTGGGCAGGAGGTCGGGGTCGTCGACCGCCTTCGGGTCGCCTCCCTGGGCTTCGACGACGCAGCGGAACACCTCCAAGGCGGAGCCGTCGGTGCGAACCCGTTCCAGGCGGCGGCGTGCGTCGGCGGTGTCTTCGGCGATCCCGGCCAGGAGGAGCATCTCCGCCCCGAGGGCGAGGACCAGCTCCACCAGATCGGGGGGGCCGCCGCCTCCGAGGACGTCGAGGGACTCCCGGATCTCCGAGGCGTTGCCCACTTCACGGCCGAGAGGCACGTCCATGTCGGTGAGGAGGGCGGTGACGGAGACACCGTGGGCCCGACCGATCCCCACCATCGTCTCGGCGAGGAGCCGGGCCTGTCGCTCCTCCTTCATGAACGCCCCCGACCCCACCTTGACGTCGAGGATGAGGCCGTCGAGGTCTTCGGCCAGCTTCTTGGACAGGATGGAGGAGGCGATGAGGGGGATCGACTCGACGGTGGCGGTGGCGTCCCGCAACGCGTAGAGCTTGCGGTCGGCGGGAACGAGGGTCTGGGACTGGCCGGCCAACACCAGTCCACATCGGGCGAGGACGTCGTGGAAGGTGGCGGGGTCCAGGTCGGTGGTGAAGCCGGGGATGGACTCCAACTTGTCGAGGGTCCCGCCGGTGTGGCCCAAGCCCCGGCCCGACATCATGGGGACGGCGACGCCGCAGGCGGCCACCATCGGGGCCAGGGGGATGGAGACCTTGTCGCCGACACCGCCGGTCGAATGCTTGTCCACCTTCGGTTTGGGGATGTCGGAGAGGTCGAGGACGTCGCCGGAATGGAGCATCGCTCCGGTCCAGGCCGCCAGCTCTTCGGCGTCGAGGCCCCGCAGGAATATGGCCATCGCCATCGCCGCCATCTGGTAGTCGGGGACGTCGCCGTCGACGTAGGCGCGGATCAACCATTCGATCTCGGCGGCGGTGAGCTTGCCGCCGTCACGTTTGCGCTGGATGAGTTCGACCGTGGTCACAGGTGCCTCTCTCCGAGCCCCTATGGTGCCTCACCGGTTCCCCGGTGGCGAACCACCCAACGTCACCCGGCCGTCGTGGACCGGCACCCCTTCTGCTCGCAGCAGCTCGGCCTGGAGGCGAGCCGACGGGGAACGGAGCACGCCGCCTGCTCCGACGACCCGCCACCACGGCACGTCCTCGGTGGTTCTCCGCAGCAGGGTGCCGACGGCCCGTGCCGCCCCCGGATGGCCGGCCTGGTCGGCCACCTCGCCGTAGGTGACGACCTCGCCCGGTGCGAGTCCGGCGAGCACCCGGAGGACGGCCCGTTCGAAGTCGGTCACGCCGTCCCGAAGAGGCGGTCTCCCATGTCACCGAGGCCGGGACGGATGTAGAAGTTGTGGTCGAGGTCGCGGTCCAGCGCCGCGGTGACGATACGGACATCGGGATGTTCGGCGGCCATGCGTTCCACCCCGGCCGGGGCCGCCACCACACACACGGCGGTGACGTCGCGCGCTCCGTGGCTCTTCACCTTGCCGACGGCCCAGGCGAGGGAACCTCCCGTCGCCAGCATCGGCTCCAAGATGAGGACCCGGGCGTGTTCCATCGGCGGGAACTTCGTGTAGTACTCCATCGGTTCGGCGGTCTCTTCGTTGCGTTGCACACCGGCGTACCCGATGAGGGCGTCGGGGACGAGATCGACGGCGGCGTCCAACAGGCCGAGGCCGGCACGGAACACGGCGACGGCCACCACCGGCTTGGCGAGTCTCGAACCGACGGTGGATTCGAGGGGGGTCTCGATATCGACGGGGGTCAACCCCAGGTCGGAGGTGGCTTCGGCCACCAGGAGATAGGCGAGGCGCCGGGCTGCCCGGCGGAACGGCTCGACCTGGGTGCTCCGGTCGCGCAGCAGCGTCAGGTAGTGCTGGGCGAGGGGATGGTCGACGATGGTCAGCGGCACGGGGTCTCTCCTCCTCGGTCGCCGGGAGGGTACCGGGTCGGAACGTCCCGTCGCGGTCTCCGCGCCGGAGCCCGCAGCCGCGGGTCCTTCGGTGCGGTGGGCGGCGGGGGTCGGCCGGGGCTCAGCCCGTGTTCCGCATCCCGGCGGCGATGCCGTTGACGGTGAGGAGCAGGGCCCGCTCCAGGTGCGGGTCGGGGGGACGCTCCTCCCGGGTACGGGCCAGGAGGGCGACCTGGAGGTAGTTGAGGGGGTCGAGGTAGCGGTCCCGGACCTCCAAGGTGCGACGCAGAACCGGGTATTCGGCCAGCAGCACGTCCCGTCCGGTCAGGCCGAGGATCTGGCCGATGGTACGTTCGTATTCGGCGGCGATGTCGTCGAACAGGTGCCGATGCTCGGCCGGGACGAGGGCTTCGACGTACCGGCGGGCGATCCGCAGATCGGTCTTGGTGAGGGTCATCTCCACGTTGGAGAGGAACGTCTGCAGGAACATCCACTGGTCCCACATCTCCCGGAGGACCGGCCCGTATCCGGCCTCCACCGCCGCCGCCAACCCCGATCCGACCCCGTACCAACCGGGGACGATCTGCCGGGACTGGGTCCAGCCGAACACCCAGGGGATGGCGCGCAGGTCGTCGAGGCCGGCCCCTCCGCCGGGACGGCGGCTCGGCCGGGAACCGATGTTCATCTCCGCCAGTTCCTCCACCGGCGTCGCCGACAGGAAATAGTCGACGAGGCCGGGGGAGGTCACGAGCCGCCGGTAGGCGGCATGGGCGGATTCGGAGAACACCTCCATCGCCTCGGTCCAGCGGTCGAGGACCGTCTTGGGCTGGCGTGACACCCGGTGCAGCAGCGACGCCTCCAACACCGACGCCACCGCCAGCTCGAGGTTGCGGGCTGCCAGGCCGGGGAGGCCGTACTTGTCGGAGATCACCTCGCCCTGTTCGGTCACCTTGATGGACCCGTCCACCGTCCCGAAGGGCTGAGCGAGGATCGCCCGGTGGGTGGGTCCGCCCCCGCGTCCGATCGTCCCACCCCGGCCGTGGAACAGACGGAGCGTCACCCCGTGGGCGCGGGCGGTGTTTCGGAGCATCCGCTGAGCCTTGTAGATCTCCCACTGGGAGGTGGTGATCCCCCCCTGCTTGTTGGAGTCCGAATACCCGAGCATCACCTCCTGGACGTCGCCGCGGAGCCGGACGAGACGCCGGTACGAAGGCACCGACAGCAGCTCGTCGAGCAGTTCGCCGGCACGTCGCAGCTCCGAGATCGTCTCGAACAGGGGCACGAAGCCGATCCGGGCGACGTCGTCGGTGAGGTCCACCAGGCCGGCTTCCCGGGCGAGGACGGCGGCGGCGAGGACGTCGTCGACCCCCCGGGTCATCGACACGATGTAGCTCTCGATGGCGTCGGGTCCGAGCCGGTCGAGGGCGGCGCAGATGGTCCGGAAGGTCTCGAGGGTGGGGGCGGTCTCCTCCGACGGGGCGGTGGCGGGCGTTGCCAGGGGTCTCGGTCCGGCGAGTTCGTCGCCCAGCAGGCGGGTACGTTCGGCACGGTCGAGGGCTTCGTAGTCGACGTCGACCCGCCGGTACAGCTCGGCGAGGGCGTCGTGGTGGCGGCCGGCGTGTTCACGGACGTCCATCGTCGCCAGGCGGAACCCGAAGGTGCGGACCAGCCGGACGAGGCGCTCGACGGTGCCGTCGGCGATGAGGCCGCCGGCATGGTCTCGCAGTGACCGTTGCATGAGGGCGAGCTCGTCGAGGAGATCCTCCGGGCCTCGGTAGTCGATC
>Ga0256830_1001831_pt1 | contig 14660 bp, 7 predicted proteins | sample 128326metaG_FD_190537 | JGI IMG/M metagenome (GOLD analysis project Ga0256830, IMG submission 190537) | Hydrothermal vent microbial communities from Lau Basin, Pacific Ocean - 128-326 | ecosystem: Environmental > Aquatic > Marine > Hydrothermal vents | place: Pacific Ocean: Lau Basin | collected... | reverse complement strand
CCGTGCATGCCCAGGATCCAGACTCCCCCTCGCTGGACGGCGAAGACCGCCGACAAGTACCACCTCTACGAACTCTCGGTCCAGGAGACCGACGCCGACCTGGACTTCGTCGAGGGGGTGTACCGCGAGCGCCGCGGCGCCGAACCCCTGCGCTTCCAGGAGGACTTCTGCGGCACCGCGCTGCTCTGCGCCCGCTGGGTGCAGCGCGGCCCGCGCCGCACCGCCGTCGGGGTGGACCTGGACGCCGCCTGCCTGGACTACGCCCGCGGCCGCCACCTGGCCGGCCTGGAACCCGAGGAGCGGCGCCGGGTGCAACTGGTCCAGGCCGACGTGCGCCAGGCACAGACCCCGCCGGCCGACGTCATCGGCGCCTTCAACTTCAGCTACTGGGGGCTGCGCCGCCGCACCGATCTCCTCGATTACTTCCGCCACGCCCGCGAATCCCTGGCCCCCGAGGGCTGTCTGGTCCTGGACCTCTTCGGCGGCCCCGATGCCCAGGTCGAGTGCGAAGAGACGACGAAGAAGGAAGGCTTCACCTACATCTGGAAGCAGGAGGCGATGGACGCCATCACCAACCACATCACCTGCCGGATCGCCTTCCGCTTCCCGGACAAGAGCGTCCTCGAGGACGCCTTCGTCTATCACTGGCGGGTCTGGAGCCTGCCCGAGATCCGCGACATCCTGCACGACGCCGGCTTCGGCACCGTGACCGCCTACTGGGAAGGGGTGGACGAGGACGGCGAGGGCGACGGCGTCTTTCTCCCGCGGGAGCACGCCGAGAACGAGGAGGCCTGGATCGCCTACCTGGTGGCCTGGAAGGACTGAGGCCGGAGGCTCCCGGAGGGGAGCCTATTCCTCCTCCGCCAGGCGGCGCTCGACCTCGCGCAGGAAGGGCACCGCCGGGTCGGGATCGGCCCCCCAGCCGAGGACCACGGTGAGCATGCTGTAGGAGGAGGTGTCGGCCTCGACGCGGACCAGGGCGGCACGGCCGCCCAGACGGGTCTCGAAGCTGCGCTCGTGGGCCTGCTCCTCGACGGCCTCGACCGGCAGGTCCAGGGCCCTGGCGGCCTCCAGGGCCGCGGCCCAGGTGCGGTCCATGCCGGCCCGGAAGTCCACCTCCACGGCGTCGCCGAAATGGCGCGCCCCTTCGACCCCCCAGGCGCCCTGGACCCCGCAGCCCGCCAGGAGCAGGCTCAAGAGCAGGAGGGCGCCCCTCACCGCCCTTCGAGCTCTTCCTCGATCTCGTCGAGGATGCGGCGGCTCATCTCCTCGTCGCCGAAGGTGCCGACCCGGATCTCGATGTGGCTGCCGCTCTGGCCGCGGGCCTCGAGGGCGAGCTGCAGCTCGGTCCCGTCGGCGGTCTCGGCCACGATCTCGGCGTCGAGGCCGGTGCTGCGGGCGTCGATGCGGCGCAGCCCGAGCTTCTCCAGGGCCCGGACCGCAGCCTCGGCGGCCTCGGGCACAGGGGCGTCCAGCTCCGCCTCCAGGGCGCCCTCCAGGTAGAGGACACCGCCGGCGGCGGCCCCGGCCACGACCAGGGTGCAGCCGGGGGCGAAGAGGAGGAAGAAGGTCAGGAGGAGCAGGCGCATGTCGGCGGGTCCCGGTCCAGGATACGGCCGCTCCCCCTCAAGCCTCCTGGTCCACGCACAGCCGGCGCGCGAAACCCGCGGCCTTCTTGTAGGAACCGAGGCGCTTGCAGGCCTTCCAGATGGCCTCGCGCCGCTCCTCGCTCACGCCCACCGCCAGGGCGTCGAACTTGCTGCGGATCTCCGCCTCGGTCAGGGGCGCGCGGGGATCGCCCTTCGGGTAGTCCACCTGCTTCTCCAGGCACCGGCCGTCGCGGGTCGTAATGGCGACATGGCAGCGCTGGACGGCGGGGAAGGCGGCCTCGAAGTCCGGCTCCGCCAGCACCCGGATGCGGTGGATGACCTGCTGCACCCGCGGATCGGCGATGACCTCGTCCTCGAAGAGGTCCGGGGTCACGCGCCGGTGCAGGATCGCGGCGGTGATGCAGTAGGGCAGGGAGTGATCGGCGGTCTCGCGCGTGGTCGGGTGGTACTTGGAGGGATCGCTGAGGATGTCCGCCGCCTTGGTCAGGGTGCGGATCCGGACCTCTTCGATGTCGTCGGGAGCGAGGTCGTTCTCGACCACCAGGTCCAGGGTGCAGGAGATGGGTGCGTGGGTCAGGGCCTCGGTCGGGAAGAACTTCATCCCGCACTGCAGGATCCGCCAGTCCCGGCCCAGGTCGTCGAAGACCTCCCACTTCCACTCGCTGTCCATGACGTCGGCGAGCCCCTCCTTGCCGTCCAGGACATGGGCCGGCCCCTGGTAGCCCTCGCGGGCCAGGAAGGCGGCCTCGAGGCCGGCACGGCAGGCCATGGGGTCCACAGTGTTCTTCATCATGGTCAGGTGGCCGGCGGTCACCGCCCCGAGGCTGCAGTGGTGGCTGCCGGCGATGCCCAGGGCGTGCTGGATGCCCTCGGCGTCGAGGCCCAGGGTGCGCCCGGCGGCGGCGGCGGCGGCAAAGGCCGTCAGGGTGGCGTGGTGCCAGCCGAGTTCGCGGATGCCCGGAAAGCTCACCTCGCACAGGCGCTGCTCGATCTCGTAGCCGACGACGATGCCGACGACCATCTCGCGCCCGCCCAGGCCGGCGGCCTCGGCCGCCGCCATGGGAGCCGGGATGATGTCCGAGGGGTGGCTCGGGTCCTGCTTCCAGTAGATGTCGTTGTAGTCCAGGGCGCGGATCGCCAGCGAGTTCAGGAAGGCCGCCTGCAGCGGCGCCACCTTGGCTCCCTCCCCCAGGAGGTGGCAGGCCCTGCGGCCGCCCTCCTGGGCCGCCACCTTGCGGGCGATCCCCCAGTCGTGGGTGCGCCAGCCGCCGAAGGCGCAGCCGACGCTGTCCTGCATGTAGCGCGCGACCTCGCGCAGGACCTTGCGCGGCAGGTCCTCGTACTGGAGGCCCGCCGCCCAGGAGGCGAGCCTCCAGGTGACGTGGTCGCGGGGGCTGGTATGGGTGTCGTGGCCCATGACGGCGCGCCCTCAGACCTGGACGGAGGCGCAGGCCTCGGCGATGGCGGCCCCCATCTCCGAGCACTTCGTGGAACCGCCCATGTCATAGGTGCGGTGCCGGCCCTCGGCGAGGATCCGGGCGACCCCGGCCTCGACGCGCTTCGCCATCTCCGTCTCGCCCAGATAGTCGAGCATCATGCGGGCGGCGAGGATGCAGGCGATGGGGTTCACCTTGTCCTGGCCGAAGTACTTCGGCGCCGAGCCGTGGGTCGGCTCGAAGACCGCCACCTTCTCGCCGATGTTGCCGGCGGCAGCGAAGCCGAGGCCGCCGACCAGCTGCGCGCAGAGGTCGCTGAGGATGTCCCCGAAGAGGTTGCTCGTGACCAGGACGCCGTAGTTCTCAGGGTTCTTGATCAGCCACATCGCCATGGCGTCGATGTTGGCATCCCACATCTCGATGTCGGGATAGTCCCTGGCGACCTCCCGGGCGGCATCCAGGAACAGCCCGGAGGTCTCGCGCAGGACATTCGGCTTTTCGACCACGGTCACCGTCGGGTAGCCGTGCTTGCGGGCGTACTCGAAGGCGGCGCGGACGATGCGGCTGGCGCCCTTCCAGGTGATGATGCGGCTGGAGAAGGCCATCCGGTCGGGCTCCACCTCCCGGAAGCGGGCGAAGGAAGGATGGCTCTCCAGGGCCTCGCGGATCGGGCCCTCCACCGGATGCCACTCGACGCCGGTGTACATGCCCTCGGTGTTCTCGCGGAAGACCACGAGATCAATGCCGTCCCGGTAGTTCAGGGGGTTGCCCGGGAAGGCCTTGCACGGGCGGCAGTTCTGGTACAGATCGAAGAGCTGCCGCATGCGCACGATGGGACTGCGGTAGTCCAGGCCCTTGCCCTGGAGCTCGGGGGCCAGTTCGGCCTGCGCCTCGGCCTTGGGCTTGCTCGTGATCGCCCCGAAGAGGGCGGCGTCCACGGTCCCGAGGCCGTCGATGGTGCGCTGGGGCAGGGCGTCGCCCTCCTGGCACCAGAACTCCCAGCCGATGTCGAGGGGAACGTACTCGGCTTCGAAACCGACCGCGTCGAGCACCTGGCGGGCGGCGTTCATCACCTCGATGCCGACGCCGTCGCCCGGCATCCATCCAATCCTGTGCCTGGCCATGTCCGGGGGGGGTTGCGGGATCCTCGGTGGAGGGGAAGGGCCCGACCGGCCGTCCGATCCCGAAGAACGGCCCTGCCGGGCCGGAGGATCCTACCGGCCCCCCGCGGGGGCCGCCACGGGAAGGGCCCGAATCCGGCGCCGGCCCCCCGCGTGCGGCCGGGCGCCGCCGCCTCAGCGGCCCGAGGCCGGCGCCGCCTCGGGCACGACAATCCTCCGGTCCACCTCGCCGGCGCCGGCCGGAATCTCGATCACGGGCCCGAAGGAGTGCCCCTCGGCGTCCAGGCCCTGGAGGCGGAGGGCGCCGCGCGGCGCCGTCGCCCAGAGGAAGCGCGACCCGCCGTCGTCCCCGTCCTCGTAGACGAAGAGTTCGGGATCGTCCTCCGGGAGCTCGGCGCCGGCCAGGACCCGCATGGCGGCCAGGCCCCGCACCGGCCGCCCGAGGGCGTCCACGTAGCGCAGGCGCAGAACCCGGCCCGGCTCCAGGGCGACGCGGATCGGCGTCCCGGAGACCTGGTCGGCCGCGCGCAGGTCGAGGCTGCGGATCAGGTAGCCCGGGCGCCAGAACCTGGCCTCGTCCACCCGCGCCGCCAGGTTGTGGAAGACGACGCGCCCGTCGTTGAGGCCGGCGACCACCGGCAGGACCTCCTCCTGGCAGATCAGATAGACCTCGGGGTTGTCCACGAACTCGCCCGTGAGGCTGTCCACGACCTCGAAGGCCAGGTGGCTGAAGCCGGGGATCTCGAAGACCAGATCCCGGTCTCCGGTCTGCGCCGGCAGCCGCGGGCCGTCCGGATAGTTCAGGAGCACGATCTCGTAGCGGCCCGGCGGCAGGTCGGGGAAGCGGAAGCTTCCGTGGGCGGGATCCACCTCGGCGAAGCGGCGCTCGGCCGGCCCCTCGCCCGGTCCGTCCACCCACAAGGCCTCGAGCTCGGCGTGGAAGGCCCGGGGCAGGGCACCGCCGGCGACCGTGAGGCGGCCCGCGATCTCCATGCCCAGAAGGGCGCCGAGATCGATCTCCACGCTCGTGACCGCGCCGGGCCGGACCTCGGCCTCGGTGAGCTGGCCGAGATCGAACTCCCTCCCTTCCCATTCGAGGGAGCCGGCGAGACGGCTCGGCGCCAGGAGTTCGGCCTCGTACCAGCCGTCCTTCCCGGCGCGGGCCTCGACCTGGAGGCCGCGCCGCTCCAGGTCGCGGGAGACGTAGCTCGCATGGAGGAGCCGGTCCTCCCGCGGGTCCGGTTCCGCGAGGAGCGGGGCCGGGCTCAAGAGCAGGCGGGCGTCGCCCAGGACCTCTCCCTCCTCGCCGCGCACCAGCAGGCGCACGCGGCCCCGCTGCGGCGCCACCTCCAGACGCCAGAGAGGATCCCGCGGCAGGGCCGGCACCACGAGGTCTCCATAGTCCCGCACCGCACCGTCCTCGGTCACGACTCTCAGGGAGACCAGGCGCAGATCCTCGGAGCTGGCCCGGAAGGGCAGGAAGCCGCTCCCGTCCGCCGCGGTCGTGACCCGGCCGCGCAGGGGCTCGTGGAAGCGCCAGGCCCCCTGCCAGGAGTCCGCTGCCGGGTTCCACTCCCGGGGCAGGGCGTGGTCGATGGGCTCCATGGAGTACTCGACGCGGTGCAGGCCGGGCAGGGGCTCGCCGTGGCGCACAACCTGGAAGGGCATGTGCTCCTCCCGGCTCAGGGCCAGCTCGTAGGCCCCGCCGGGCGCCTCCCCCACCACGGTGAAGGCGGCCGGCAGGTAGCCCGGCGCCTCGACGCGGAACTGCAGGGGCAGTTCCTCGGGCTGCAGGTCCTCCAGGGCCAGGACGCCGTCCGTGGAAGGCAGGATCTCCCGGGGCAGGACGCGCTCGCCGCGCTCGTCGAAGAGGGGCCGGCCGAGGCGGCGCACGCGGGTGAAACGGGCGTCGGGCACCGCAAGGCGGGTGCGCGCGTCCACGGCCCGGAGTTCGACCCGGCGCGGGTAGGGCTGGACCGCGATCTCCAGGACCGGCTCCTCGGCCCCGGGCAGCCCTCCCGGCAGGAAACGCTGCACCGTCCGGCCCAGGGCCGGCCCCAGGGGCAGGACCTCCAGGGTCACTCCGCCGGCGGCCTTGCCGGCCCAGAGCCGGACCTCGCCGCGCTCGTCGGTCACCCCCGCCGAGCGCCAGCCCTCCTCGTAGCGGACCAGGTCCAGTTCGACCCCCGCCAGCGGACGGCCGTCGGTCAGGCTGCGCACCCGGACCCGCACCGGCCGTGCCTCCTCGAGGCGCAGGACCACCTCCGTCGGCGGCGAGGCCGCCGGCACATCCTCGAAGAGGACCCTTCCCACGTAGCCCTCCGCACCGGCGAAGAGGTCGGCCCAGTCCAGGTACTGGCCGCCCGGCTCCCAGGGCAGGGCGAAGCGCCCCTCCTCGTCGGCAGTGGCCGCATACTGGATCTGGAACTCCGGCACCAGGGCATGGACCCGGGCGAAGGGAACGGGCCGGTCCCCGGGGCCCAGGACCACCCCGGTCCAGCCGAACAGGCCAGGAGCCAGGCGCGGCGGGCCGGCCGGGGCCAGGGCCGGATCCGGCGGCGCCTCCTCGCCCGGCCGCCGGGTCAGGGGGCCGCGGACGCGGGGCGCCTGGGCCCGGGCCTCCTGCACCGCCGGCCGCTCGGCCGGTGCGGGCACCGGACCGGGAGGGCCGCCCCAGAGCATCCAGGCGGCGGCCCCGGCCGCCAGGCCGCCGGCCAGGAGCAGGCCGGCGGCGGGGACGCGCGCCGCTTCGGGCGCGACCCGCGCCAGCCCGCCCGCCAGGACCACGCAGCGCCGGCGCCAGTCGCTGCCCCAGTCCTCGGCCAGACGCCGGCGCAGGCGCTCCACCGCCCGCTGCAGGCGCTTGCGCACGGTCTCGGAGGCGAGCCCCGTGGTGGCCGCCACCTCCTGCAGGGACTGGCCCTCGAAGTAGCGCAGGAGCACGACCTCGCGGTAGATCTCCTCGAGGTTCAGGACCTCCTGGACGAGGCGGGCCTGCAGGCTGGCGCGCTCCAGGACCTCGGCCGGGTCCGGCGGCTCCGCCGCGGCGGCCTGGCGCGCCTCGCGGCGGCTCCGGCTCTGGCGGCTGCGGTGGCGCGAGGTGTTCAGGTTGCGCAGGACCGTGGCCAGCCAGGAGCGGACCGAGACGCCGGCCTCGGGCGGACTGCGCAGGGCCGCCACCCAGGCATCCTGGACCAGGTCCTCGGCCTCGTCCTCGTTCCGGGCCAGGCGCAGGGCCAGGCTCCGGACCCAGGAGGCGTGGTCCAGGAGCTCGTGGATGTCCACCGGATCGGGCGCGGAACGGGACATGGGCCGGAGGGAGGCGGGGAAGGGCCGGTTCCGGCCCTCCCTCCAGTATGCCCCACGGAGGGCCCCCCGGAGGCCGGGAAAAGCGCCCGCCGACTCCCTCCCCAGGGTCCGGCGGGCGCAGAAAAGGAGAGCGGCCAGACCGCTCGACCTCGGCCAGGATCAGCGGAAGCAGGGTCCCATGAATAGGGATTCGGGATCGTGAGGCACCTTATTCCCCGCCGTCACGCAGGATCGAGGCCTGGACCGGGACACCGGCGGAACCCGCCGCGACCCGTGCCCGGAGATCGAGCGGCCGGCCATCCCCGCCGCGGGGGCGGAGCAGGACGGCCTCGAGGGGAGCGTCTTCCCACTGGAGGGAGCCGTCCTCCCGGGCCGGGAGGACGAGGAGGACCTCGCCGCCGGGCTCGCGCACCCACTCCCAGGAGCGGGCGCCGGCGACCGGCCCGACGCGCAGCGGCCGGCCCGGCCCGAGGACCGCCTCGGCCCGCCAGAGAGGGCCGGGCTCGGCGGGAAGGTCCAGGACCGCCGGGGCATAGCCCGGGCGCTGGAAGACCAGGGTGCGCCAGCGGCGCAGGCTGGCAGACTGGAGCAGGCGCCCCTCCGGCAGGCGTTCCTCGACACGCTCCCCGTCCTCGGTGATGCCGAGGAGCGAGACGTTGCGCAGCGGCCGGCCGGCGGCGTCCACCGCCTGGAGGTCCCAGTCCACGAGCGGCGGCGCGACCAGGTCCAGGCCGCTCGTGCCCGCCGGAACGAGGCGCGGCTCCAGGCGCCGGCTCCAGCGCAGGCTCAGTTCCCACAGGCCGGGCTCCAGGCCCTCGAAGCGGAAGCGCCCCTCCTCCCCCGGCAGCGCCGTGGCGAGGACGCGCCCGTCGGCGGGGTCGCGCAGGACCAGGAGGCGGCTCAGGACGTCGCCCGCGGCCGGATCCAGGGGCCGGTCCAGGATCAGGCGCCCCTCGATGGCGAGTCCTGCAGCGGGCACCGCCACCGGCACCTCCAGGGAGCCGGCTTCGGTGACCAGGATCTCGGCAGCGGCGGCGCCGCCGGCGGCGGACCAGCGGACCGTGGCCGGGACCGGCACCTCCAGGCGCGCGCGGCCGTCGGGGCCGGTACTCAGGGGCCGGCGGCTGCGCAGCTCCCGCGAGCTGCGCAGGCGCGCTCCGGCGTCGGCGGCCGTGGCCTCGACCTGGAGCACCGTCGCCACCGGCGCGCCCGAGGGGTCCGTGGCCAGGAAACTCAGCTCGGCCGTGGCCGGGCTCAGGTCCAGAAGCCAGGGCTCTTCGCGCGGCAGGTCCCCGGGGCGGACGCGCCCGAGCTCCCGCACCCGGCCGTCGGGGGCTTCGAGGCGGAACTCCAGGGCCTGGACGGGGCCGAGATCCCCGGGCAGGCCGAGCACCGCCCGGCCCTCCTGGTCGCCACGGACGGCGAAAGCGAGCTCGGCCGCCCCGCGCCAGGGCAGGAGCTCCTCCCGGCCGGCGGGCAGGGTCCGCGGCGCCAGTTCGTAGCGCCAGCGCAGACGCGTCCCCGCCGGGGCCGGGCGGCCGCCATCGAGGAGGCGGAGCTCCACGCCGCGCAGCGGTTCGAGGGCGACCTCGAGAGGCTGCCCGGGATCCCAGGCCGCCGGGACCACGAGCTGCGGCGCATAGCCGGGCGCCTGGACCAGGATGCGGGCCGGGTCCCCCGGCGGGAGGGCGGCCTCGAGGAGGCCGCCCTCGGCCCGGAGGAGCGGCCAGGCCGTGGCATCGGCCGGCGCCCCCTCGGGCTGCAAGCGGAAGCGGGCCTCCGCGAGAAGGGCGCCGCTTCGGGCGTCCCGGGCCAGGAGATGGACCCGGTCCGGGAAGAAGGCGGTGCGCAGGACGACCTCGGGGTCGGTCCCGTCCACCTGGACGGCCAGGCGGACCCGGCCCGCCCGGGTGCTCCGCCGCGGATCCACGCGCACCTCGGCCGGTCCGGGCCCGGGGGCGAGGAGGACGGCCAGGCCATCCTCGTCGGTCTCGGCGCGGCTGCGGAAGGGCCCCTGGGCGAGTTCGACGGGAACTCCCGGCCGCGCCCGGCCGGAGACTTCGTCCACGACCCGGACCGCCACGGGCAGCCCGTCGCGGTGCAGGACGAGGACCGCTTCCTCGGCGGCGCCCGGGCGCAGGTCGAAGCGCAGGCTCCCGGCCAGACCCGGCAGACTCGCCCCCAGCCAGCCACGCCAGTCCGCGGGGTCCACCGGACAGGGGAGTTCGAAGCGGCCGTCCTCGCCGGCGACGGCCCGGCTCGCGGCGCGGCCGAGGACCGCCTCCACCAGGGCGCCGGCAGCGGGCGGGCCCCCGGGGGCGTCCAGGACCACTCGGCCCCGGAACCAGCCCGGGCGGGGGCCGGGCGCGAGGTCGCGGCGCGCACCCTCGGGCGCCGGCGCCGGGACGGCCGGGGCTTCCCTCTCCCCCGCCGCAGGCGCGGACGATTCCTTCGGAGCGGCGGCGTGGACGCCGCCGCCCGGTTCCGGCGGATCGAGCCACAGGAAGGAGCCGGCGACCAGGGCCGCTCCGGCGGCCAGGGAGGTCCAGAGTCCAAGGCCGCCGAGGCCGCCGGTGGCGACCAGGGCGCCCGGCGGCGGCGCGGTCCGCGCCAGGGCAACGCAGGCGGCATACCAGCCCGATCCGAAGCGGTCCTGCAGGCGCTCGCGCAGGCGCTCGCGGGCGCGGCTCAAGCGCTGCCGCACCGTGCCCGGCTTGAGGTCCAGCTCCTCGGCGATCTCGCTGGTGCTGAAGCCGTGGAAGTAGTGGAGCAGGACGACCTCACGGTAGATCTCGTCGAGCTCGTGGACGGCGGCGCCGATCTCCTGCTGCAGGGCCGCCTGCTCGTGAAGCTCGTCCGGGGTCGGAACCTGGCGCAGCGGCACGGCAAGGCCTTCGGCCACTTTCTGCTCGCGCCGTGCCCGGCGGCTCTCGCTGCGCAGCCGCGAGATGTGGCGGCTGCGGACCACCGCAAAGAACCAGCTCTTCAGGGAAGAGGTGTCGCGGGGCGGCCGGTCCAGGGCCGTCACGAGGGTGTCCTGGACGATGTCGTCCTCGTCGGCCTCGTTCTGGACCAGGCCGCGGGCCACGGAGCGGATCCAGGAGGCGTACTCCAGGGGGTTCCAGGATTCGTCCACGGGGGAGGAGGCTGCCTTCATGGCTCAAGGGTGGAACGCCGCCGGCTCCCTCCACGATACAGGGAGGAGAGCAAACTCCTGGAAGAGCGCGGCTTGCATGGAGAAGGGCGGAGGTTCGGAACCTGGGAGGCGGCGAGGAGAGCCGGATGGAGGGTCTTGCCGGCGGACCAGGGAGACCCGAAGGCCGGGGATGGCAGGTCCGCCGGGGGGAGCGGCCCCCCATCCAGCGGGAATTCCGTCGAAGAACCCGGCCAGAGGCCGGCTCGACGGGGGAACGCCGCCGGCGCGCCGGGCGTTACCGGGATTCCCGGGAAATCCCGGTGAGGCCGTAGGCCTCCTCCACGAGGCCCCGGGCGTAGCGCAGGAGGGGGCCGGCGCGGAGCGGGCCGCCGAGAGCCTGCTCCAGGAGCTCCGGCACCCGGAAGCGGCTGCCGTGGCGGTGGATGCGCTCCCGCAGCCAGTCCCGCAGCGGTGCGAAGTCGCCCGCCGCCCAGGCCTCCTCGGGCTCGCCCGCCTCGGCGGCGAAAGCCTCCAGAAGAGCCGAGGCGATGAGGTTGCCCAGGGTGTAGGTGTGGAAGTAGCCGAAGGCGCCCATGCTCCAGTGGATGTCCTGGAGGACGCCGTCGCGCGCCGAGGGCGGCCGCAGCCCGAGGAGCCGCTCCATGCCCTCGTCCCAGGCTCCCGGGAGGTCGGCGGCCTCCAGGTCGCCGGCGATCAGGGCCCGTTCCAGATCGAAGCGCAGGGCGATGTGCAGGTTGTAGGTCACGGGATCGGCCTCGACCCGGATGAGGCTCGGCCGCACCGGATTCAGGGCCGGCCACAGGGTCTCGACGTCCGGGGCAGCCTCACGCCGGTCGGGGAAGGCCGCGTGGAAGCGCGGCAGGGCGAAACGCCAGAAACCGCGGCTGCGGCCGACGAGGTTCTCCCACAGGCGCGACTGGCTCTCGTGGACGCCGAGGCTGACGGCGTGGCCCAGGGGGGTGCGGTGCCAGTCCCGGGGCAGGCCCTGCTCGTAGAGGCCGTGGCCGGCCTCATGCAGGACGCCGAAGAGGGCCGGGCGGAAGTCGTCCTCCTGCCAGCGCCAGGTGATGCGGACGTCGTCGGGCTGGATGCCCGTGCAGAAGGGGTGGGCCGAGGCGTCCAGGCGCCCGGCCTCGAAGTCGAAGCCGATGGCGGCGGCCATCTCGCGGGCGAAGGCCTCCTGGACGCGGGGCTCGAAGTGCCCCCGGGCCGGAGCCTCGTCCACCGCCGGCCCGCTCTCCTGGACCGCCCGCACCAGGGGCTGGAGTTCGGCGACGAGGTCGCGGAACAGGGGCTCGAGCTCGGCGACCTGCGAACCGGGCTCGTACTCGTCCATGAGCGCCTCGTAGGGGTCGCCCTCGGGGGCGAGGCAGGCGGCCTCCTCGCGCTTGGCGGCCAGGATCTCCTCCAGGACCGGCTGGAAGAGGGTGAAGTCGTCGGCCTCGCGAGCCGCCCGCCAGGCCTCGAGGCCGCGGCTCGCCAGTTCCGCCAGCCGCCGGGCCAGGGCCTCGGGCACGCGCCGGGCGCGCTCGATCCGCCGCCGCGCTTCGCGCACCTGGGCCTCGGCCACGGGGTCGCCGGCGTGCTCGCCGGCCCAGGCCTCCAGGGCCTCGGCGAGGGCGGGGTCCACCAGGGCGCGGTGGCGCAGGCCGCTCAGCGCGGCGAGCACCCGGCCGCGGCCGGCGGCACCGCGCGGCGGCATGCAGGTCTCCTGGTCCCAGGAGAGGAGGGCCGAGGCCGAACCCAGGTCCTCCAGTTCGGCCCAGCGCTCCAGGAAGCCGCGGGCTCCGCTCATCGGGGCGCCTCTTCGGCCAGGGCCGCCTCCAGGGCCGCGCGCAGGGCCGGGTCGTCCGGAGCGACGCGGCTGGGGAAGACGGCACGCACCCGTCCGTCCCGGCCGACCAGGTACTTCCAGAAGTTCCACTCGGGCTCGGAGCGGCCGCGGGTCAGGAAGGTCCAGACCGGCTGCCGGTCTTCGCCGCGCACCTCGCCCCGGGCGAAGAGCGGGAAGGCGACGCCGTACTTTTCCTCGCAGAAGGCCCGGATCTCCTCCGGACTGCCCGGCTCCTGGCCGCCGAACTGGTTGCAGGGGAAGCCCAGGACCGTCAGGCCGCGCCGGCCGTACTCCTCCTGCAGGGCCTGGAGACCGGCGTACTGCGGCGTGTAGCCGCAGGCGCTGGCGACGTTCACCGCCAGGCAGACCCGGCCGCGCAGGCTCCCCAGCTCGAAGGTCTGGCCCTCCAGGGTCTGGAGACGGAAGTCGAAAAAGGAGAGCGGCTCCTCGTCCTCCTCCGCCTCCGGCGCGCTGCCGGGCTTCTCCAGCCTCAGGTAGTCGAGACCGGCCATGTAGGCGGGAATTGCCTCGGGATGGGCTCCCTCGATGCGCAGACTCAGGCGCCCGGTGGTGGACGGGAAGTCGAAGAGGCCCAGGTCCACCTCCGGTGCGGCCTCGACCTTCGGCGCGTAGAGGTCCACGGGTCCGCCGGCGGGGAAGCCGTTCACGAAGGGCTGGACCACGGCGTAGTCGGGAGCGCGGGTGAAGCGGGCGAGGACGCGCCATTCCCCGGGTTCGGGGACGGGGAACTTCAGGACCAGGAGAGAACCCGGTTCGCCGTCGGTCCACCAGAGCTGGGTCTCTCCCGACCAGTCGCCGCCGAAACCGAGCATGTGCTGGCGCCGCAGGCGACCGCCGCGCAGGGCCGCCACCTCCAGGGCCTCGGCCTCGAGGGCGTCCGGAACGCGGAACACCTCCAGATCGGGAGCCGGCGGCAGCAGGCGCGCCTCGGCCTCGGGAAGCGGCGGCATCTCTGCGCCGCTTCCGAGAGGCCCGTACCACCAGACACTGGAGGCCAGGTCCACCTGGATCTGCTCCTCCCAGTGCCAGAGCTCCAGGTCGAAGGCCACGGACTCCTGGAAGGGAATGGCGTCCAGGTGCAGGAAGCGGTTGAGGAGGGTGAAGCCGGCATTGCCCGGACCGTCGCAGCGCAGCTGGTTGTGGAAGGGGTGCCGGAAGAGTTCGTTCGAGCCCCAGGCGTAGCCGAACCAGTCCTCGGTCCCGGTGCCGAAGATCGAGGGAAAGGCCTCGCCGTCCACCCGGACCTTCTCGTCGCCCTCCCCCCACCAGATCCGGCTCGGATTGCGCAGAAGCAGGGAGGTCCCCACGACCCGCCCGGGGCCGCGCGCCTCGAGGAGGGGCAGGTCCCGGAAGGGGCGGGTGGGGAGGTCGCGGAAGTCGCGCCAGGCGGCGTGGAGACGGAGGGGCGTCGCTGGATCTCCGGGCTCGGCGACCAGCTTGAGCAGGCAGTTCACCCGCCTGGTGCCCTCGTTCACCAGGGCCACGCGCAGCCCCTGGCGGTAGGGAAGGGGAAGGCGGCAGGTGAAGACCTTGTGCTCGCGGTCCACGCGCAGGGCATAGCCGCCGTGGCTGTCGGCCCAGGGACCGCTTCCGAAGAAGGCGCCCAGGGGCAGGTCCACCTGGGGGCGCGGGTCGGCGCCTTCGGCCCAGATGCGCAGGCGCAGGCGGCGCAGGACCGCGGGCAGATCCTCCAGACGGTCGAGGTTGAGGATCTCCAGGCGCAAGAGGCGCAGAGTGCCGTCGCCGAGGAGGGCGACCTGGGTCGGACGCTCGAAGGTGGCGACGCTGGCGGTCTGGTTGCCGGAGAGGCGGTCGAGATCCTCATAGGGAACCTCGCCGTCGAGGAGCTGGCGGCCGGTCTCGGCGAGGAGCTCCTGCTGCTCCTCGATCCAGGCCGGATCGAAGGTCGGGACCTCGACCCCCTCCCCGGGCCGCAGGATGTCCACCTGGTAGTAGAGATCGCCGCCCGTGGTCCCGAGTTTGAGGCCGCGAGCGAAGGGGATCGGCAGATAGCAGTTCCAGCCGCGGGCGCGGACGCCGGACCAGGGCTCACCGAGCCCGGGCAGGGCGCCGCCGAGGAGGTCGCGGAAGGACACCCGCCAGGAGGGCTGCTCGGCGCCGTCGAACCAGAAGAGGAGCTCTCCCTCCGGGTTGGCGGACCAGATCCGGGTG
>Ga0256830_1001830_pt1 | contig 14664 bp, 15 predicted proteins | sample 128326metaG_FD_190537 | JGI IMG/M metagenome (GOLD analysis project Ga0256830, IMG submission 190537) | Hydrothermal vent microbial communities from Lau Basin, Pacific Ocean - 128-326 | ecosystem: Environmental > Aquatic > Marine > Hydrothermal vents | place: Pacific Ocean: Lau Basin | collected... | reverse complement strand
GTCCACGTGCAGGTCGCCCTCGGCCTCCACCGTGAGGTCCACCAGGCCGTGCACGGCCACGTGGGTCAGCATGTGGTCCAGGAACCCCACGCCGGTGGCGATCCGGTTCGCTCCGGTGCCGTCCAGGTCCAGGGTGAGCCGAACCGAGGTCTCTGCCGTCTTCCGCTCGATCTGGGCGCGTCGGGCCATCGGGGTCTCCGCGGACTGCCGTGAATCGTTGAATCGCGTCTGGTCGTTGGTCGTTCGTCGTTGGTCGATTGTCGTGGGTCGTGTGTCGTTGGACGTCCCAACGTCCGCGCGTCCTACCGTTCTAACGTTCCACCCTCTTCTTCACCGCCCGGGCGTGGGCCTCGAGCCCCTCCAGGCGCGCGATCCGCATGACCGGGTCGGCCAGGCGGGCGAGCGCGGCCGGTGAGAACGACAGCACGCTCGAGCGCTTCACGAAGTCTTCCACCCCCAGGGGGGAGAAGAATCGGGCCGTGCCGGCGGTGGGCAGCACGTGGTTGGGCCCGGCCAGGTAGTCGCCCAGGCTCTCGGGCGTGTGGTGCCCCAGGAACACGGCCCCGGCGTGCCGGATCCGGCCCAGCAGGTCCCAGGGCCGCTCCACCGCCAGCTCCAGGTGCTCGGGGGCCACCCGGTTGGCCACCTCGCACGCCGCCTCCAGCGAGGGTACCACGAGAAGGGCTCCCCGGTCCTCCCAGCTCTTCCGGGCGGTCTCCGCCCGGGGCAGCCGCGCCAACTGGGTCTCCACCTCCCGGGCCACGGCCCGGGCGAACCCCTCGTCCGTGGCCACCAACGCGGCGGTGGCCCAGGGGTCGTGCTCGGCCTGGCTCAAGAGGTCGGCCGCGATCCAGGCCGGCTCCCCCGACCCGTCGCTCACCACCAGGATCTCGCTGGGCCCGGCCACCATGTCGATGTCCACCCGACCGTACACCAACCGCTTGGCCGTGGCCACGTAGATGTTGCCCGGCCCCACCACCTTGTCCACCCGGGGCACCGTGGCCGTGCCGAACGCCAGGGCCCCCACGGCCTGGGCGCCCCCGATCCGGTACACCTCCCTCACCCCGGCGAGCCATGCCGCGGCCAGCACGTGGGGGTTCACCCGTCCGCCGGGGGTGGGGGTGACCATCACGATCCGTCCCACCCCGGCCACCCGGGCCGGCACGGCGTTCATGAACACGCTCGAGGGGTAGGCGGCCGTGCCGCCCGGCACGTACACCCCCACCGCGTCGAGCGGGGTGACCCGCTGGCCCAGAACCACGCCGTCCTCGTCGCAGAACCACGAGGCAGGGCGTTGGCGCTCGTGGAACGCCCGGATCCGCTCCTCGGCCAGGGCGAGCGCCTCGCGGTCCTCGGCCGGCAGCCCGTGCCAGGCGGCCTCCAGCTCGGCCTCGGGGATCCGAAGGTCCCCGGGCGCCAGCTCGAGGCCGTCGAACCGGGCCGTGAACCGGCACAGGGCTTCGTCGCCCTCCCGGGCCACCGCCTCCAGGATCTCCCGAACCCCCGACTCCACCTCGGCCACCCCGCCCTCGGCCCCTCGCTCCACCAGGCGCCCCACGAGCGCATCACCCTCGGGGGTTCCCCACCGCACCACGGGTTTCATGCCGCCTCCCTCTTTTCGCGGAACCGCCGGATCAGATCGGAGATCTCCCGGGTCCGGGTCTTCATGGATGCCCGGTTCACGATGAGCCGGCAGGTGGACTCCAGGATCGTCTCCAACTCCACGAGCCCGTTGCGCCGCAGGGTCTCCCCGGTGCTCACCAGGTCGACGATGGCATCCGAAAGCCCCACCAGGGGGGCGAGCTCGATGGAGCCGTACAGCTTGATCACCTCCACCTGCACCCCCTTGCGCCGGAAGTGGACCTCGGCGAGCCGCGGGTACTTGGTGGCGATCCGCAGGTGGGACCGGCCCGGCTCGGGCACCCGGTCGGCCGGGGCGGCCACGGCCAGGCGGCAGTACCCGAACCCCAAGTCCAGGGGCTCGTACACCTGGGGATCCTGCTCCAGCAGCACGTCCCGGCCCACGATGCCCAGGTCGGCCGCGCCGTGCTCCACGTAGGTGGGCACGTCCTGGCCCCGCACCACCAGGAACCGGTACGGGGGCGCGTCGAACCGAAGGAGCCGCGAGTCCCCCCGGGCCACCGAGGCCGGCACCCCGCAGGCCTCGAGGAACGCGGTGGCGTCGTCCAGCACCCTCCCCTTGGGAAGGGCGAAGGTCAACGGCGCCGAGGTCTGGCTCTCCATGGAACCTCCTTATCAACCAGGCGGCCAAATGGTCGCTTCCGCTGCCTCGATCGGGGGCAAGGGACCTGCCGGAGAGCCGGGCGCGGCCCCTTAGCTCGCCGCGCAGCGCCTCTGGCGTTCGGACCTCGAAATGGTGCGCACTCCACCGAGTTGGAAAGAAACCAACTCCCCTGTCCCGTGCCGGCGCGGCGAATCTCAACGCCCGGCTTCGCGCCCGGCCGGAGGTAGGTCCCTTGCCCCGCCCTCCGGAAGAAGCGAGGCTGCTTTGTCGCCGGGTTAACGCTCCCGTACCCGCCGGATCCGGGCGCCCAGGCCGGCCAGCTTCTCCTCCAGCCGCTCGTATCCGCGGTCCAGGTGGTACACCCGCGAGACCACCGTGGTGCCGTCGGCCACCAGGCCCGCCAGAACCAGGGCCGCGCTGGCCCGCAGGTCGGTGGCCATGACCCGGGCGCCCGACAGCCGCCGCACCCCCCGGACCACGGCGCTGCCCCCCTCCACCCGGATGTCCGCGCCCATGCGGTTGAGCTCGGGCACGTGCATGAACCGGTTCTCGAACACGGTCTCGGTGATCACGCTCAGGCCCCGGCCCACCGCCATCAGGGCCATGAACTGAGCCTGCATGTCGGTGGGGAACCCGGGGTAGGGCCCCGTGCGCACGTCCACGCTGCGGGCCCGGCCGTCGCCGCGGACCCGCAGGCCGTCCTCCACGGGGTCCACCCTGGCCCCGGCCTGCTTGAGCTTCGCCACCAGCGCGTCCAGGTGGTCGGCCCGGGCCCCCCGCACCGTGACCTCGCCCCCGCACAGGGCGCCCGCCACCAGGAACGTGCCGGCCTCGATCCGGTCGGGGACCGGCAGATGATCCATGGGGCCCAGCTCGCCCACCCCGTCGATCTCGATCACCGAGGAGCCGGCGCCCCGCACCCGGCCGCCCATGGCGTTGAGGCACCGGGCCAGGTCCTCCACCTCGGGCTCCCGGGCCGCGTTCTCGATCAGGGTGCGGCCCTCGGCCAGGGCCGCGGCCATCATCAGGTTCTCGGTGCCGGTCACGGTGGGCAGGTCCAGCACGATCCGGGCCCCCCGAAGCCGCCGGGCCGTGACCTCCACGTATCCGTGCTCGAGCACGACCCGGGCCCCCATGGCCTCCAGCCCCTTCAGGTGCATGTCGATCGGCCGGGCGCCGATGGCGCAGCCGCCGGGCAGGCTCACCCGGGCCCGGCCGAACCGGGCCACCAGGGGTCCGAGCACCAGCACCGAGGCCCGCATGGTCTTCACCAGCTCGTAGGGGGCCTCCCGGCCGGGCACCCGGGCAGCGTCGACCCACAGCCCCCCGTCGCCGAACTCCACCCCCGCCCCCAGGTGCTCCAGGAGCCGGGCCAGGGTGCGCACATCGCTCAGGCGGGGCACCCGCCGGAGCCGGCTCCGGCCCGGGGCCAGGAGCGCCGCGGCCATGAGTGGCAGCACCGCGTTCTTGGCCGGGCTCACCTCCACCGTGCCCGTCAGCCGGGCCCCGCCCTCGATCTCGATCGCGTCCATGGGTTGAGTCGCTCGGAAGCTAGAAAGCCAGAAAGCTCGAAAGCATATGGCGACGGTGGGGCTGAGGGCTCCGACGAAGCGCGACGGCCGAGCAGCCCGGGCCGCCCGGCGCGAGCGGTGCGGCCGCGGCGCGTGCTCTCACGCGCCGCAGCGGACCGCGCCGAGGCGGCCCCTGCGAGGCCGTTCAGCGAAGGGGGGTCCCCAGCCCCACCCCCCGGGGAAACCACGAAATTTCCGAAACACGACACTAGGGCCTGCCGGAACCAGCCCCATGCACCACCCCAAAGAAACAAGCCTATCTTGTCGCCTTTACAGCAGAGCCACGGCCACCCGGGGGATGCCGGCCAGGTCGTCTCGGATCTCCACCCGGGAGAACCCCGCCTCCTCCAGGATCGCGGCCACGGCCCGTTCCTGCCCCCTGCCGAACTCCAGGGCCAACCGGCCGCCGGGCGCGAGGAACCCGGCCGCCGCGGCCGCGATGCGCCGGATCACGGCGAGGCCGTCGGGGCCGCCGTCCAGGGCGCCGCGGGGCTCGAACCGGCTCACCTCGGGCTCCAGGGTCTCCAGCTCTGCCGTGGGCACGTACGGCGGGTTCGACACGATCCGGTCGAACCGCTCTTCCCGGACCGGCTCGAACAGGTCCCCCTGCCGGAGCTCCAGCCGGTCGGCCACCCCCAGGAATCCGGCGTTGTCCCGGGCCACCTCGAGGGCCTTGGCAGAGGCGTCCACCCCGACCCCGGTCCACCCCGGCCGCTCCCGCAGGAACGCGACCACCACGCACCCGGATCCGGTGCCCAGGTCCAGGACCCGGCCGGTGTCGGCCGTCCCCTCCAGGGCCGCCTCCACCAGGAGCTCGGTCTCGGGCCGGGGCACCAGCACGCCGGGGGCCACCCGGAACCGCAGGGACCAGAACTCCCTCTCCCCGGTGATGTAGGCCACCGGCTCCCGCCGGGCCCGGCGGCGCACCGCCTCCCGGTACGCGGCCACCTCGGTCTCCTCCAAGGGCTTGTCGAACTCGGTGTACAGACGGATCCGGGGCACCCCCAGCACGTGGGCCAGCAGCACCTCGGCGTCCAGCCGGGGGTTGGCCACTCCCCGACCGGCCAGGTACTCGGCGGTCAGCCGCACCAGCTCGAGGGGGGTTCGGGTCACTGGGTCTCGTGGGCGAGGCTCTCGGCCTGGGCGTGGGCCTGGAGGGCGTCGATCACCGGGTCCAGGCCGCCCTCCAGCACCTCCTGGAGCCGGTACAGGGTCAGGTTGATCCGGTGGTCGGTCACCCGGCCCTGGGGGAAGTTGTAGGTGCGGATCCGCTCGCTCCGGTCTCCGCTTCCCACCTGGGCCTTCCGGGCCTGACTCCGGGCCTGGTCGGCCTCCTGCTTGGCCCGCTCGAACAGGCGGGCCTGCAGGATCTTCATGGCCCGGGCCCGGTTCTTGTGCTGGGACTTCTCGTCCTGGCAGGCCACGGTGATGCCCGTGGGCAGGTGGGTGATCCGCACGGCCGACTCGGTGCGGTTCACGTGTTGCCCGCCGGCCCCGCTCGCTCGGAACACCTCGATCCTGAGGTCCTCGGGCAGCACGTCCACGTCCACGTCGTCGGCCTCGGGCAGCACCGCCACGGTCACGGCCGAGGTGTGGATGCGCCCCCCCGACTCGGTCACCGGCACCCGCTGCACCCGGTGCACCCCGCTCTCGAACTTGAGCCGGCTGTAGGCGTTGCGGCCTTCGATCAGGGCGATCACCTCCTTGAACCCGCCGATCCCGGTGGGGTTGGAGCTCAGAACCTCCACCTTCCAGCCCCGCTCCTCGGCGTACCGGGCGTACATCCGGAACAGCTCGGCCGCGAACAGGGCCGCCTCCTCCCCGCCCGTGCCGGCCCGGATCTCCAGAATCACGTTCTTGCGGTCCAGAGGGTCCTTGGGCGTCAGGAGCTCCCGGAGCCGAGCCTCCACCCGGGACAGCCCGACCCGGGCCTCCTCCAGGTCCTCGGCGGCCAGGTCGCCCAGCTCCGGGTCGTCCAGGAGGGACCGGGCCTCCTCCTCGCGGGCCTTCAGATCCCGGTACTCCCGATAGGTCTCCACCACCTCCCGGAGCTCGGCGTGCTCCTGGGCCAGCTTCCGGTACCGGTCCGGGTCCGACAGCACCGCAGGGTCTGAGAGCTCCCGGTTGAGCCCCTCGTACCGGGCCTCCACCCCCTGGAGCCGCTCCAGCCAGGCCTCAGCCCCCATGCGCCCCCTCCAGCAGCGGTGCCAGCTCGGCGCGCACCTCGGCCGCCCGGCCGCAGGAGTACTCCCCCTCGGGGCACGGACCCCGCAGGCACCCCGGCCCCGCACCCCGGAACAGCCGGGGCGCCACCGGCACCACGGCCCGCAGCATCTCCCGGACGAGGTCCCGGATCTCCCACTGTGCCCGGCGGCACAGCCGCAGGGCGAACACGTGCCGGAGCTCCCGGGCGTTCATGGTGACCACCAGCTTGGTCTCGCAGGCGTTGGGCAGCAGGTACCGCGCGTCCTCGGCCGGTACCCCGGCCTCCACCAGCTCCCGGTACAGCGCCCACACCCCTTCCACCGCCTGGCGGAACCGGGCCGCGCGCTCCGGGTCGTCCGCCACCGTGGGGGGCACCACCACCCGGGGCTCGTCCAGCCGCACGTACCTCTGGCTCTGCTGGGAGTAGCTGGCCAGCCGGTGCCGCACCAGCTGGTGGGAGCAGGCCCGGCTGACGCCCTCGACCCCGAAGGTGAACGAGGCGTGCTCCAGGGCCGAGAAGTGGCCCATGGACACCAGCTTGTCGAGCAGGCTCCCCACCTCGTCGGGGCCCAGGTCGCGAGCCAGCCCCTCGACCCCTCGGGCCGAGTAGCACAGCCGAGCGGCCAGGGCCACCGTCCGCTCCGGGTCGGGGGTGTGGCTCAGAAGCCGGACCGCAGCGGCCACGATCGCCTACTCTTCTTCCTTCTTCTTGTCGAGCCCGTACTTTCGCAGGAACCGCTCCACCCGACCCGCCGTGTCCACCACCTTCTCCTTGCCCGTGAAGAACGGGTGGCACTGGGAGCAGATCTCGGTATGGATCTCGGGCTTGGTGGACCGGGTCTCGAAGGTGGCCCCGCACGAGCAGGTGACCACGGCCTTGTCGTAGTTGGGATGGATGCCTTCCTTCATGACGCGCACCTCGCTGGGTTGGGATTGACCTCGGAAACCCGCGACGATACCACCCGCGCGCGCCAAAGGGCAACCCCGCTTGACACTTTGGAGGACCGCCCCCTATACTCCGGGCCCACACCGGCCGGAGTGGTGAAACTGGTAGACGCGCCGGACTCAAAATCCGGTGGGCTTCGCGCCCGTGGGGGTTCGAGTCCCCCCTCCGGCACCAAACGGAAGCGGAAGCGGGTTGCCCCGAAAGCAACCCGCTTTGCCGTTCGGGCTCCCGCCGAAAGGCCTGCCTTGACCCCATCGCGCTCCCCCATGTTCCGGTTCCTGGCGGTGCTCACCGTGGCGTCCATGGTGGGCCTCCAGGGCTGGCGCACCCTGTTCAACAACTTCGCCGTGGAGGTGGCCGGGCTCGACGGCGGGCACGTGGGGGTGATCCAGTCCGTCCGGGAGATCCCCGGCTTCCTCACGTTCCTGGTGGTGTACGCTCTCCTGGTGGTCCGCGAGCACCGGCTGGCGGCCCTGTCCATCGTACTTCTGGGTCTGGGGGTGGGAATCACCGGGTTCCTGCCGTCCTACGGCGGGCTGGTGGCCACCACCCTGCTGATGAGCCTGGGGTTTCACTACTACGAGACCGCGAACCAGTCCCTGACCCTCCAGTACTTCGACCGGGAGACCTCGCCCCTGGTGTTCGGCCGGCTCCGGGCCGTGGCCGCGGCCTCGAACATCGCGGTGGGCGCGGCCATCTTCCTGCTGGCCCCGTTCCTGGGATACCGGGAGCTCTACCTGGCGGTGGGCGGGCTTGTGCTGCTGGCGGGGGCGTGGGCCCTGACCCGGGACCCCTCCCGGAGGGACCTGCCCCTCCAGCGCAAGGGCATGGTCCTGCGGCGGCGGTACCTGCTGTACTACGTGCTCACGTTCCTGGCGGGAGCCCGCCGCCAGATCTTCGTGGCCTTCTCGGTGTTCCTGCTCGTAAAGGTGTTCCGGTACACGGTGCGCGAGATCACCGTGCTGTTCCTGCTGAACAACGCGGTCAACTACTTCGTGAGCCCCTGGATCGGGCGGGCCATCGTGCGGTTCGGGGAGCGGCGGGTGCTGTCGGTGGAGTACGGCCTGCTGGTCTTCATCTTCCTGGGGTACGCGTTCACCGGCTCCCGGTGGGTGGCTGCCGGGCTGTACGTAATCGACCACATCCTGTTCAACTTCTCCATCGCCATCCGCACGTACTTCCAGAAGATCGGGGACCCGGAGGACGCGGCCCCCACCATGGCCGTGGGGTTCGCCATCAACCACGTGGCGGCCGTGGTGCTCCCGGCCGTGGGGGGCGCCCTGTGGATGATCGACTACCGGGTGCCGTTCCTGGCGGGGGCGGCGCTCAGCCTGGTGTCCGTGGCCGCGGTGCAGCGGATCCGGGTGCCCGCGAGGGCGTGACCGGGCGGGGATCGGGGCGGAACCCTCCCCTGCGGAGCGCCGCGATCAGGTCGGCCCGGGACCGGACGGGGGCGTCGAACCGGGTGGCCACCCGCCCCAGCTCGGCGAGACGGTGGGCGTCGCTCCCGGCGGTCACGCCCACGCCGTGGGCACGCTCCCAGGCGCGGACCCGGGCGTCGTCCCCCGGCCGGTTCCGGCCGTTGCGCCCCTCCACCACCCGACACAGCCCCCGGCGCACCAGGGCTTCGGGCACCTCGCGGCCCGGCCGGAACGGGTGGGCCGCAACTGCCACGCCCCCGGCCCGGTCCACGAGCTGCAACAAGGCCTCGGCCGTCAGGCCGGGTCGGAGCTCCTCGAACGGCCCAAAGATCAGGAAGTCCCCCTGGTCCGTGGAGTACTCCATTCCGACCACCACGCACAGGCCGTCGGGCTGCACCCCCTCCGTTACCGACCGGGCCGCGGCCATGGTATGGTGATCGGTGATGCACACCCCGTCGAGGCCCAGGCCGCGGGCGTGGGCCAGGAGCTCGGCCACGGTGAGCCGGCTGCAGGGCGAGAGGTCCGTATGCACGTGGAGATCGAACCGGAGCATGGCCCCATGATGCACGCCCGCCGAGCCGCCCACAAAGCGGTTCTACCGATGGGATTCCCCCCGGGCATCGGCCGCCCCGATGGGATCCGGCCGGAGGGGTGACGCCGTGCCCCGCCGCTGCATCCTGGTGATCCTGGACGGCCTGGGGGATCGGTCCGTGGCCGGCCTGGGCCACCGCACCCCCCTCCAGGCCGCCCGAACCCCACACCTGGACCACCTGGCCGCCGAGGGCGCCGCAGGGCTCCTCCACGCGGCCCGGCCCGGGGTCGCCCTGCCCAGCGAGGAGGCCCACTTCGCCCTGTTCGGATACCGGCGGGAGGAGTTCCCGGGCCGGGGGGCGTTGGAGGCGCTGGGGGCCGGTCTTCGCCTCGCCCCCGGCGAGGTGGCGGTCCTGGGGCGTCTGGACCACGTGGTCGAGCAGGACGGGCTCCTGCGGCTGGGCCCGGTCCGGCCCCGGGTCGACCAGGAGGAGGCGCGGGCCCTGGCGGAGGCCCTCGGTCCCGTGGAGGCCGAAGGGCTGCGGGTGTCGTTCCACCCCACCGGCGGGGTGCATGGGATCGTGCGGATCCAGGGGGGCGGGGCACCGTTCTTCACCGACTCCGACCCCCTGGCCCGGGGGGAGCCGGTCCTCCGGGTACGGCCCTGGGCGGGGCCGCCCGAGCCGGAGCCGGCTCGGCGGGCCGCCGGGGCGCTCCAGGCCTTTCTCGAGGCGGCCCGCAAGGCCCTGCGGGGCCATCCCGTGAACCGCGAACGGGCCGACCGCGGAGCCCCGCCCCTGAACGCCCTGGTGACCCACCGGCCCGGCCGACTGGGCCGGGCGGAGCCGTTCCGGCGGCGCTGGGGGCTGCGGGGCCTGTCGGTGGGCTCGGGGCTCGTGTACCGGGGCTTGGCCTCGTGCCTGGGACTCGACTTCCTGGAGGGTCCCGACACCGACGACCCGGGGGAGGATCTGGCCCGCCGGCTCCGCCTGGCCCTCCGGGCCGGCCACGAGTTCGTGCACGTGCACACCAAGGCCCCGGACCAGGCCGCCCACACGAAAGACCCCGGGGCCAAGGTCCGGGTGATCGAGGCCCTGGACCGGGCCCTGGGCCCCCTGCTCGGGGAGCTCACGTCCTCGGAGATCCTCTTGGTGGTGACGTCGGACCACTCCACGCCCAGCACCGGGCCGCTGATCCACTCGGGCGAGCCCGTGCCGATCGTGATGCACGGCGAGGGCGTGCGGCGCGACGCGGTGACCCGGTTCGACGAGGTCTCCTGCGCGGCCGGGGTGCTCGGCGCGGTGGCGGCCCGGGACCTGCTGCCCATGGTCCTGGACCTCCTGGACCGGGCGAAGCTCCGGGGGCTGATGGACGCCCCCGAGGACCAGCCCTACTGGCCGGGGGAGCGGGAGCCCTGGAGGCCGGAGCGATGACGGTCGGCGTGGTGCACGGACGGTTCCAGGGATTCCACAACGACCACCTGGCGTACCTGCGGGCGGCCCGGGCCCGGTGCGACCACCTGGTCGTGGGCATCACGAACCCCGACCCCTGGTCCACCCGGCACGACCCGGCCGACCCCGCCCGGAGCCGCCCCGAGGCGAACCCGCTGACCTACTTCGAGCGGTACCGGGTGGTGCAGGCCGTGCTCCTGGACGAGGGCGCGCCGCCGGGGTCGTTCTCGGTCGTGCCGTTTCCCGTGAACTTGCCGGAGCGGTGGGCCTGGTACGTGCCCCTGGACGCGGTGTTCTTCCTGACCATCTACGACGAGTGGGGCGAACGGAAGCTGAGGATGTTCCGGGAGCGGGGGCTCCGCACCGAGGTGCTCTGGCGCCGAAGCCCCGACCAGAAGACGGTGTCGGCCACCCAGGTGCGCGAGGCCCTGCGCCGGGGGCTCCCCTGGGAGCACTGGGTGCCCCCTGCCGCGGCCCGAACGATGAGGGAGCTGGGCATCCCCGAGCGGCTGCGCCGGGGCGCGGCAGGCTCCGGGCAAGGGGGCCCCGGAACGGGCGGACCTGCCGCTTGAGGACGAGGGGCGGGGCGCTCATTCCAAGTTGCGCTCAAACAGAGGTCCCTCCGGGGGTCGGGGCAAGGGGCCTGGTGGAGCGCCGGGCGTGGCCGTGCCAGTAGACAGATTTCAGAATTCAGCCGACAGGGGTCTGGCCACGGGCTTTCGTCCCTGCCCTCTGATCCCTGGGTCCCGAACCGTAGGGCCGCGCAGCGGCCGATGGCGGCTTCCTGGAGCCTCCGGGCTGAGTGCCGGATGCAGCGTACGTCGGATGCTGCACTCACGCACGGCCGGAACCAGGCCCCTTGCCCCGCCGGATCAGGGGTCCGATCACCTTGAACGCAATTTGGTATCACACGGCCAGGTAGCGCTCCTGGATGTCGCGGTTGGACAGCAGCTCGGCCCGCGTGCCGGAGAACACCACCCGGCCCTTCTCGATCACGTAGCCCCGGTCCGACACCCCCAGGGCGAACCGGGCGTTCTGCTCGGCCAGGAGGATCGGCACCTCCCCTTTGAGCGCCGCGATCACCCCACCCAGCTCCTCCACGATCACCGGGGCCAGCCCCTCGCAGGGCTCGTCGAGCAGCAGGACCCGGGGGTTCCCCACCAGGGCCCGGGCGATGGCCAGGATCTGCTGCTCGCCTCCGCTCAGGTCGCCGCCCCGACGCCTGCGAAGCCTGCGCAGCAGGGGGAACGTGTCGAACACCCGGCCGAAGGTCCACGGCTCCTGGCCCTGCCGGGGAGGCAGCACGGCCACCTCCAGGTTCTCCTCCACGGTCAGATCGGCGAAGATCCGGCGGTCCTCCGGCACGTACCCGAGTCCCCTGCGCACGTTCTCGTGCACCGGCCGGCCCGCGATGTCCTCGCCGTCGAACACCACCCGGCCTCGGGCGGGGGGCACGTACCCCACGATGCTCTTCATGGTGGTGGTCTTGCCGGCCCCGTTCCGGCCCAGCAGGCACACGATCTCGCCCGGGGCCAACCCCAGGTCCACCCCCTGGAGTACGTGGCTGTCGCCGTAGTAGGCGTGGACGCCGCTCACCTCAAGGATCAAGGGACCCTCCCAGGTAGGCCTCGCGCACCCGGGGATCGCCCCGGATCTCGTCGGGGGAGCCCTGGGCCAGAACGCGGCCCTGGTGGAGCACATAGATGTGGTCGGCCACCGAGAACACCACCTTCATGTCGTGCTCCGTCAGGAAGAACGTGATCCCCGACCGGGCCGCGAGCTCCCGGATCAACCCGATCATCCGGTCGGTCTCCTCCGGGGTCATGCCGGCCGTGGGCTCGTCGAGGAGCACCAGCTTGGGGTCCAGGGCCATCACCAGGGCGATCTCGATCCGACGCTTGTCCCCGTAGGGGAGCTCCGAGGCCCGCCGGCCCACCTGGTCGGCCAGCCCCAGGCGCTCCAGGATCTCCTCGGCCCGCTCCACCAGGGCCGGGTCCCGGTGGTGGGCACGCCAGAACCGCATGCCCCTCCCGGCCCGCAGGGTCAGGGGGACCAGCACGTTCTCCAGCACGGTGAGCCCCGGAAAGATGTTGGTGATCTGGAACGAGCGCAGCAGCCCCAACCGCGCCACCCGGTGGGCCGGCAGCCCGGTGATGTCGCGGCCGTCGAACACCACCTTGCCGCCTGTGGGCACGTACCGTCCCGACACGCAGTTGTAGAAGGTGGTCTTGCCCGCGCCGTTGGGCCCGATGAGGGCGGTGAGCCGGCCCGGCATCACCCGAACGGACACGTCCGTGAGCACCCGGAACCGCCCGAACCGGTGGGACAGCCCGCGCACGTCCAGGAGGGGCCGGCTATTCACGGTCCCCCCTTCCCGGCCTGCTCACCCACCGCACCAGGGTGCCCAGGATGCCCTCGGGAAAGTACAGGACCACCGGGATCAGCACCGCGCCCAGCACGATCATCCAGCTGTCGGTCACGCTGGTCACGGCCTGCTCCAGCGCGAAGAACGCGGCCGCTCCGAACGCTGGCCCCAGGAAAACCGTGCTGCCGCCGAGCACCGCCATCAGCACCGGCCGGGCCGAGTAGGCCCAGTGCATCACGTCGGGAGTGGCCATCTGGTTGAACAGGCAGAACAACACCCCTGCCGCCCCCGACAGGGTCCCCGACACCACGAACGCGGCCAGGCGGTACCGGGCCACCGATGCGCCCACGAAGGCCAGCCGCTCCCGGTTCTCCCGGCTGGCCCGCAGGACGAGGCCGAACGACGAGCGATGGACCCTCCACAGCACGCCCACCCCGGCCGCCACCACCGCCAACGTGAACCAGTACATGACCCGGGGGTCGAACAGGCTGAGCCCCAGCACCGGCAGGGTCGGCAGGGCGAACCCCGAGAGCCCGTCGCTCCCGCCCGTGACCTCCCGCCAGTTGTGGGCCACCGTGAACAGCATCATCCCGAACCCCAGGGTGAGCATGGCGAAGAAGATCTCGTCCCGCCGCACGCACAGGTACCCGATCACCAGGGACACCAGGGCCGCGCCGCCCACGCCCGCTGCGAACGCGAGCCCCAGGGAAGGGGGGCCGTGCAGGAGCACCAAGGCCGCGCCGTAGGCCCCCACCCCGAACAGGGAGGCCTGACCGAACGACAGGAGCCCCGCCCCCCCGAACAGGAGGTTGAAGCTCATGGCCAGCAGCCCCATGATCAGAACCTCGGTCAGGATGAACACCCAGTACATGGGCACCACCAGCGGGCACAGGGCCAGGCCGGCCAGGAGCCCCAGCCCCAACCAGGCTCTCGAGCCACCGCCCATGTCAGGCCTCCTGCCCGAACAGGCCCCGGGGCCGCACCAGGAGCACGGCGGCCAGTACCAGGTACGGCAGGGCCATCTGGGCCCGGCCAGCGAACAGGGTTCCGAACGACTCGAACAGGCCCAGGACCAGGGCGCCCACGAACGCCCCGGGGAAGCTCCCGAGCCCACCCACCACCACCACGATGAAGCTCTCGATGATGATCCTCTCCCCCATGGCCGGCCCCACGCTCTGGTGGGGGGCGGCCAGTGCCCCGCCCAGGGCGGCGAGCCAGGTGCCGAAGGTGAACACGGCCGTGAACAGGGCCGGCACCCGGATGCCCACGCCCTCGGCCATCTCTCGGTCCATGGCCGCGGCCCGGATCACCTTGCCCCACCGGGTGAGACGAAAGAACGCCCAAAGCCCGAGCCCCACGGCCGGGCCCACGGCCACAAGGAACAGCCGGTACACCGGGTACGAGCCACCGAACATCGGCACCACCCCCGCCAACACGGCCGGGGGATCCACCACGTGGTAGCGGGAGCCCCAGATCAGGCGGACCCCATCGTCCAGGACCAGCAGGATGGCGAAGGTGAGCAGCAGCTGGAAGCTCAGGTCCCGCGCGTACACCCGCCGGAGCAGGCACCGCTCCACCACCGCCCCCACCCCGGCGGCGACCACCGGCCCCACCAGCAGGCCCAGCCAGAACGACGGGAACCAGGCCATGGCCTGCATGCACAGGTAGGCTCCCAGCATGAAGAACGAGCCGTGGGCAAAGTTGAGCACGCCCAGCACCCCGAACACCGTGGTGAGCCCCACGGAGATCAGGAACAGCAGCATGCCCCAGCTCAGGCCGTTCAGGAGGTTGACCCAGATCGCGTCCATGGTTTGAGTCGCTCGGAAGCTAGCCCGCATTATTCATGAAGCCTTCTGCTGCAACCGCCGATTGCACGCCATCTCGGGGCGTGCTCGCGCCTCGGGGCTCGACGTACCGTCCCGTACGCCT
>Ga0256830_1001829_pt1 | contig 14668 bp, 17 predicted proteins | sample 128326metaG_FD_190537 | JGI IMG/M metagenome (GOLD analysis project Ga0256830, IMG submission 190537) | Hydrothermal vent microbial communities from Lau Basin, Pacific Ocean - 128-326 | ecosystem: Environmental > Aquatic > Marine > Hydrothermal vents | place: Pacific Ocean: Lau Basin | collected... | reverse complement strand
CCTGGACGTGGCCGTCTTTTCGATTCCGTTATGGACCGGGATCTACTGGGATATTAAAAGAATTGGTAAGAACGGGTTTGCTGTAAATGTGCAGTACAACTTTTAGGTGAAAATAATGTGGATATATTTCGTGATATGGATGATACGTACTACGCCGACAGCGGTGAAATGTGATTTTCATGTTGCCGATTATGGTATCAAGCAAAAATATACCTGCACCAATGAAGAGCATACGATTTATCGTAAAAACATTAAAAAATACATTCGGTATTTTGACAAAAAAGCGCAGGCTACCGACTTTGTGCGCGATTTTAGAAAACACGAGGAAGACATTGAAGGAAATGAAAAGTATGGCTGGATAACCGTATCGTTTTTACCGGTTGATTCGTTGGTGGTTGGTCGTGTCAATTATGGATCGATGCTCATTAATACGACCCTTGCGTTAGATAAGCAGGGAATAATTCAAAACATATTTAACAGTCTGATGAGCGAGCGTCGTTTATTGGACAAATCAAACAGGAGTAAACAATGAAAATATTCAAAAGCATTTGGCTGGTCCTGACCGTCGCGTTCAAACGGCGCGCGATTGCCAAGGAAATTAAGGAAGTCGTAGCGGTTGTCGAGGAAGCGCAGGAAGACAAGAAGTGGGAAAAAGCTGAGGTCCTGCGAGTGTTAACCGAACTTCTTGATGTGATTTACATCGTTATCCCCGGCGTGAAAGAGATTCGTGACGCTTTAAACGAAGATCAAACCACCGAAGGGTAATTGTCAATTAATTGTCAACCGCTAACATGTTTTATTGTCAATGCTGAATAGATGGATATTCATACTTTGCTGGACAACCGTATTTATTATGGCAGGAAAAATCTTTATGGAATATGGGCAGCTATTCGCGCAAATGAAGTCCCCGTTATGGAAACCGATATTCCTATTGGCAATTATCGGCTTTGCGGCCAAGCATTTGGAAATATTTAACAACCGGAAATAAAATGGGCAACGGACTGGAAATACCGCCTGTACCTGAGAAAATCAAGGAGTATCGCCAGGTGATATGGACCGAAACACATTTGATGCGACGTGATTTTAATGCGTTTATCGTTGCTCAGAAAAAGATCAATGAGCAATATGAAGAACGCCTGCAAACAGTGGAAAACGATGTAACGGTAGCAAGAATATGGGGTAAGGTGTCCACCGGGTTTCTGGGAATATTGGCTATGATTGTCGGTATATGGAAGGGTCTTGCATACTTATTGTCATTGTTGAGGGAATTATAATGATTTTGTTTAAACACGATACACTAACAGCGCAATTTGACGAACTGGATGGACGGTTGCGCCATGTCGTTTTTGCCCTGGCCGGATTTATTCAACACGCTTTTGGGAAAGACCTGGTTATCACGTCGATTTATCGTGACCAGGTGGGCTCCACGCATCGTTATTTACGGGCGGTGGACTTTCGTGTCCAACCGCTGGGACAACCGGCAATTTATACCGACGAAGAGATCGAACAGATTAAGAAATTTTGTGCCACGTATGTTTACGACAGGAAGCGCCCCGGTCTGAATACGCTGCGCGTCCATGATGCCGGAACGGGATTGCACGGACACCTGCAAATCAACGGGTTTGGAATAACGGAGATGATCGATGGCGACTAATTATACATCATTATACGCTGATATCAGGGCCGCGTGCGGCGACTGGGGCGATACGCAGGGGGGCTCTTCGGTTGTGAGTTCAACCTATATATTCCGCGACGACATGATCAAAAACGCCCTCAACCTGGTTTTGCTGGATATCGCCGATTATTCCGGTGACGGATCGGTTATCACACCAACCCTGTCGGATGATAATGACAAATTGTTGGTGGTACTTTCTACCGCTCTGCTCCTGTTGGTTGGTTTAACCGACCAGATGTATGCCACCAGAGATGAAAAATTTTCTAAGAAAATACCCACAAATCAATTAGAGCTTGTTGCCGCGATGCTGGCAAAAGCAAAAAGTCTCAACAAGTTGCCGGTTGCTTCCGACGGGAGCACGGCGGCGATTATCAATGTTGGTATTCGTTGGTCGAACCAGTTGTCAACGATTGTTGAGAGTTAACGACATAACACATACGCGGAGTGCGTGATGGCAAAGAAACGGAAAAAAAAGTCTGGTTTTCCGAAGAAATACCGCTGTACGGCGGCGGGGTTTGTCTATTGGAAAAACGAGCGAATGACGGCGGGCTCAATTATTACGGTGACAGCCGAAGACTGGAAAAACAAAGGATTGCGAAACAAATTACAGCGGGCTTTTGAGCCGGTACAAACAGCGACGATTGTATCCGGCCCGATAGAAATATTGAAATAAGAACGGATGGTTATTATGAGTACGACTGAGATAAAGAAAATGTTTGACGAAGCGTATTGTTACGCCAAGCGAATTGAAGCGCTGGACAACCCCTACGCCGGCTACGGCGATTTTTATCATTTGCGCGTTACCGGAGCAACGGCTTTGCGCGCGGTGGCCGGAACGGAAAGCAATGACGTATCCGCCGGGGACACGGTTTTTGTGGCGGCGCTTTCACCCGTGCGGTTATCGACGAAAGTCGGGAAGGTTGTCTTTTCCGGGTCGGGTTTGAACGACGCCACTTCGGGCGGAACATTCAGCGGGTCCACGTCCCTGGATTACAAGGTACAGATCGACGGGCTGGGCACACCGGACACATTTAAGTGGTCGGATGACGGCGGAGCGACCTGGAACGCTACGGGTGTTGCCATCACCGGTTCGGCGCAGACGTTGAATAACGGTGTTACGATTACGTTTGCCGCCACCACCGGGCACACCAACGGCGACTCCTGGTCGTTTGTTGCGGGCGGCGCCGAAGTAAATCTGAACGACACGGATTTCGTGTCTTTTCACGGCGGAGATCCGATTGGCACATGCAAAACCAAGGTGATCTCATCAGGCAAGACCCTGAGCGCATCTTCCCTGGCAACGGGCGGCGGGAAACCGGGTGATGAATTCCTGGTGCTGAAGAATCCCGACGTGGACAGCGCCGACGGGCTGTTGTTGTATGTCCAGTCGAAATCGGACACGCCCAACGAACGCAGCGAAAAACTGTATTACGATCACAATATTTTCAGGGGGCACAAGGTTATTGCGCGCACGGAGCCGAATACGTTGTCTATAGGACAGCATTTCCAGGCGCACGACAAGGGGCTCTTGGGATTCAGGGGGCATCGTTTCAACCTGTTGGTTGAGCGTGACGACAATCGTGAAGGCACGATTACCGAAAAAGAATATTATATTGGATGTCATTTCCCGAATGCGGGGCCGAACGAGAGCACGGGTGACAGCGAATCCGATGTTTCGTTTGACATTCAATATTTATGGAAATGCGTTGTAGCAGGATAGGAGACAGAAAATGGCAAGCACAGCAAGTAAAAAATTACTGGACGAAGCGTATGTGTATGCAAAGCTGGCATCGGCGGCATACACCAATCACGGCGATATTGCTTATTTCCGGGTAACGGGGGCAACCGCGGCGGAATATACAGCCGGCACGGAAACCAGCCCGTCTTCGGGCACGGTATTCGTTATCGCGCTGTCCAAAGTGAAAGCGGCCACCAAAGTCATGTTGAACGACACGGATTACGTGACCTTTGCTGCGGGTAATCCGAAGGGGACATGTTTGAAAGGCACGCTTACCAAAGCAATCGATAACGGTGGAATAACCGCCTTTGTCAACGGCACACCAGGCGAACAATTCGTGGTGATGAAAGACCCCGGCCTTACAAGCGCCGATCCACTGTTGCTTTATGTCCAATCAAAATCCGAAACCGGCGTCGGTGGGGAAGAAAAACCGGTGTACGACCGGAACATCTTTAAGGGTATCAAGAAACTTCCCGTTAACGAGCCGAACACGCTGTCAATGGGACAGCATTTCCAGGCGCATGACAAGGGGCTCTTGGGATTCAGGGGGCATCGTTTCAACCTGTTGGTTGAGCGTGACGACAATCGTGAAGGCACGATTACCGAACAGGAATATTATTTCGGGTGTTTCTTCGCCAACGCCGGCCCCAATGAGAGTACCGGAGACAACGAATCCGATGTGTCGTTTGACGTTCAATACTTATACAAAGGTGTGGTAGCCGGATAATCACGATGTCGGTTTACTTTTCCGCCGATGATGGTTATGTCAGGATTTACGAAATGACAGCCGGAGGCAAGGGGAATGAATTGACCCCCAGCAAAGGTTGGACTTTTGTACAGGGCATTACGCTTACGGAGAACGAACGTGTGCTGGTGAAGGATCGCCTGGGCGCCACGCGCAACCGATTGGTGAGCCTGGGATCGACAATGAATTTAAGTGTGGAGCGATGGCATGCGGGAGGTGATGAGTTCGGATTTGCGAATGATCGCACGAAGGAGTATATCATTGAATTGTTGTTCTACGACAGGTTGGAAGGTGATACCGAACCTTCCCTCCCCTCCGATCCGCGCTTTGTTCAACTGGCATATTGCAAACCAAACAGTAGATCACTGGCGACCGGACGACCAGCAAACAACGTGTCACGCTCATGGGGAGTAGGGGAAATAACCGCCGATACATTTACGGATACAAGCACATTGGCCTGGAAAACACAAACATTTACGAGTGCCACTTCAGTGGTGGTGAATCACAATCTTGGATACAAACCGATTGTGTGGCTGGAAGATACAAACGGCGCGATATTGTTTGGCGTTGTGAAGCATACCAGCAACAATTCGTTCACCGTCACCTTCCAAGTTGCTCAGAGCGGCACCATACATTACGCATAATATGAAAGGAGTCCCATCATGGATGACAAAAAGAATGATGGGGGAGGACTCCAACCAGAGGTTCGTGAAGTACGAACGTTTGATGATTGGATTGAGACGGTCAAAACCACCGTTTATCTTAATCGCCCGGACGGACGTGCTCTCAGTTTAACCATATACGCCGTTGATTCCGAAACGGCGGAACAGATCGAAGACGAATATGACCGTCGCAAGCCGGTCGAACCCAAACCGATCATTGATCCCAAGACCGGAGAGGAGCGCAAGGATCGTCATTTTGAGGAACGCTACAAGAAGTATGAGTTGGCGTTGCGCCAGGTGGAGATTTGGAAGAAATATAAATACATTCTCGAGGGATGGGTTAAACCGAACGGAATCGAAGTCCCGGGTAATACTGAAGACGAAAAAATAGCCCACATGAAAAAGTCCGTCAGCGGCGATTCCGACAAACTCTACCTGGCTATTTTGCAATTAAGTCGATTGGGGCGTACGCATGTTGATTTTTTCTAAAGCGGCTCCGTCCCAGGGAATTGGAAGGATGGGATCCGGGGCCTTCGGATACAGACGTACATATCGGGTTCCGCTACTGGGAACTGCAAACGGCGCAATCGTTCGGGAAGCTACCCCATGAATGGGACCGCGCTCCCCTATCCTCCCGGGCGGAAGCAATGGCGTACCAGCACATGCAGGGATTGATCGAATCGTATCGCTGGGAGAAACGGAAAAAGCATGATTAGTCATCTGGACATTACGCGCATGAAACAAGAGGCTGACAAAACGCTGTATTCAGCGCTTGGTCAGTTGGTGCGCATTGAATGGCAAACGCAATCCGGCGGCATATACAAAAATCCTTTTGAGGTGTATGTCGGCGGAACGTTAACGAAGAACGTGTTGGATACGGTGGCGCTTATTTCAAGCATCAGGGACAGCGAACTGAAGTTAATGGATTCGGAAATCGTGCGGGCGAACCCGGCGATTATAAAACTGCGCACCAACGTTAATTTAAAGAATCATCCCAACTTCAGAATTATCCAAAAGATCAAAGATGAATATTGGACCGGCGCAGGAACCGGTGCAGGAAGCGTGTGGACGCCGGACAGCGCGCCGAATTGGACAGCGGACCAGTGGAGGGGTTTCTGGCTGTGGTTCAGCGATAAGCGCTTTGAGGTATTGAGCAATACTGCGACCGCTTTAACCGTCAACCTGGCCGGCGACACCCTGCCCGCAAGCAGCACTACCGGCGAAATAATGTCTGTCAAGGAATGGTACCCGGTGTTTAATCAGCCGACATTGGGCGGCGGTGTGCGTTCGGCGGCGGGCACTCACCAGTTGTTGCAATCGGTGTTATGCACGGAAATACCGATCCGGGGAGACCAGGAATGATACGGATACAGACAAATATCAGTAAGGCTGTCCGGCGCCTGGAAATGCGTCGTGTGCGGATCGGGCGCGTGCAACAGTTTCTCAAGCGTAAACAACCCCAATATCATCAACAGGCGGTGGAGTTGACCTACCAGACTGTTTATGTGGATTTCCCGGAAAGCGATTATGAGCGCACCGGCAATTTATTACAATCGGTAAACGCCGAAACAATTGAAGAAGGCAATACAATGCGCATTTTTATCGATCCGGCCAGGGCGAACATTGCTGCCGCTTCGACCGGCACATATCGCTATTACCCTTCTTACGTCCTGCGGGGCATCTTTTCCTGGCGGGGAGTAAAATATCCCGGTCCGCGCCTGTTTCTGGACGCCTGGTATCGGGTGATCGGCAAGCGGTTTATTCGGGACGCGCAAAAAGAATTCCGCCGGGCGATTGAGGTGAAGTAATGCCGATTGTCACGACATTCAACAAAGACAAGTGGGAGGAAACTTCCAAGAGTATCGTGTATGAGTGGTTGACCGACGATGATTGCTTCCAGGACCCGGCCAACAGTTACGTAAAAGTTACAACCCGCAAGACGACTGTCCGTAGTGGGATTATTATTCCTCGTTGCGAGTATCGATATATCAATATAACCAATACCATTACCGGCGCCGGGGCGCAAAAGGTCAACGCCGTCTTTCGTCGTGTGGTGTGTGAATTGTCGTTACTTGTAAGCCGTAGTAGTGAAGACCGCGGCGGGAACGCCGAATATGCTTTGATGCAGCGCTGTGACGTGTTGGATAAGTATTTCCGCTCCTCCAAGGGGCGTCCCGAACTGGGCAAGGCCGGGCTCCGAAAAGCCGTCCTGCAAGGCCCCTACCCCGTCGATGATAAATTATTTTTCCGGCGCAATTGGTTATTATCTTTTGAAATTGAGGTGGTGTGATGGCAAACACGCGCGAATCCATTGAATTATTGTTGAAAACGACCGGCGCCAAGGCCGTTCAGGATGCTGTTGGGAAGCTCACAAAAGTTACCACCACTTATGGGAAGGGCGTAAAAACCGTAACTAAAGAGTATGAACTACAGGACAAGTCACTTAAGCAAATCACGCAAAAGTTTGCCACGCTTGATAATACGATTGTCAAAGTGAAGGCACATACGGAAAAAATCGGCAAGGAAACCAGGAAGGTAGCGGCGTCTTATTATAAAGCCGGGGAACAAATAGCAAAAACAACCAAACATGTCAAAGAATTGGATCGTGGGTTTCTTGGAACCGGGGATCGTTTAACGACAATCATGGCTAAGGTTACTACGTGGGGCGTGGCAACCGGGATATTGTATGGGACTATAAGAGCGGTCCGGGAATTGACCGACGAATTTCTGACGCTTGAAAAAGCAATGGCGCGCGTTGCGACGGTAACCCGACCGGAAACGGGCGTGTTGGGCAACTTGCAACAGACGATTAACACAATGCGCAGGGAAGTAATGGACTTTGCTGTTACATCGCCGGCAAAAATTGATGACGTCGCTCAAAGTCTTTATTATCTTGGTTCCGCCGGATTGGATGTAGCCGACCAATTGGGTGGTATGCGTCACATTGCCAACCTGGCGGTCGGCACTTGGGGAGACGTGGGAGAAATCTCCAAAACGGTTGCCGGTATTGTTAATAATTTTGGTGATTCGCTCAAGTTTGCCCGCACGGAAGAGGAAAAGTTTGATTACGTAACCGATTTGATTGCCAAAACATTTTCAGAACAACAGGTTGAAATTTCGGAGATCGCATCCGCTTTTCAATTAGCGGGCTCTGCTGCCGGAATTATGGACATTTCCCTGCAAGAGTTGGTTGGTACAGTTGGGTTCCTGAACACAGGGATGCTTAAAGGCTCGAAAGCTGGTACCGCATTGCTGAATGCGTTTATCCAAATGGGTTCCAAGGCGAACAAGTTACGTTATGCGTTTGGCGTGATGATCGACCCAAACAAACCGTTGAATTTTATGGATATATTGGAACAATTACACACCAAGGTAGGGGACTTTATTGAGACTCAAGAGGTGATGACATTATTGTGGGATATTTTTGGCCGTCGAGGTGGTCGTGCCATCTCCCTGGTATTAAAAAACTGGAATCAATTCAAACAATCGATAAACAAATTAGACCCGCAAGATATTGATGGGTATGCTGAGAAATTAGAAGAGCTTGCATCTAACAATTTAATAGATCGTTTTAAAACGCTTGGACACGCGATTGCCGGGGTGGCCGATGCGGTGGCGGAAGTTTCCGGTATTCATCCACTTGAATTAACGAAACGCGGTATAGAGCAAACGACTAAGGGATTACAAGCAATACGACAAGATTTATTGCAACCCGGCGGTCCGTGGGGACAAGCAATTGCCGCCAGAGGCCAACTTCCAGGGATGGAACAATTTGCCCAATTGCCCACAGCGCAACCAAAACGCATGTCGGAGATTATACCGCCAGGATTTAATGAGGCGCTTGGTTTTCTTCCTCCCACTACATCCGATGAGGCATTCAATCGTCAAAAGAAACGATTTGTCCAGCCGGGCCAATTGAAGGAAGAACAGGAATTGTTGGACAAAGAAATGCGGCGCCACGAACTGGCTATGGCGCGTTTGGATAGCGAAGAACAGTATTTGGAAGTGCTGGCCGCCCAGGCGACGTTAATGGATGAGGGTGTCGCCAAAGAGAGGGCTATGAATCAACTTGAGGAGGCCGCAATCGCCTTTGCCAAACGCAAACAGCAGGAGCGACAAAGAGCATTAAATGAAGTACAAATATTGCAAATGAATCTTGACGGCGCTTCAGAAAAAGAGATATTGGAACAACGCTTACTGAACCTGAAATGGGCGCAAATCGATCCGAACGAGAAGATAATTAAACAAATGCAAATTCAATTGCAGTTGGCGGAGATTGATAAAACGCTCAAGGAAGAACAACAGCAACAGATTAAACAATCCATTGAATACACCGATAAATTAATAGCGCGGGAAATGGAAGCGCAAGCCAACCGGGCGATTAAAAGCATGCTGGATTCATCAAATTATGCGAAGGCATTGGTTAATCTACAAGATCAACAGCGCATTAAAAAACAATTATTGTACGGCGAAACGGTTGCGGCAATCCGTCAAAAGCGCATTTTAGAACTGGAACGGAAATCGGTGTTATCCCGAAAAGAAAATTTGGAATTAATACAACTGCAAAATGAGCAATTGGACTACCAAATTACACTACAGAAGCGCGCCATGCAATTGCTGGCCGATTTCGCCGTTGCCCGTATGGACGGCGGCACGGCGGGATGGGACCGGCTGTTAAGCGGCGGTGTAGCATTGTTGGGGGAAATGTCCGGCTTGCCGTTTGGTGACATTATTGGCGGAGCTGTTGGTTCGATTGTCTCCAAGGCGTTGGGGCTGGATCGGGACGAAAAACAAAAAGAGCTTGATTTACAGGAAGATAATACGCGCGCGATACGCGAATTAAACGACACGATGCGCACGTTTACGGAGCGTTATATTAATGCGCCTTCGACTTTCGCCATTGCCGGGGATGTCCCACAGATGGCCTCCGGGGGGCGGATATTAAAATCCGGGCTGGCGTATGTGCATGCCGGTGAAGAGATTCGGCAGCCGGACCCGGTGGGAGCAGCCTATACTACCAAGACCTATGACCAAAGCACCGCTGTCAGCATTGACAAGGTCCAGGTGATCGCGCAGCCCGGACAGGACGCGCGGCAAATTGCACAGGAAGTAATTACGATTTTGAAACGCACGTATGATCGGGGTGGACAATATGAATCTCCGATTTAGGGGTTAATTAACCGATGGGATATGTATGGCAGAGATCTTTCAATGGAGTAAACGACCCGATCTGTTAAAACAAATCGAAACGTTATTAAGAGATCATAGCTGGCAGGCGATAGCCTATATTTTATCACAACAGGAGGGGCGTGTTTTTACCCCGGATATGATACGCAATGTGTGTAGGCGCGGGCTGGTCACGATACCTCCCGACCGTGTGGTAAAGATAGGGATACGGGAACTCAGTGATATTAACAATCAACCGAATAACAAAACGGAGTTTCGTGATAACGGCAACGAAGCCACGCTGGTGAAGTATACGACGCTCAATCCACAGACTGTAGATGAATTGATCAGTGTGTGTGGTGTGGATACCGATGTTTGGAAAGTGGACCGTTACGTCGTCAACAAGTGGGACGTTTCCATGAAGCAGGTTAAGAACGGCACCGTAAGTGTGATAACCCACCCCAACTATCAAATCAAAGCCTGGTTGATTCGCAAACAGCCCATTAAACATGAGTGGCCGCTTATTTCGCCCGTTTCCGTCGCCCGGCCCAAGCGCCGGACGGTAACTAAATCGCGCGGCAAGCGCGAACATTACAAGGCTCTGATCATTCCCGATTCACAAAACGGCTATCGCCGAGATGCGATAACCGGTTATCTTGATCCCCTGCATGACAGGCGCTGTTGGGATTTGATCGTGCAGATTGCCCGCCGGATGAAACCGGACGTTATTGTTTTGCTGGGCGATATGCTGGATTTGCCAAGCTGGTCGGATAAATTTTTGCGTTCACCGGACATGTATTTTACAACGCAACCGGCATTGGAAGAATTATTCTGGTGGTTGCAATGCCTGTCTGACACAGGTGCGGAAATCCATTACATAGAGGGCAATCATGAACAGCGTGTCGAACGCCTGGTGGTGAAAAACATTATTGAATCTTTTGGGCTAAGGCCCGCCAATCATCCCGACGCGCCGGCGGCGATGAGTATTCCGAATCTATTATCCCTGGAAGATTTGGGAATCAGTTACCACGGGCCATATCCTTACGGTGAATATTGGTTTAACGACAACTGTCGCGCGTCACATGGAGAAAATATTCGCAAGGGAAGCGGTGACAGCGTAAAAGCTATTGTACAGGAGTCGCGCAATAGTGAAATCGTGGGACACATTCACCGGGTCGAAAGCGCTCACAAGACCGAACATCCGCGTCGGGGGCCGGTAACGTACGGAGCCTATTCGCCGGGGACGTTCGCGCGTATCGAACCGGGTATTGTGCCCGCGGGAAGCCACCGACTGAATTGGCAAAACGGGTTCGGCGAAGCGGATTACACGCTTGGTAACGGCTTTCCTTATGTTTATCTGCACAATATTTACGGTGGGGAGACACTATTTGAAGGACAAATCATGCGCAATCGTGACCTGGAACTTATTGAAAATGAGCTGTCGGAAGCAACCGGATGGGACTTCAGAAGAAAGGTTGATTAATGTCTGCAATAGATATGACAATCGGTATTAACTCGGGCAACCCGCCAACCGGTAACGCTAATTACCCGGCGATTAAATTATACCAGTCGTGGAACGGGAATGCACAGGAGGGCGAATTCCCCAGCGAACCGCCGAAGAATTTTGGCGGAGACAAACAAATTACGCGCTTCCCGGAGCTTGACGGTTCAGGTGTTTTGCAATTTCCTCCCGACGATTACCGGGAACGGGAATTGGTGTGGGAAGCGATTGACTATGATCAATTCAATTCATCAGGGCGGTTGATTTATGAATTGAAACGGTGTCGCTATGCGGAATGCGGGTACGATTTTTATCTTGGCGCCACCGATTCAAGCGGGGCCTACATGTTTCACGAAAACCCGATGAAGATTCGGATTATTGACGTGTTAATTGAACCGGTGGGTAATGCCGCTAACCGCAAGCTGGTTAATGTGCGCCTGGTATTTCAAAGGGTGACCTGATGCAGCCGGTAGTTTCCGCACTACAAACGTTGATCACCTCCAAGCGGCAGAAGCCGATTTCACGGATTACCGTGTATGATACGGCAAAAACCGTACCGTCTTTAGGGTTTAAATGCGCATATTATTTGCTTGACGATAACAGCGCGATTGTGAACGGTGGGGATAATTGGTTTGGCACATCGGGGAACAATTATACTGACCTTGCCACGGGTGTGAGTTATCAATATCCTGATTCCGCAACCAAGCTGGATAACATTATTGAGTATCTTACCACAATCGCTTTTGATTGGGGTGTGGGTGGTTCACCACCCGGAGTTGGTCGGGGACATTTATTCGCCGCACGATGGTATGGGTTCTTTTTCGCGCGCTATGGCGGGCGTTACCGGTTTTACGCCGATACTGCCCGTCACAGCCGTGTGCGCATCAAGTTTAACGGCAGTTATCTCAATTGGCGTGACCCGGATTATACCGCCGATATTCACACTGCGACGTTTACCGATAACAGTCCCAGTAATGATACGATTGTGGCCCAGGGTGTTGGATCGCCATATTCGATTTTCAAGGCCAACGATATCATCGTGATCGGCGGAACGGGAAGTAACAATATTACTGCGACGGTAGGTTCGGTGAGCAGTGACGGGCGGACCATTACGCTAAACGCCGCCGGTGTTTTGACGAACGAAACGAATGTAACAACAGTGGTGATTTCAAGGCTGGTGACCAATTGGACCAGTCCGTATTTATCAAGCGGAACCAAGAAGGAGTTGTTTGCGGAAACCGTTACATTACCCAAGGGATCATTTTACAGTATTCAGGTGGAATTCTGGGTGCCGGAGATGCGCGCGCCGGCGGAAGAACCGACTTTTCTGTGCGTTAAGTACCGGGAGCCGAACGCGGTGACCGATTTAAATGAATGGGGGCAAACCGGCGGCGTTACCGATTACCAGAGCGATTATCCGCAAATCAAGCCGTTATCAGCGGGTGTGGTGAATTGTTCCAAGGCGGACGGAACATTAACGGGGGTTGGTCCTGCGAATGTCGGATTTCTGACCGGCAGTGTGCTCGCCGGAGTGCGTTCTATTCGCGGTAGCCGCAGTATTGATCAGGCTGCCGAATACACATTTGAAGTGCCGATGCCGAACGCCACTACTCTGGCAGGCGGCTCGTCCGGCGGTGGTAATGCGGTGATTGTGAAATCCGTAGACGGGTTTCCAGATAGCGGTGTGTTGACGGTGCGCGGCACAAACTATCGTTATGTGTCGAAAAACAGTCTTACGAATACTTTTACATTGGCTGAGGGCGAGAGCTTTGATATGGATAATCATACTGTCGGTGACGTGGTACACCTACAGGTAGCGGGGGATTATCCATATAATCCGGCGGATGGATCGTATGGCGCGATCAGGGAGTTTCGATTGTGCCGGATTGAAATCGGATATGAAGATTTCACAACGCCGACGCCGGTTAAATATTACGCCGACCGCATTTGGGGATTTATTTACCCGGAACCAACAATCACGCGCAACAAGGACACGGATGTCTTGCAGGTCAAAGTCAGTGATTTTCGGATATTGTTGCTGGGTGATTATTTTCGCAATTACCCTGATTTTGCCTCCTATGCGGTCGCGCGCTATTACCGCGATCATTTACTCACGGAGCCGGACGGTATTGATCGCCCGGTGACTTACGACCGCTGGAACGGCGTGGCGGCGATCAGGGACATATTGATAAAAGCCAATATCGATCCGGTTTTGTTGTTCGGGAGACAGCATAAGGCCGTTTTGGGCGGCGCGAATTTTGCGGCTGAATACGGCGATTACTTAATCGACGCCCGCTTTCGACTGGACGCCAAAAACAATTATGGCAACCCCCTGTTGCCGGGTGAAGACCGTGCCGACGATGCCTACAACTGGTTTTTCGGATACGGTACGTTTCTCATGCGGGGTGTTGCGGAAATAGCACAGAATTATTTGTATCGTTTCGGATTCCAACCGGATGGAAAGGCTTATTTTCAACCGGTTAATTCACCGTCGGGATATATAAACGACAGCGGGCTTGAGGATAACAGTCTTACATATTCAACCACACCGGTATTGGTTACTTCTCCTGACGGCGGGGAAAAATGGCAACTGGGACAGACGCATAATATATTATGGAATAGTGATAGTCTTGGAAATGTAAAGATTGAATTGTATTGGAGTTATTATATAACCTACCCCAACCCGTTCGGCGGTCCGGTCGAATATTATACAGAATATCATAAACATCCGACACAGGGGGATGTGGTTGCCAGCACAGCAGATAATGGTTCTTATGCCTGGACAATACCCGCCACCCTGCCTGTTTCCCGCAATGGACAGGCGGTTCGGTATAAGATAAAGATCACCGAAACCAATGATACCACCAACTATGCGCTAAGCAAGAACTTTTTCACCTTACAAGTGGAAGCGGAGTAACGATGCCTACCGGAAATTTAAAATCATTCGGCGGATCGTATACGCAAATTGTGGCGGGCAATTCGGTTACACTTGGATTTACCGGGGAAGACATCGCCGTGTATTTTACCACGAGTGCCGATTGTTATATCAAAGTAAAAATCGACGGCACTTACCTTACAAAACTACAATGGTATACAGGAGAAATAGAAGTAATCAGTCCGTTTACTTATGCGTTTGATTTATCTCATTCTCCCGCTCATTCATACTATGATAAAGTAGACA
>Ga0256830_1001828_pt1 | contig 14674 bp, 11 predicted proteins | sample 128326metaG_FD_190537 | JGI IMG/M metagenome (GOLD analysis project Ga0256830, IMG submission 190537) | Hydrothermal vent microbial communities from Lau Basin, Pacific Ocean - 128-326 | ecosystem: Environmental > Aquatic > Marine > Hydrothermal vents | place: Pacific Ocean: Lau Basin | collected... | reverse complement strand
GGGGCAGTACACCGTACCGCTTTACCCGTCCGATAACGATATCAACAACGGCGCCAATGGCAGCGCTGGTACTTATGGTCGTGACGAAGGTGTCACTGCCTGGGGTACTTTGGGTAAATTTCAGTATGCGGTAGGCGTATTTGACGGTTACAGCGGCGATGAAAACCAGAGCGATGCGCCTTTGTATGCCGCCCGCTTCGCTTACAACTTCCTCAACCTGGAAGCCAACCCCGGTTACTACACCAGCAGCACTTATTTTGGTAAAGGCGGCGATATTCTGACGCTGGCCGTTTCCGCCCAGTCACAGGACGACGGTTATGGTACGGTCGCGCAATCAGGCTCTTTTTCTGGTTATGCCATTGATGGTTTGTTTGAAAAACCCTTGGGTGGTGGTGCAGCAGTCACTGTCGAAGCAGAATACAAGTCTTTTGAAGTTTCCACCGATGCGGTAACACCGGTTTTCGGCATGTTTGATGGTGAAGCCTATTTTGCCAGCGCAGCCTATCTGTTGGGCAACACCGGTGGCGCCGGCATGTATCAACCTTATGTGCGCTACACCGACAACAGCCCTTCGGTGGGCGACAGCAGTTCACTGACTGAAGTGGGTGTCAATTACATCGTCTCCGGTCACAACCTCAAATTAAACCTGAACTTTACCACTGGCGATGCCAATGCCAGTGGCGCCAAAGCCATCAGCGATGTTGATGCCATTACCTTTGGCATGCAATTCCAGATTTAAGCCGATTCAGGTCTTGATAAAAGAACAGGAGAGTTAATCATGATAAAAACAACACTGAAAAAACTGGCGATTGCTGCGGCAATCACCACCGCATCACTGGCCAGCACGGGGCTGACCTGGGCCGAAGACACCATCAAGGTTGGTGTGCTGCATTCATTGTCCGGCACCATGGCGATTTCAGAAACCACACTGAAAGACACCATGCTGATGCTCATTGATGAGCAAAATAAAAAAGGGGGGCTGCTGGGCAAAAAGCTCGAAGCCGTGGTGGTGGACCCCGCCTCCAATTGGCCGCTGTTTGCGGAAAAAGCCCGTGAGCTGATTTCCAAAAACAAGACCGATGTGGTTTTTGGTTGCTGGACTTCTGTGTCCCGTAAATCCGTGCTGCCGGTGTTTGAAGAACTCAACAGTATTTTGTTTTATCCCGTGCAATATGAGGGTGAGGAATCTTCGAAGAATGTATTTTACACCGGAGCTGCACCCAACCAGCAGGCCATCCCGGCGGTTGATTATCTGATGAATGATATTGGTATTAAACGCTGGGTATTGGCCGGTACTGATTATGTATACCCGCGCACCACCAATAAAATCCTCAAGGCCTATCTCATTGCAAAAGGCGTGAAGGAAAAAGACATCATGATCAACTACACGCCGTTTGGTCATTCTGATTGGCAGTCCATCGTTTCTGATATCAAAAAATTTGGTAACGCAGGTAAAAAGACGGCGGTGGTATCCACCATTAATGGCGATGCCAACATTCCTTTTTACAAAGAACTGGGTAACCAGGGTATTTCTGCGGAAGACATTCCGGTCATTGCCTTTTCCGTGGGTGAGGAAGAGCTTTCCGGTTTAGATACCAAGCCATTGGTGGGACATCTGGCGGCGTGGAATTATTTCATGAGCGTTGAATCCGATGAAAACGAAGAATTCATTGATGCCTGGAAGAAGTTCATCAAAAATAAAGACCGTGTGACCAATGACCCCATGGAAGCGCATTACATCGGTTTCAATATGTGGGTGAAAGCCGTTGAAAAAGCAGGCACCACCGACCCTACTACTGTGCAGGACGCATTGATTGGCGTCAGCGTGCCCAATCTGTCTGGCGGTTATTCAGCGATGATGCCTAATCATCACATCACCAAACCGGTATTGATTGGTGAAATTCAAAAAGATGGTCAGTTTGATATCGTTTGGGAAACATCGGGTCTGGTAGCGGGTGATGCGTGGTCTGATTATCTGCCGGGTTCCAGGGATCTGATTGCCGACTGGCGTTCGCCGTTGTCTTGCGGTAACTACAACGTCAAAACAAAAAATTGCAGTGGCCAGAATTATTGATCAGCATTGTCCTCTGATTAGTCAAGTGTTGTGAACACAAAGGACGCAGAGATGCAAAGGGCGCAAAGAAAAACAAATATGCTTTGCCTGCTTTGCGCCTCTGCGAACTTTGCGTTAATTACGCAATAATAAATTTTAAATCGACCCCGGAATAACCATGATGTCCACGTCCGGATGCTCAACAACACAATAACACCTCTTCCGTCACTCCGGCGCAGGCCGGAATGACGGAAATAACGTTGACGGGACAGCAATAATCTACAGATATTATTTTTCTGTTTATTTTAAATGAGAACACACATGCCATTATCTGCAACAACAGTTTCAGTGAAAAAAACGTTTTCGCTGTTGCTGTTTTTTTTCATGTTGGCGGCCATCGCCCAGCAGGCAATTGCCAACGAGGCTTCCGGTGAAGACTCACTGGAAAATGCCTGGAAAACACTGAGCAACAAAAATTATAATAAAAAAGCCAAGGCCATCGAGATCATTGCTCAACAAAATCCGCCCGAGGCCATCCCGGCCATGAAGGCCATGCTGGAAGGACAGTTGTATTATGCCAAACGTGACAAAACACTTTATTTTTTGAAAGAAACAGAAAACAACTACGCATTCACCCCCGTGTTTGATCACGACCCGGCACTTAAACCCGTGTTGCAGGAAAACAGGCGGGGTTTCAAAAAAGTCAAAGTCAATAACCGCCTGAGAACGCTGATCCGCCAATTGCTGGCGGTAATGCAGCTCCAACATGAAGATGCAGATATCAGACTGTCAGCCGTACAGGAGCTGTTAAAAAATCCCGAGGCTGAAGCGGCTGACCTGGTGGAAAGTGTCATTGAAAAGGAAACTGACCAGCGGGTAATGACCACCATGCAAACCCTGCTGGCGGTTATTCAACTTGAAAGTGGTGATGAGGCTGCACAATTGGCGGCTATCAACACACTGGCCAACAGTCTCAATACTTCGGCGATGAATGCACTGAGCGCATATGAGGCACCCACCAAAACGTTAAAAAACAAAGCTCAGTCGGCCATTGATAAAATTAACGACAAACGTGATTTGTACGCCAAAGCCGAAACCATATTTTTTGGTTTGAGCCTGGGCTCGGTGCTGGCGCTGTCTGCCATTGGTCTGGCCATTACCTTTGGCGTTATGGGAGTGATCAACATGGCCCATGGCGAGCTAATGATGATTGGTGCTTATACGACTTATGTTATTCAATTATTGATGCCCGATAATATCGCGGCCTCCATACTGGTGGCGATTCCTGCCGCCTTTATTGTTTCCGGGCTGGTGGGTATTGCCATTGAGCGTGGCATTATTCGCCATCTTTATGGCCGCCCGCTGGAGACTCTGTTAGCAACCTTTGGGGTCAGTCTGGTGTTGCAACAAACCGTGCGTTCCATTTTTTCTCCGCTGAATCGCAGCGTGGAAACACCAGAGTGGATGTCCGGCGCCTGGCAAATCAATGAAGTGCTGGCACTGACCTGGAACCGTCTTTACATCATTCTTTTTTGTCTTGCTGTGTTTATGGCACTTATCGCGGTGATGAAAAAAACCGCATTGGGTTTGCAGGTGCGTGCGGTATCACAAAACCGCACCATGGCCCGTGCCATGGGTGTGCGTTCAAAATGGGTGGATGCGCTGACTTTTGGCCTGGGCTCCGGTATTGCGGGACTGGCCGGTGTCGCCTTAAGCCTGCTCACCAATGTCGGCCCCAATCTTGGTCAGGCATACATTATTGATTCTTTTATGGTGGTGGTGTTTGGCGGTGTGGGTAATTTATGGGGCACCCTGGTGGCGGGCATGAGCCTGGGAGTCATCAATAAATTACTGGAGCCCTGGGCCGGGGCCGTGCTGGCAAAAATTCTGGTGCTGGTGTTTATCATCCTGTTTATACAGAAGCGTCCCCGAGGCTTGTTTCCTCAACGTGGCCGGGCAGCGGAGGACTGATTCATGTTATTAATGAAAATATTAAAAAATGACAAACCCGGCATGTGGTTGCTGGGCAGCCTGTTGCTGGTGAGTATTTTCGTACCGATATTGAATTTACTCGTGCCGGAAAACAGTGCCTTTCATCTTTCCACTTACACCGTTACGCTGTTGGGAAAATATCTGACCTATGCCCTGCTCGCCGTGGCTGCTGATCTGGTCTGGGGTTATCTGGGTATTCTGACGCTGGGGCATGCCGCCTTTTTTGCGTTAGGTGGTTATGCCATGGGCATGTACCTGATGCGGCAAATCGGCGAGCGTGGTGTTTATGGTGACCCTGTGCTGCCGGACTTCATGGTTTTTTTAAACTGGCAGGAGCTGCCGTGGTTCTGGCAGGGGTTCGATCAGTTCTGGTTTGCGGCGCTGATGATTATTATAATACCCGGCATCCTGGCCTACGTTTTTGGTTATCTGGCATTTCGTTCCCGCGTTACCGGGGTGTATCTGTCCATTATCACCCAGGCCATGACTTATGCGCTGATGCTGGCTTTTTTCCGTAATGAAATGGGCTTTGGCGGCAACAACGGCCTCACCGATTTTAAAGATATTCTGGGTTTTGATCTGCGTGCAGACGGTACCCGCATTGCCTTGTTTCTGGCTTCAGCGGCCGCATTGGCCATCGGCTATGTGTTGAGCCGTATAATTGTCAGTTCGCGTTTGGGACTGGCCAGTGTGGCCATTCGTGATGCGGAAAGCCGCAGCCGTTTTATTGGCTACCGGGTGGAAAATATCAAGCTCTGGGTTTTTGTTTTTTCTGCCATGTTGGCCGGAATTGCGGGCGCGCTGTATGTGCCACAGGTGGGCATTATCAATCCTGGTGAATTTTCCCCGCTGAATTCCATTGAACTGGTTATCTGGGTGGCCATTGGCGGACGTGGCACGCTCTATGGTGCAATCATCGGTGCCTTGCTGGTGAATTATTCCAAAACTTATTTTACCGCTGCCCTGCCGGAAATATGGTTATACGCACTGGGCGCGCTGTTTATACTGGTCACGCTTTATCTGCCCAAAGGTATTGTCGGCTTACGTGTTTTACAGAAAATACGAACACTGCGGAGAGCAAAAGCATGAAGGCAATGCAGGCTTTGCGTGAATTTTCACGACGTGACCGGGTGTTTGATTTTCTGGTGCAGGCCGAGCCACCGGCGCTTGATCTCAGCCATAACATTATTTTGTACCTCGAAGGTATCAATAAAAGTTTTGATGGTTTCAAGGCCATTAACGATCTCAACCTGTACATCGAGACTGGCGAGTTACGCTGTATTATCGGACCCAACGGTGCCGGTAAATCCACGATGATGGATATCATTACCGGCAAAACCCGCCCGGATACCGGTCAGGCCTGGTTTGGTCAGCGTTTGAATTTACTGAAGATGGATGAACCGGAAATTGCCGAAGCCGGCATCGGGCGTAAATTTCAAAAGCCCACCGTGTTTGAAAACCTGAGTGTGTTTCAAAATCTCGAACTGGCCATGTCGCAGGACAAACGTGTCTGGCCATTGCTGGTGGCACGGCTTAACGGCGAGCAACGTGACCACATAGATGAGGTGCTCACCACTATCGGCCTGAACACACTGGCCGGTGATCCGGCGGGAAAACTGTCACACGGACAAAAACAATGGCTGGAAATCGGCATGTTACTCATGCAAAAACCGGCACTGTTACTGGTGGATGAGCCCGTGGCAGGAATGACCCACCAGGAAATGGAACGCACCGCAGAGTTACTGACCTCACTGGCAGGAAAACATTCTGTGGTGGTCGTGGAACACGACATGGACTTTGTGCGCTCCATCGCACGGAAAGTCACCGTATTGCATCAAGGCCGTGTACTGGCCGAAGGCAGTATGTCCGAAGTGCAGTCTGATCCACGAGTGGTGGAGGTTTATCTCGGTGAGTGAGCAAAACATGTTAAGCATTCGTGGCCTTAACCAGTTTTATGGACAAAGCCATACCCTGTGGGATATTGAACTGGATGTCAGTGAAGGCAAGTGTACCTGCCTCATGGGCCGTAATGGCGTGGGCAAAACCACCCTGCTCAATTGCATTATGGGTGCCCTGCCGTTGGCCTCTGGCGAAATCATCTACCGCGACACAGCCCTGCATTCCCTGCCAATGGAACAACGGGCAAAACTCGGTATTGGTTACGTGCCGCAGGGACGGCAGATTTTTCCCATGCTCACCGTAGAAGAGAATCTGCAAATCGGTTTACCCGCCCGCCCCGACCGCGCACGCAAAATACCAGCATTCATTTATGAACTGTTTCCGGTGTTAAAAGAAATGCACCAGCGCCGTGGTGGGGATTTATCCGGTGGACAACAACAGCAACTGGCTGTGGGACGTGCGCTGGTCATTGATCCCAAGCTGCTGATTCTGGATGAACCGACGGAAGGTATTCAGCCCAACATCGTAGCGGAAATCGGTGACATTATCGGCAGGCTCAATCGTGAAATGGGCATGACGGTTTTACTGGTGGAGCAAAAACTGCCTTTTGTGAAAAAAGTGGCTGACCGGTTTTGTATTCTCGACCGGGGACGCCCGGTGGCCAAAGGTCAGGTGGATGAACTGTCCAAAGAACTGATCAAGGAATATTTGACGGTATGAATTCAGTATTGAAAAAACAGGGGAAAATAGGGGGCAGACCATGATTAAAATTCACTAATTGTGGTTTGCCCCCTATTTTCCCCTGCCCCCTATTCCATACGGCTCTGGCCTTTGCTAATGATGCTGGGTGCGAACGTGGCTTCACGGTCACGCGGCGTATCGATCACGATTTCGCCATGATGACCTTTTAATGTTTTCGAGCTGTAACCGTTACGGCTATTGCCACTATGGTGCCCCTTTGCATCATGTACAGTATAACCAAGATGGGTTTCCAGCTCAGTTGGACTTGACCACTACAGTGCGACCGCTGTCGGATGAAGAGCACAAATGGATTGAATATTGTGTGTCTATTTTTCCCGAATGATAGATTTTTTCAGTTTTCCCGGGTAATTCACATATTGGTTTTGTGCTTGACGAAAAAAAACATTGCATTGAGTAAGCTCCAGCGTAAGGGGCTTGTTTCGTATTTTCTTCACATAGGGATTAAGCTCGATTACCACCTCTACGGACCCCGAGTGTGTATTGACCATGGATTGTATACGCTCGAACAATGCCTTTTTTTCGCTGATCGACTGTTGAACCTGACTGCCAAAAGGATTGGTGCCAGGCATGCGTAATATGATGGTGTTCCGGCACATTGGCGCAGCAATGGGAAATAGGTTTTTATCCAAGTAAACCTCAAATTGACCATTTTCATTTTCAAACGCATTTGGTCTGGTGTCGTCCAAACTCAAGCGGGTATTATCCGGGTTTAGCGTGTAATTGATGTGGTAATAATCTGAATACTTCCCTTTGCTTATGACAATGAACGAAGTGTCAGTGACAAGCGTTGATTCCGCACTACAAGCAATTTCGGAAACCGCGACAACAAGTACACAACAACACAGCAATAATTTTCGTAATGCATTTTGTTTTGTTAGCCTCATAACATGCGGGTTTCAAGTCGATTGGGGCAAATAAAGCCGGGTTAATTTATAGTGGGTTAACTTGTGGGAAATTACAAAGGTCTCTCAGTAATAGTTTGTAACCATATGTCATATGTTTTAAGAACATTGATTCAGGTAGGTTAAGCGACTCTTACTGCCAACGTAAGTATTCCACAGAGTGACATATTCATGCGCTATGCCTTTGCCTAATACAGTGTTGTAGTATTGTTTCCAGTATGCAGCCATGAGGCTTAAATCATCAACCGGCGGCAGCGCTGCCGGTACACGTCGATAATGTACGCGTGCCATCGCCGCAGCATAGTTGTCATTATGTTCTAATTCAGAATGTTTATTGGCCCCCGGCGAGGTGAGTAAAGCAGTCACTTTTTTAGCCAAATCAGATTTATATTTTAAATAATTATTCCAAATATCATCATGCGTGGCAGGCTCCATCTGAAAATAACTCACAGCAGGCCCGCCTCCCACTTGTTTGCGGTATTTGAAATTCAGGCTTTCTTTAATTGCCGTGCCTAGGAGTCTGTCGGACTTAGGGTGAATCTACTGCGAAAAAACCATTTCGGCCCATTTTCTCGATCCTTTTCGTTGAATATGTCCAATATTCGCCTCAAACGATCAACAAAATGGACTCAAAATGGTTTTCGCTCGCGACGATTCCCTAAGTCCGACAGACTCCTGGCAACAATCGAGCCGCCGATTTACTATAAGGAATCCCGGGGGCGAGATGACACAGTACAGGCTCAATGATTTTCGTTAAGTAAGACTGGGGGGTTGGATTCTGTATGGGCCCCTTAATCAGGTCGGACATGGTTTTGCTTCCTTGGCTGGTTAAACATGTAGCTGATAAGCCCGCTTGGCAACCAGCGATGCTAATTTGATCTAAAGCATAAAGTCAAGTGCTTCATTAGATCGCAGAGCGACCGCATTTAAATTTGTCTAAAACCAGCAAGGATAGGAGAGCATCACGAGAAAGGGAAAAATAGGGGCAGACCCTGAGGTATCCCCACGAAATAGCAATTGAAATAAACATCCCCGGGGCAAGCCCTCTCGCTGAATGCTCGACTTTCTCGTTTCTCTCGAAAGCGGGGTATTCAACCAGAATTATGCTTTTCTATTTTTCGCCCCAAGGGGCGGGGAATAGAACCCCAAGGGATTCAATGAATTAAGGTGTATAGTTTTATAAAAACAGCGTGTGCACCGGATTTTTTCCTCAGTCTCAGTATTACACAAATTACTTGCATCCGGCACGGATGCACTCCCACCGTAGCCCTGTTAATATGTTGTGAAAACTCAAAAAGCCTGTCAGCGCCATTTATCAAAGCTGGCGACAGTCTGACTGGCTTTGTTTATCTGCAAAATCCGGGAGACAACATGGAAGAAAATATCCAATCCACCCTGCAAGAAAACCGTCTGTTTGCGCCTTCTGCTGAATTTTCCAGCAAGGCCCGCATCAAAAGCCGCGCTGAGCTGGATGCCCTGCGCGCCAAGGCCGAGGCCGACCACGAAGGCTTCTGGGCCGAGCTGGCACGAAGTGAGCTGGATTGGCAAACGCCGTTTACCTCTGTCCTGGATGAAAGCAGCGCGCCCCATTATCAATGGTTCAACGATGGCACACTCAATGTGTCGTACAATTGTCTGGATCGTCATCTGGCGGAACGTGGCAATAAAACCGCTATCGTGTTTGAGGGTGAAAAAGGCGACACCCGGCACATCAGCTATTCCGAGTTACACCGCGATGTCTGTCAGTTCGCCAATGGTCTGAAATCGCTGGGCGTTGGTCTCGGTGACCGGGTGATTCTGTACATGCCGATGACGCCAGAGGCCGTGGTGGCCATGCAAGCCTGTGCACGCATAGGGGCCACACATTCCGTGGTATTTGGTGGTTTCTCTGCGGAATCCCTGAAAGACCGCATCGAAAATGCCGGCGCCAAAATCGTCATCACTGCCGATGGCGCACATCGTGGCGGCAAGATCGTCGAACTGAAGGCCGCCGCTGATGAGGCTGTCAACAATGGCTGCGCCAGCATTGAAAAGGTCATCGTGCTCAAACGCACCGGTCACAGTGTAAATTTCACCGGCTCACGTGATATCTGGTGGCACGAACTCATCGAAGGCCAGGCACAGGCCTGTGAACCTGTATGGGTAGGCAGCGAACATCCTCTGTTTCTGCTGTATACCTCCGGCTCTACTGGCAAACCAAAAGGGGTCCAGCATTCCTCCGGTGGGTATCTGCTGAATGCCATTACCAGCATGAAATGGGTATTCGATATAAATGACACCGACATCTTCTGGTGCACGGCTGACGTGGGCTGGATCACCGGCCACACTTATGTGGCGTTTGGGCCGCTGGCGGTGGGCGCCACCATGCTGATGTACGAAGGCGCTCCCACAGTACCGGACGCAGGACGTTTCTGGAAAATTTGCGAAGCCCATCATGTCACCATTTTTTATACGGCGCCCACAGCCATCCGCGCCCTGATGAAGGCGGGTGATGATTTCCCGAATCAATATGACCTGAGCAGCATCCGTTTGCTGGGCACCGTGGGCGAACCCATTAACCCCGAAGCCTGGATGTGGTACCACAAAATTATCGGTGGCGAACGCTGCCCCATTGTCGATACTTGGTGGCAGACCGAAACCGGCGCACACATGCTCGCCCCCATACCCGGCGCCGTAGCCACCAAGCCCGGCTCCTGCACCCTGCCCTTGCCAGGCATCGCCGCAGACATCGTGGACGCCGAAGGTAACACCATCACCGAACCCAATCAGGGCGGTGTGCTGGTGATTCGCAAGCCCTGGCCATCAATGATTCGCACCGTGTGGGGTGATGACCAACGTTATTACGACACCTATTGGGAAATGTTTGACGGCAAACTTTATGTTGCCGGTGACAATGCCCGCCGCGATGAAGATGGCTACTTCTGGATCATGGGCCGCATCGACGACGTGCTCAACGTTTCCGGCCATCGCCTTGGCACCATGGAAGTGGAGTCCGCACTGGTGGCGCATCCCAAGGTCGCCGAAGCCGCTGTGGTGGGCCGACCGCATGATGTCAAAGGTGAGAGCATTTTTGCCTTTGTGGTATTGCGTGGTGAACGTCCGGCAAACGGCATCGACGCAGCACTGACTGCTGAACTGCGCGACTGGGTTGCCAGGCAGATCGGTCCTATCGCCAAACCCGATGACATGCGCTTTTCTGACAATCTGCCCAAGACCCGCTCCGGCAAAATCATGCGCCGCCTGCTGCGCACCATCGCTGCCGGTGAAGAAATCACCCAGGATATTTCCACCCTGGAAAATGAAGCCATCGTCCTCCAGTTACAGGGCAAGGCCTGACAATATACCCGTGGCGTTTGGGTTTCAGGTTTAGACCGAAGCCCCAAACACCACGGGTATATGCTGACCGCCGGGCACCATTGCGTCCGGCCAGCTCCCTCTCTCATCTGACACTGTTTCACCGGCATCCTCTTCTTGCCGATATCCCGCACGCATTAAAGATTCACGGCACATTGCCGATTGCCTCGTTGGTGTCAAGCGCTTGATATTTTCAGGAACTGTAAAGCAATGAAAGTACACCGTTGTTTTATTAACCCTAAATACCAAACAAGGACCGTCTCGGCAAAATCGAGCCCAGCACAACATGGATCTTCATTCCGCCAAAACCCGCTCCAAGGCCATCATCACTTTGGGCTTCAGCGCCATCCTGGTTTCTTTTGTGGCACTGCTAAGCATTTGGATGATCAATGTATTCAATAATGAAAAAGCCTTCCAGGACATTACCAATGCCCAACAGGAAACCCAGCAAATATTGATTATACGCAACGCGATCTTGCGTCGTATCATTGCGTTACACCACATGTCCATCATGGATGATCTGCTCGACCTGGAAAAAGAAAAAAAAGATTTTTTAAAATTCAGCAATATTTTTTTAGCCGAACAAAAAAAGCTGTTAAACCACCCCAAAACAGGTCAGGAAAAACTGGCCTGGGATCGCTTACGCAAAACACTCAATAAAAGCAGTCATGCACAAAATCAGGTATTACAAATGATTTTGAGTGAAAAACAGGATAAAGCCAATAAATTATTGCTTGAAGAGGTAATACCAATGCAGGATGTTTTTGAAACGGAAATTTCCCACATCCTTGCAGTTCAGCAAAAAAACATCAACGATAAAAATAACGAAATAACACACCGTTTTCACACAACATACTGGCTCATTGGTTTGTTTGGCGGCGTGGCTATTCTGCTGGGGGCCTTCACCATTTACATTGTTCGCTACACCAGCAGAACTGAAGATGCCTTGCTGGAACAAGGCAACCGTGTTCGTGAACTTTACAAAGTTTCTGCCATGGCAGGGCTCGACATTGATGCCCAGATCAATGAAATGCTGATACTGGGATGTCGTTTGTTAAAACTGGAGATTGCCAGAGTCTGTCGTATCGACAAAGAAAAAGATGATATTACATTCTTATACGTACGCGCGCCCAGTGAATACAACATAAACGTGGGCACAACAATGCCCTTGCACAAGACATTTTGCAGCATCACCTTTGCGTCTGACGAAACCATCGCCATAAATGATACGACGACAACAAAATACACCGACTCAGCTTATTATGAGTTTTCCCGGTTTGAATCGTACATTGCAACAAGCGTTTCGGTATACGGCAAAAAATATGGCACCATCAATTTTTCCAGCCGGCTTCCACGAGAACATGCATATACTGACAGGGATAAAGATCTGGTCAGCCTGATTGGCAGCTGGGTGGGACTGGCCCTGGAAAGACAGCTCTCTCAAGAAGAGATTTACGTGGCAAAAGAGAATGCGGAAATTGCCAATAAAGCAAAAAGCGCATTTCTTGCCAACATGAGCCATGAGCTTCGCACCCCGCTAAATGCCATTATTGGTTACAGTGAATTATTAATCGAGGACACTACACTGGCAGAAAATCAGACCATAAAAGCCGATTTAAAAAACATTTCTGACTCTGGCCATCATTTGTTAACGCTCATCAATGATGTACTCGACCTATCAAAAATTGAAGCCGGAAAAATGGAATTTGTTTTACAAAAAACAGAAATTGCGCCATTGATCAATGAAACCATTGAAACCTTTCGGCCTTGTTTGCAAAAAAACAATGATGAACTGATTATCAACTATGACAACAATCCTGGCCATGCCATGGTTGACCCAACCCGCCTGAAGCAGGCATTGATGAACCTGTTCAGCAATGCAATCAAATTTACAAAAAATGGCACAATCACCATTACCGTCAATACGTCAAAACGGAAAAACAAACCCTGGATCACTATTCAGATTACCGACACCGGTATCGGCATATCCGCTGAAGATATCGCACAGCTCTTCCAGCCTTTCCGGCAAGTCAATACAGACGTGACAAACAAGTATGGCGGCACCGGCCTGGGACTTGCTCTCAGTCGGCGCATGTGCCACATGATGGGCGGCGATATCAGTGTCGAAAGCGAAAAAGGCAAAGGCTCAACATTCACTATTTGGCTGCCATTATACTAACGGGCTGATGTGTTAGACATCACTGACACAACGAAACCCCACATCCTCACTTTCCATTTCAGGCTCAGCGAATTGCCGCGTCGCGCCACGGAAAAAATAACTGATCGCGTAATGGCCCACACCGCCACCGCCGCCACGAATCACCCGATTACTTTTACCAAAAGCCTCGGTTGTATAATTTGATCCCTCATAAGGCGCGTACCAGTCGGCCACCCATTCCCACACATTACCCGACATATCAAACGCACCATAGGGTGATTTGTTTTTTGCATACGCGCCCACCGGAGCCATACCTTCATCCCATGCGCCATCGTCACCCGTGTTGGTTATTTTTGCATCCCATTCATTACCCCAGGGGTATTCAAAACCGTCCGGGCCACGCGCTGCCTTTTCCCATTCAGCTTCACTGGGCAAACGTGCGTTACGCCATTCACAATATTCCTTGGCAGCAAACCAGTTAACGCCCGTCACCGGAAAATTGTCCTGGGATTGCTGTTGTTTCAGTATGGCTGACAGTAATGCCGGTTTATTCATTTCCCGGGTATCAAGGTCCACAGCAAACACATCAATGGCCATCTTGCGCAGTTTTTCCACATCCAGCATTTCCAACTGCTCGCTGCTGATCGCATACCCATTGCTCATCCACGCATAAGGCAACATGCGCCGGGCCTGGAAAATATAATCCTTGAATTGTTTGTTAGTGACTTCATAGGTATCTATTTTGAAGGCATCAAGATAGATTTTTTTCTGTGGGTGTTCATCCACAAACAACGGTGCAGGAAAACCATATTGCTGACGCATGGCAAGATCATCTTCACGATTGCTGCCACGGATAAATTCACCGGCTGGCACCAATACCTGTGAAACCGACAGCCTTTGATTTTTCACATCACCGGTTTCATCACCATTTTTCTCACAGGCAATGAGCAATGACACCGTAACAAAGCATGCAGCCACAAAAGCGTAATTTTTTACCCGCGCCATTTTTTTCTCTTTTTATTTTTATGGTGCATCTTTCGCGCACCGAAAACCAAAGCTGTCATTCTTCACCTTCTTGGCAAAAAAAGAACGGTTAAACACCGGCGCAGAAATACCACATTTGTAAAATGAACAATCAAACCACGACCCGCCTTTTAAGGTTTTATACCGCTCACCATAACTTTCTGACGCTGTCTTATTGCCTGGATAGGCCTTGTACCAGGAAGCCGTCCATTCCCAGACATTGCCCGTCATATCGTAAACCCCATATGGGCTTTTGCCTGCCTCAAACGCACCCACCGGACTGGTTCCGCCGAACTCACCGATTTCCTGCCAACGCACCGGCGTATTGGCCTTGGCGGTATCAAATTCATCACCCCAGGGGAACATGCGTCCATCGGTACCCCGCGCCGCTTTTTCCCATTCAGCATCGGTAGGCAAACGCTTCCCCGCCCATCGGCAATACGCATCAGCATCCTCCCAGCTGACATAAACAACAGGGTGGTCTGCCTTGCCTGGCGGAAAGGTGCGGTTTCGCCAATGCCGCGGCGAACG
>Ga0256830_1001827_pt1 | contig 14678 bp, 17 predicted proteins | sample 128326metaG_FD_190537 | JGI IMG/M metagenome (GOLD analysis project Ga0256830, IMG submission 190537) | Hydrothermal vent microbial communities from Lau Basin, Pacific Ocean - 128-326 | ecosystem: Environmental > Aquatic > Marine > Hydrothermal vents | place: Pacific Ocean: Lau Basin | collected... | reverse complement strand
CATCGGCAAGCCGAACCCCCGCATCTACCGAGCCTGCCTCGCCCTCCTCGACGGAATCCCGCGCGACCGCATCCTGGCGATCGGCGATTCCCTGGCCCACGACATCCGCGGGGCGCACGATGCCGGCCTCGCCTCCTGCTTCGTCACATCGGGCGTGCACCGCGAGGAGCTGCCGGCGGATCTGCCGGAACCCGAGTTCCTCGCGCGGGTCCGGGAACTGGCCTCGGCCCACGGCGCGGTGCCGGAGTTCGTCATCCGCCGTCTGTGCTGGTGAGGACCTGCCTGACATTCGCCGCCGTCGCGCGCGAGACCCGGAGGTTGCTCTCCTCGGTGATGCCGGCGATGTGCGGCGTGAGCAGCAGATTGGGGAGACCGCGGAACCGCGCCGCCGCCGCTGCCGAAAGCGGCTCCTCCTCGAACACGTCGAGCGCGGCCCCGGCGAGCCTTCCCTCCCGCAGGGCCGCCGCCAGCGCCGCCTCGTCCAGGATGCCGCCGCGGGCGGCGTTGACGAGCACCGCCCCCCGCTTCATGCGCGCGATCCGGGAGGCGTCCATGAGACCGCGGGTTTCGGGGGTGAGGGGGAGGTGGAGGGAGAGCAGGTCGGCCTCCGCCAGGAGCGCCTTGAGGCTGCGTCGCCCCACGCCGCGCCAGGAGGGATCCGCCGGCGGCAGGTAGGGGTCGTGGGCGATCACCCGCATCTCGAAGGCGATCGCCCGGCGGGCCACCGCGCGGGCGGTCCGCCCGAACCCCAGGAGACCGAGCGCCTTTCCGGCGAGCTCGCGGCCGACGAACTCCGGTCGCGGCCATTCCCCCGCCAGCATCCGCGTCGTGGCGGCGGTGAGATTGCGCAGCAGCAGGAGGGCAGTGCCGATCACGTATTCCGCCACCGCCAGGTCGTTGGCCCCGGTGGCCGGACGGACGGCGATCCCCCGCTCCCGGCAGGCCTCGAGATCGATGTTGTCGAGCCCGACGCCGAGCCGGCCGATCACCCGCAGCCGCGGTCCGGCGTCCAGGAGCGCCCGGTCGACGCGGGTGCGGTTGCGCACCACGAGCGCCCGGGCATCGCCGAGGGCGGCCGCGAGATCGGCGGGCCGGTGGGCGAGGCCGGGATCGTAGAGGACGGCGAAATCGGCGGCGAGTTCGGCCACCACGTCCTCGTCCATGAACTCGCTGATCACGATCTCGGCCACGGCGTCCCTCCCGGTGCGCACCAGTGCAGCGGAAGGGTTCGGAGGACGCAAGGGAAAGGCGGCTTCCCGGAGGAAGCCGCCGTCACCATCGGCCAGGGAGGGAAGGGAAACTCGCTTCAGCCGGACGATGCTCGATCCGTCCTTGCTGCGCTGCACAAAAGCTAGTCGGAAAGCGGGTTCCGGAGAAGCCACAGTTGCGGGAGGCAGCCATGCGCGGAACGCATGGCTGGCGGCGTCCGGCCCGGTTCCCTCAGATTCGGTCGAGGAGGACCGACAGCCGGTCGAGGGCCGCCGCCAGCCGCTCGGTGGCGACCGCGAAGCAGAGGCGGATGTGGTCCTCGTTGCCGGCGCCGAAGGTGTAGCCGGCGGCGAGCCCCACCCGCGCCTCGCGCACCGCGCGGCGGCAGAAGGCGAGACCGTCGCCGATGCCCTCGATGCGCGGAAAGGCGTAGAAGGCGCCCTCCGGCGGCAGCAAGGTGACGCGCGGATGGCCGCCCAGCCGCTCGACGACCAGATCGCGGTTGCGCCGGCAGCGCTCGCGGAACGCGCGTACGAAGGGCTCGCCCTCGGTGAGGGCGGCGATGCCGCCGTACTGGGCGAAGGCGGTGGCGCCGGTGTTGTTGCATTCGGCCAGCACCGCCATGGGTTCGGCGAGGGATCTCGGCGTGATCATCCAGCCCAGCCGCCAGCCGGTCATCGCCCAGGCCTTGGAGAAGCCGTTGAGGACGAACACCGGCTCCTCCTCGTCGGCGAGCTCCAGGAACGAGGGGGCCGGGTCCTCGGGCCCGAAGAGGTTGCGGTGGTAGACCTCGTCGCTGATCAGCGCGAGGCCGTGCCGCCGGCAGAGGTCGAGCACCGCCGCCTGCTCCTCCCGGGACATCACCCAGCCGGTCGGGTTGGAGGGCGAGTTGACGTAGACGGCGCGCGTTTTCGGGCCGATGGCGGCGGCCAGCTTGCCGATGTCGAGCCACCAGCGCTCCGGTCCCTCCTCGAGCCGCACCTCCACCGGAACCGCCCCCAGGATCTCCGCCACGGTGCGGATGTTGGGCCAGTAGGGAGAGACCAGCAGGATCTCGTCGCCCCGCTCGAGCACGCATTGCCCGGCGATCATCACCGACAGCATGGTGGAGCCGGGCACGGTGATGCGGTCAGGGTGGAGCTCGATCCCGTAGAGGCGGCGGTGATACCCCGCGAGCGCCTCGCGCAGCGGCCGGTGGCCGCGGGAGTAGGAGTAGAAGGTCCGGCCGGCGTCGAGCGCCCTTTTTGCCGCCTCGCGGATGAAGTCGGGCGTCACGATGTCGCTCTCGCCGAACCACAGCGGCACCACCTCCGGATCGTCCAGCGCCTCGAGCGCCACCTTGGCGATGCCCGAGAGTTCGAGCGCCGCGATATCGGGGCGGATCGCGCCCCGCCGTCCGCCGTCCTTCACCTTCCCGCGCCCGCCCGCTCGAGAAGGATGCGATAGATCCCCGCCTCCTCCTCGCTGCGCACCAGACGGTGGCCCGCGGTCTCGCAGAAATGGACGAAATCCCGGGGGGCCTTGGGGTCGGTGGCGAGCACCAGGAGCCGGCTTCCCGGTGCCATGTCCCGGAGCCGCTTGCGCGCCTTGAGCACCGGCAGCGGGCAGGACAGTCCGCGGGCGTCGAGCTCGACACACTCCATATTTGCGCCATCCTCCACGCGTGCTAGCAAGCGCCGGCAGGCTAACCGTCCTTTTCCGGGAAGGCGAGGGGGATGCAGCGGGAGAACGCGGCCGCGGTGCCGGTGATCGGCGTGGTGGGCTGGAAGAACAACGGCAAGACCACGCTCGTGACCCGGCTGGTCGCCCATCTGGTGGCGCGGGGGCTCCGGGTGTCGACCGTCAAGCACGCCCATCACAGCGTCGATGTCGACCAGCCGGGCAAGGACAGCCACCGCCACCGGGAGGCCGGCGCCTCGGAGGTGGTGCTGGCGACCGCACGGCGCTGGGTGCTGATCCACGAGCTCAGGGACGAACCGGAACCGCCGCTCGAGGAGTTGCTGGCCAAGATGGCACCGGCGGATCTCGTCATCGTCGAGGGTTTCAAGCGCTTCCCCCATCCCAAGATCGAGGTCCATCGCAAGGCCCGCGGCACGCCGCTCATCGCCCGCGAGGATCCGAGCGTGCTGGCGGTGGCCTCCGACGAGCCGCTGCCGGATCTCGATCGGCCGGTGTTCCATCTCGACGCCATCGCCGAAATCGCCGATTTCATCCTCGCACGTACGGGACGGCGGCCATGAGCGGCGCTTGCGACTGCATGGAATACGACGCCGAGGGGCAGATCCCGGTCCGCGAGGCCCTGGACCGTCTGCGCGAAGTGGCGGCGCCGATGGTACAGGCGGAGACCGTGCCGCTGGCCGAGGCCGCCTACCGGGTGCTGGCCGAACCGCTGGTGGCGCCCCGAGACGTGCCCGCCTTCGACAACGTGGCCGTCGACGGCTACGCCTTCGCCGCGGCGGGCCTCGCCGAGAACCGCGAGACCCGCCTGCCGCTCGTGGAAGGACGGGCGGCCGCCGGCCATCCCTTTCCGGAAAGGGTGCCGCCCGGCACCGCCGTCCGGGTGCTCACCGGCGCCGTGCTGCCGGCGGGCACCGACACGGTGGCGATGGAGGAGGAGGTCCGCATCGAGAACGGAGGGGTGGTGATCCCCGCCGGCTACCGGGCGGGGGCCAACGCCCGCAAGCGGGGGGAGGACGTCGCCGCGGGCGGTGTCCTGTTCGGGCCCGGCACGCGGCTTCTGCCCCAGCACCTCGGCGTCGCCGCCAGCCTCGGCCGGGGCGAGCTCACCGTCTACGCGCCCCTGCGGGTGGCGGTGTTCTCGAGCGGCGACGAGCTGCGCGAACCGGGACAGCCCTTCGCCGAAGGGACGGTCTACGATGCCAACCGGCAGATCCTGAAGGCGCTGCTGGCGCCGCTGCCGGTGCGGGTGACCGATCTCGGGATCCTGGCCGACCGGGAGGAGGTGGTGCGCGAGGCGCTGGCCGCCGCGGCCGAGCGCTTCGATGTGGTGGTCACCTCGGGCGGTGCCTCGCGGGGCGACGAGGATCACATGGTGCGCACGGTGGAGGCCCTGGGCCGCCTGCATTTCTGGCGCGTGCGCATGAAGCCCGGTCGGCCCATCGCCTTCGGCCGCATCGGCCGGGCCTTCTTCGTCGGCCTGCCGGGCAATCCGGTGGCGGCGGCGGTCTGTTTTCTCCTCTTCGCGCGGCCGCTCCTCCTGCGCCTCGGCGGTGCGAGCTGGCGCGAGCCGCCGCGTTTCCCGGTGCCGGCGGCCTTCTCGATGCGCAAGAAGACGGGCCGCACCGAATTCCTGCGCGCCATGCTGGTGCGGCGGGAGGACGGCTCCCTCGCCGCCCGGCGCATCGCGCGGCAGGGCTCCGGAATCCTCACCGGCATGACCGAAGCCGACGGCATCGTCACCCTGGAGGAGCCGCTGGCCGAGGTTCGCGAAGGGGATCCCGTGCCCTTCACGAGCTTCGCCGAATTCGGCTATCCGGCATGAGCCCGGCGGCGGCCCGTGCCGCCGATGTCGTCGTCATCGGCGCCGGCATCGCCGGCGCCTCGGCCGCCTTCGCCCTGGCGCGGGCGGGCCTGCGGGTGGTCCTGCTCGAGCGGGAGAGCCAGCCCGCCTACCACACCACGGGACGCTCGGCGGCGCTGTTCATCAAATGCTACGGCAACGCCACCGTCCGCCGGCTGACGGTGGATTCCGAGCCCTTCTACCGGGAGCCGTCGGCAGGCTTCGCCGAGGTGCCGCTGCTGACGCCGCGGGGCTTCATGTTCGTGGCCCGCGGCGACCAGCTCGCCAAGCTCCATGAGGAGATCGCCTTCGCCCGCCGCTTCGTGCCCGCCGTCCGCCGGCTCGAGGCCGACGAGGCGCGGGCGCTCGTGCCGCTGCTGCGACCGGGATACGCGGCCGCGGCGATGCTGGACCCCGAGGCCCGCGATCTCGACGTCGCCGCCATCATGGGCGGCTACCTGCGGGGGTTGCGGGCCGCGGGGGGCGAACTCCTGTGCAACGCCGAGGTGACGGGGCTCCGCCGCGAGGAGCGGGGCTGGCGGGTGGCGAGCCGGGCGGGCGAGTTCGCGACACCGGTCGTGGTGGACGCCGCCGGCGCCTGGGCGGATACGGTCGCGGGGCTCGCCGGCCTGTCGCCCCTGGGCCTCGTGCCCAGGCGGCGCACCGCCTTCCTCGTGGATCCCCCGGATGGGGTGGAGGTGGGGCGCTGGCCGCTCGTGGCCGACGTCGAGGAACAATTCTACATCAAGCCCGATGCCGGGCGCATCCTCTGCTCGCCCGCCGACGAGACGCCCTCGCCGCCCTGCGACGCGGCGCCCGAGGAGCTCGATGTGGCGATCGCCGTCGAGCGCATCCAGCGGGCCTTCGATCTGCCGGTCCGTCACATCCGCCACCGCTGGGCCGGCCTTCGCACCTTCGCCCCGGACGACACTCCGGTGCTCGGCTTCGACCCCCGTGCGGAGGGGTTCTTCTGGCTCGCCGGCCAGGGCGGCTACGGCATCCAGACGGCACCGGCGATGGCGGCGCTGGCGGCGGCGGTGATCGCCGGCACGGGCGGGACGGCGGATGCCGGGCTCCTCGAGGTCCTCGATCCCGCGCGCCTCCTGCGGGACCGATGAGCGGGGGGCTGCGGCTCACCCTCCTTCTCTGCGCCATGCAGGTGCTGGCCCTCGCCGGCTGGCTCAGCTTCCAGGCCCTCATCCCCGTGTTCCGGGAGCTCTGGGACCTCACCAACGCCGAGGCCGGCTGGATCGCCGCCATTTCCTATCTCACCTACGCCACCTTCGCGCCGCTGCTGACCGCCCTCACCGACCGCATCGACGCCCGCCGGGTGGTGATCGCCGCCTGCGGGGTGAGCTTCGTCGCCGCCGCCGGCTTCGGCCTCCTCGCCGACGGTTTCTGGAGCGCGGTGCTGTTCCGGGCGCTCACCGGCATCGGCGTCGCGGGCAGCTACATGCCCGGCCTCAAGGCCCTGAGCGACCGGCTGGAGCCTTCTGGACAGGGCCGTTTCCAGTCCTTCTACACGGCGAGCTTTTCCCTGGGTTCGGCGCTCTCCCTGTTCGCCACCGCCTATCTGGCCGATCTCCTCGGCTGGCGCGGCGCCTTTCTGGGGGTGGGGCTGCTGGCGCTGTCGGCCGGTCTCCTCTCGCTCCTTTCCCTGCGCCCCAAGGCGCCGCCGATGGCGCCGGGCGCGCGGCTCCTCTTCGATCCCCGCCCGGTGCTGCGGGACCGCCGGGCGCTCGCCTACATCCTGGCCTATGCCGGCCACGCCTTCGAGATGGCCGCCTTCCGCACCTGGATCGTGGCCTTCCTGCTGTTCGCCGGCGCCGCCTCGGGCCGTCCCGTCGAGGCCGCGACCGCGGCCGCCATCGCCACCGCGCTGGTGATGATCGGCCTGCCCGCCAGCATCGCCGGCAACGAGCTCGCCTCCCGCCTGCCGCGGCCGCTGGTGCTGAGCGGGGTCATGGGCGCTTCCGCCGCCTTCGCGCTGCTGCTGGGCTCGGCCGCAGGCCTGCCGTTCCCGCTGGTCGTGGCCATCGCCGCCGTCTATGCCTGTCTCGTGATGGCGGACAGCGCAGCGATCACCGTCGGCACCCTGGCCCAGGCGGCACCGGAGCGCCGCGGCACGGCGATCGCCACCCAGACGGCGCTGGCCTCGGTGATGGCCATGACGAGCCCGCTTCTCGTCGGCTACGCCCTCGACTGGGCGGGCGACGGCGAGGCCGCCGGCTGGGTGCTGGGCTTCGCCATCATGGGGCTCGGGGTGCTGGCGGGGCCGGCCGCCTTCCTGACGCTGGCCCGCGGCGGAAGATCCTGAAGGGGGAGAGGTGGATGTTCGATGCCGGAGAGATGCTGGAGGAGATCCGACGCTGGGTGGAGATCGAGACGCCGACGAGCGCGCCGGCGCAGATCGACCATCTGATGGAGATCGTGGAAAGCGAGTTCCGCGCCCTCGGCGCGCGCACGCGGCGCATTCCCGGCCGCGACGGCTACGCCGGCCATCTCGAGGTGGAGGCGCCCTGGGGCGGTGCGGAGGAGCCCGGGATCCTGATCCTCAGTCATCTCGATACCGTCCACCCCCTGGGCACCCTCGATGGCGGTCTCGCCTTCCGTATCGAGGGCGACCGCGCCTACGGCCCCGGCATCTACGACATGAAGGGGGGCGCCTATCTCGGCTTCGCCGCCTTCCGCGCCCTCGTGCTGCACGAACGCCGTACGCCGCTGCCGCTGCGCTGGGTCTTCACCGGCGACGAGGAGGTGGGAAGCCCCACCTCCCGCGATCTGATCCGCGCCGCCGGGCGGCGCGCGAAATACGTGCTGGTCACCGAGCCCGCCCGCGACGGCGGCAAATGCGTCACCGCCCGCAAGGGGGTCGCCCGCTTCGTGATGCGCCTGCGCGGCCGGCCCGCGCATTCCGGCGCCCGCCACTGGGAGGGGCGCAGTGCCGTGCGCGAGCTCGCCCATCAGATCCTCGCCCTCGAGGCCTTCACGGACTACGCCCGGGGCATCACCGTCAACGTCGGGCTGATCTCCGGCGGCACGGCGGTCAACGTGGTACCCGAGGAGGCGGAGGCGCTGATCGACCTCCGGGTGCCGCGGCTGGCCGATGCCGAACGGCTGGTGCCGCGCTTTCTGGGACGGGTGCCGGTCGATCCCGACGTCACCATCACCGTGGAGGGCGGCCTCGACCGTCCGCCCTACGAGAAGACGGAGGCCACCGCGGCCCTCTTCGCGCACGCCCGGGAACTGGCCCGCGAAATCGGCTTCGCGCTCGAGGACGTGGCCTCGGGTGGCGGCAGCGACGGCAATTTCCTGGCCGACCGCCTGCCGGTCCTCGACGGCCTCGGGGTCGACGGTGCCGGCGCCCACACGAGGGAGGAGCATCTGCGGATCTCCTCGCTGGTCCCGCGGGCGACCCTCCTGATGCGCCTCTTCGAGACCCTGCGCTAGGGAGACCCTGCGCTAGGAGCCGCCGCGCCGCGCGTCTTCGAGGGCGGCGCGCAGGGCGGCGAGCCCGAGGGAAAAGGCCCGCGGCGATGCGACCGAGAGATCGATCTCGAGGATGCCGCTCGATGCCCGGTCGTCGCGCAGCCGCACCGGCGGCCGGCCGGCGGCGAGGGCCGAGGCGATGTCGCCCGCGCCGCGTCCGAGGCGCGCGGCATCGACCGAGAACCGCACCCGCGTCTCCTCCGGCGCCGGCAGCAGCGCGATGCCGGGAAAGCGGCGCAGGAGCCGCAGCAGCCGCGCGCGGCGACGGGCGAGGCGCCGGTCCCGCAGACCGGCCTCCGCGGGAAAGGCGTCGAGGGCCGCGAGGACGCCGGCCACCGCCTCCTTGGTCGGCTTCACCGGCCGACCGACACCCGCCATCTGTGCCCGGCAGGCGGTGATCAGATCGGCGCGGCCGACGAGGATCCCGGCCGTCGGCCCGCCGAGCGCCTTCTGGGCGCTGAGCAGCACGAGATCGGCGCCGGCGTCGAGGAAGGGGACCGCGGAGGCGAGATGGGCGGCATCCACGATGGCGGGCACGCCGTGCCGCCGGCAGAGATGCAGGAACGGCGGGAGATCGGGGAGCCCGTCGGATTCGATCCCCGGCGAGACCACGAAGAGCGCGCCGGCGAGGCGGGGATCGGCCAGGGCGGCGTCGAGCTCCGCCTCGCTGCAGCGGTTGACGCCGCCGACCGCCAGGATCCCGGCACCGCTCGTGCGCAGGGCCTGCGAGACGAGGCCGCCGAAATCGACGTCGTGGCCCCGCATCAGGAGGATGCGGTCGCGGGCGAGGCCGCTCGTGTCCGGCAGCCGGCGGACGGCCGCCATGTCGGTGCCGGCGAGGCAGGCGGCGGCGGCCACCGTGAGGGAGCCGGCGGTGCAGTGGGTGAGAAAGCCCGCCTCGGCCTCGTGGAACGCGGCGAGGCGCCGGCCCGCGAGGTCCAGGAGCCGCTCCATGTCGTAGCTGCCCCGGAGCGCCCGGGCGACCGCCGCCGCCACCCGCGGAGAGGTGGTCGCGGCGCCGAACACGGTCCGCGGCCCCGCGAGATTGACGATCTCCGCCCGTTCGAGAGCCTGCTCCGGCATCGTCACCGTCCTTCCCCCGTGCTGCCGCTTCTATCGCGCGGCGGCGGGACGGCGGCAAGCACGGCGAGGCGGGTTCAGGGGGCGGCGGCGCGGTCCGCGATCGCCGCCAGGATGCCGTCGAGCTCGGCGGCGAGCGCTTCGAGGGCCTCGCCGCCGTCCTCGAAATAGGGCCGGAAGACGACGCTCGGCAGCTTGTAGCTCAGGGTGGCGGTGCCGTCGGCATTCTCGGTGAGATAGAGGCGCAGCGGCGCCTCGACGCCGGCGGCGATGCTGGCCTCCAGCATGCGCACCGCGAAACCGGGACCGTAGACGCCGACCACCATGTTGCCGGGAATGCTCTTGCCCAGGCTCTTCGCGCCCATGGTCGCGCTCGCGCGGGTGACGACATTGACGGGGCTCGCCGCGACCGCCTCGTCGACGCGCGCAATCAGCGTCCGGTAGTCGTGGGGCGTGTGCAGGATGCGCCAGCCGGGGATCGCATCCGGCAGCGGACCGGCGAGGGCGGGCAGGGCGAGGAACAGGGTGGCGAACAGTAGAATCATGGCGCGCATGACCGGGATCTCCCTGTCGCGGGGGCGCGGAGGATGGGGCCCTCCATAGGCGCTCCCCGGCGGGGACGGGATGACAAGGCCGTGAGCGGGGCGCCGGCGGCCCGGAGGGAGGCGCTTGATTCGCCGCCGTCCCGGCCCACCTCACGGGCACCACCGTACCCGCCGGCCATGACGGAGCTGCCCGATGATTCCTCTGCGCGCCTCGATTCTCGCCTCGCCGTTCCTGTTCGCCGCCGCGCCGGCCCTCGCCGATCCGCAGGGCAACTGGGGCTACGGCCACCCGATGATGGGCTACGGCTGGTTCTTCGGTCCCCTCTTCATGATCCTGCTGATCCTGCTCGTCGTGGCCGCCGTGGTGCTCGTCCTGCGCTGGCTCGGCATCGGCGGGCCGGCCGCGTTCGGTGGCGGCACGACGGGCACCGCCGCGCGGCCCGATCCCCTGGAGATCCTGAAGGAGCGCCTCGCCCGCGGCGAGATCACGCCCGAGGAGTACGAGGAGCGCAAGCGGGTGCTGGAGAGCTGAACCCCGTCATTTGACGAGCCGGCTGATGGCCCGGAAGGTCTGGGTGCCGGCCCGTTCCAGCCACTCGAAGAGCACCATCTCGGCGTTCACCACCCGGGCGCCCTCCTGGCGCAGGCGGGCGAGCGCCAGCTCGTGGCTTTCCGGCCGCCGCGAGCCGCAGGCGTCGGCCACCGCGAACACCGCGAAGCCGCGGGCCAGCAGATCGAGAGCCGTCTGCAGCACGCAGACATGGCTCTCCATGCCGCAGAGCACGATCTGATCGCGCTCGCGGGCGGCGAGACGGTCGGCGAAGGCGGGCTCGCGCACCGCCGAGAAGGCGATCTTCTCGAACACCTCCGTGCCCGCCGGCCAGGGCAGGAGATCGGCCACCGTACGGCCGAGGCCCTTCGGGTACTGTTCGGTGGCCAGCACCGGCACCTCGAGGCGCCGTGCACCTTCCAGCAGCAGGCGGGTGCGGGCGATGCGGGCGCCGCCCTCGGCGATGGCCGGAGCCAGCCGTTCCTGGACGTCGATCACCAGCAGCAGCGAGCGGGTACGGTCGAGCAGCAAGGTCTCTCCTCCCTCGTCGAAGGGTCACGGGACGCCGCGGCAATAGCACAGTGCGGCCACGGGGCATTGACATTTGGCGAAATGGGTCCATATCCGCGGTGACCCGAAAAAACGCGTTCAGCAGGCATACTCGTAGATTGACCGACCATCCCAAGAGCTTTGCCGACCTCGGTCTGCGCGAAGAAATTCTCGCTGCCATCACCGAGGCCGGCTACACCGAACCGACCCCCATCCAGGCCCAGGCCATCCCGCGCATCCTCGAACGGCGCGACGTGGTGGGCGTGGCCCAGACCGGCACCGGCAAGACCGCCTCCTTCACCCTGCCGATGCTGCAGATCCTGGCCGCCGGGCGGACCCGGGCGCGGATGCCGCGCTCCCTCATCCTGTCGCCGACCCGCGAGCTGGCGACCCAGACGGCCCGCAACTTCGAGATCTACGGCAAGAACCTCAGGCTCACCATGGCGCTCCTCATCGGCGGCGTCGGCATGGGGGACCAGGAGCGGGTGCTGGAGAAGGGCGTGGACGTGCTGATCGCCACCCCCGGCCGGCTGCTCGACTGGTTCGAGCGCGGCAAGGTGCTGCTCGGCGGGGTCGAGATCCTGGTCATCGACGAGGCCGACCGGATGCTGGACATGGGCTTCATCCCCGATGTCGAGCGCATCGTCGGTCTCCTGCTGCGCCGTCAGCAGACGCTCCTCTTCTCGGCCACCATGCCGAAGGAGGTGCGGCGGCTGGCCGACAAGTTCCTGCGCGATCCGATCACCATCGAGGTGGCGCCGCCGGAGCGCAAGGCCGAGCTCGTCGAGGACGTGTTCGTGCCCGCCGATCCGCACCGCAAGCGGGACGCCCTGCTGCGGCTGATCGAGACGCAGGACGTCGGCACCGCCATGATCTTCTGCAACACCAAGCGCGAGGTGTCGGGGCTGGCCCGCTTCCTCGCCCGCAAGGGGCTGAACGCCCGCGACATCCACGGCGATCTCGACCAGTCGGTGCGCCAGGCCACCCTCGACGCCTTCGGCCGCGGCGAGATCACCTTTCTCGTGGCCACCGACGTGGCCGCCCGCGGCCTCGACATCACCGACATGCCGGTGGTGATCAACTTCGACGTCCCCCACACCCCCGACGACTACGTGCACCGCATCGGCCGCACCGGCCGGGCCGGGCGCAAGGGGCGGGCCTTCACCCTCGTGACCCCGGCCGAGGGCCGCGCGGTGGCGGCCATCGAGCGCCAGACCGGCCGCACCATTCCGCGGCTTCCGATCCTGCCGGCGGCGGCGCCGGAGGGGGAGGCGGAAGGTGCGGCGGCCGGTAGCCCGCGCCGGCGTACGGCGAAGCGCTCCGAGGCGCCGCGCACCGAGGCGGCCCGAGCGGAGCGGGCGCCGCGGGTGGTTCGCGGCCGCGCGGCGGCCGCACGCAAGCGCCCGGCCGTGACCCGGGAGGCGCCCGCCGAGGAGCCGGTGACGGCGTTCGGCGGCCATGTGCCGCGCTTCCTCCTGCGGCCGGCGCCCGTCAAGGTGGTGGCCAAGACCGGGGCGGAGTGATGCGCACCATTTTCGTGATGGTGAAGTGCGAGCTGGGGCAGGCCTACGAGGTGGCCGACGCGGCCCTCGAGCGGATCGAGCAGGTCTCCGAGGTCTATTCCATCTCCGGCCAGTACGACCTCATCATGAAGTTCCATCTCGACGATGAGGTGGACATCGGCCGCTTCGTCACCAGCCAGGTGCAGACCCTGCCCGGGGTCAAGGACACCTTCACCCTGATCACCTTCAAGGCCTTTTCCTGAGCCCCCGCGGATGCCGAGGCGGCGCCATTTCGAGATCCTCGAACGCCGCCGGCACCACGACGGGTTCTTCAAGCTCGACCTCCTGCGCCTGCGCTTCGAGCGCTTCGCGGGCGGCTGGAGCGTGCCGCTTTCGCGCGAGCTGTTCGTCCAGCGCGAGGCGGTGGCGGCGCTGCCCTGGGATCCGCGCAGCGACCGGCTGGTGCTGATCGAGCAGTTCCGTGCCGGCGCCCTCGAGGCGCCGGAGGGCCCGTGGCTGATCGAGGCGGTGGCCGGGCTGCGGGAATCGGAGGAGGATCCGGAGGCGGTGGCACGGCGCGAGGTGGCCGAGGAGGCGGGTCTCCCGGTCCGCCGCCTGGAGCGGGCCGGCGCCTACCGGTCGAGCCCCGGCGCCACCAGCGAGCTGGTGCACGTCTACATCGCCGAGGTGGAGGCGCCGGCCGAGGGCGGCATCTTCGGGCGCGCCGACGAGCACGAGGACATCCGTACCCTGGTGGTCACCAGGCACGAGGCCTTCGCCTGGCTGGATGCGGGCCGGATCACCGCCGCCACCGCGGTCTTCCCGCTCTTGTGGCTGCGCGCCCGGGGCGGGGAGCTGCGCCGGCGGTGGCTCGGGAGCGACGATGCCGCGTCTTGAAGCCGGACCGGCTTGCCGCTAGCTGTCGGCACGCCGGATCACGGAGGGTCCGGCGTCACCACGGAGACGGGACGGCCATGCCAGCGCGCATCTACCAGCCAGCCAAGACCGCCACCTCCTCGGGCCGGGCCAAGACCCGCTGGTGGGTGGTGGAGTTCGAGCCCCGCGAGCGGCCGGAAGCGGAGCGGCTCGTCGGCTGGGTCGGCTCGGCGGACACCGAGCGGCAGCTGTTCCTGCGCTTTTCGAGCCGCGAGGCGGCGGTCCAGTACTGCGAGCGCCGCGGCATCGCCTACGAGATCGAGGAGCCCCATGCGCGGGCGATCCGCCCCAAATCCTACGCCGCCAACTTCTTGCGCCGGGTGTGAGGGGCGATTGGCGCCGGCCGCCGCGACGGCTATCATTCCCGCGGGCGCCCTTAGCTCAGTCGGATAGAGCAGCTGCCTTCTAAGCAGCGGGTCGGGGGTTCGAGTCCCTCAGGGCGCGCCAGGAAAATCGAAGACCTGACCGAACCACCCGATCTCCGAGATCCCGACTTGTCGCCACCTCGTCGTCACGCCCGAGACGTAGTCGCCGGCTGTCCTGCAATGTCACACGGGGGATGCCGTCGAGAAATGCCGGTGGGGTGCAGGTCCTCCCGGCGTCGGGAGCCGTGCGCGATCGAAGGGGCGGACGGGCTCCGAACGCCGATCCGCTCACTCCCGGAAGTCGCCATGATCCAGCATCTGCTCGACGACTGCCTGGAGGGGCCGGAGATGGTGGTGCACCACGTCCCAGATGATCTCCGGGTCGACGCCGAAATACCCGTGGATCACGACGTCGCGCAGGCCGGCCATGTTCCGCCAGGGAATCTCCGGGTGCCGCTGCCGCAACTCTTCGGGAAGGTGCTCGACCGCTTCCCCGATGATCTCGAGATTGCGCAAAACAGCGTCGAACGTTCGCTCGTCCTCGACGAATTGCTCGAAGGTCAGGGTTTCGGTCCAGCGCCGGATCTTGATGCAGGCGTCGCGGATATCCTCGAGCCTGCCTTCGGGATCACGCGACACGGAGCGCCTCGCGCTCGATGCGCTGTCTGAGGCGGGGCTTGAGCGCCCCATGTGTGACGAGATCCACGCGTCGGCCCAGCGTTTCCTCGAGCAGATGCCTGAGTTCCATGAACCGGTCGAAACGGGTCGGCCCCTCGAACTCCACGAGAATGTCGACGTCGCTTTCGAGGCCGCCCTCGCCACGGGCGAAGGAACCGAAGAGTGCGAGCGCACGGACACCGAGCCTCGAAAGCTCGGGGGTGAGCCGTCGCAGTCGGCGCAATGCCTCTTCGCGTGTACACACCGGCTGAACCA
>Ga0256830_1001826_pt1 | contig 14678 bp, 19 predicted proteins | sample 128326metaG_FD_190537 | JGI IMG/M metagenome (GOLD analysis project Ga0256830, IMG submission 190537) | Hydrothermal vent microbial communities from Lau Basin, Pacific Ocean - 128-326 | ecosystem: Environmental > Aquatic > Marine > Hydrothermal vents | place: Pacific Ocean: Lau Basin | collected... | reverse complement strand
AAAAAGGAACCAAAGCTTCTTTGGGATCTGAGAGAATTTCTCGTATAAATTTTATTTTAATTATCAAACAATTCTGGACACATATTTCTGAGAATTCTGAGAAGTTTTCAGTCATCTCAATCATTGCAGACCAATATCGTGTACACACCGCTAAATCCATTGACGGTTTAAATCAATCCTGCTTTTTTCTGAAGATCTTTTTCACCTCCATATCAAGACTGAACCTTGCATACTCCTTCCCAAGACTCTTTCTGTAATCTGCTCTTAACTGCCTCTCAGCAACTTTCCCGAGCATTTCATCGAGTTCTTCAGGGACGGGTTTTCCCTTGACTTTTCCCTCATTCTCCAGGGTCACAGTATTATTTCAAGTTGCAAGGAAATATGAATATTACTTATCACTCAAAATTTGCTGAGGGTATGCTGGACGGTGAAGATTCCATCAGACATACAGCACCCAGCAATAAAACTGGATGCATTCTCCAAAAAAGTAATCATTCATTTTCCCACTTTTCCGTCGAGTTTCAGGCCGGGTTTTGTTGAGGCAGAAATGCTTCTGGAAGACATGGTGTGATCAATCGAAAAGCATTTAAATAATATCAAATTTACTTGACAAAAAATCAAGTGAGGTGATTTGATGCACATAATGGAAGGCTTTCTCCCACCTGCATGGGCTGGTCTGTGGTTTCTGATTTCGCTGCCTGCCATAGCCTACGGGGCCGTGAAATCAAAAAAACTGGTAGAGAATAATCCCAGAAACCGGGCACTTCTTGCAGTTGCAGGAGGGTTTATCTTCGTGCTGTCATCACTCAAAATACCATCTCCAGTTACAGGGAGCACATCCCATCCAACCGGCACGGGAATTGCAACGATACTCTTTGGACCGGCTGTTACAGCTTTTCTCTCATCCATAGTGCTTCTTTATCAGACCCTGCTGCTTGCACATGGGGGATTAACAACACTGGGAGCAAATACAGCTTCAATGGGATTTATTGGGCCACTGGCAGGATGGGGTGTTTACAGGATTCTGAAGGACAGGTTGAGCCTCAAAGCCACTGTCTTCATCGTTGCCGTGGTTGCCGATTGGTTTACATACGTTATCACATCAGTTCAGATTGCCCTCGCCTTTCCGGGAGAGAGTTTTGTCAAGTCAGCGCTTACATTCATGGGCATATTTGCACTAACCCAGATTCCGGTTGCCGTTGTTGAAGGAATTTTTGCAGCACTGCTGATGGGCTATATCGCAAATCTGTGGGAAGACAGGGTTTCTCAGGAGGTGACAGCTTGAAAAAGACCATACTGATATTCCTTCTGCTCTCAATGACTTTTGTGTCAGTCTCATCTGCTGAAAACTGGACAGGAGCGGATCAGAAAGCTGAAGAGGCCATAAAGCGGATATCTCCTGATTACGAACCATGGTTCACGCCGATCTGGGAACCGCCGAGCGGCGAAATCGAGAGTCTGCTTTTCAGCCTTCAGTCTGCCATTGGAGCTTTTGTGGTAGGATATATTGTTGGAAGGAACAGAGCGAGCAGAGATGCACAGGACGATTGAAGAAATTCAGGTGAGGTCCAGGAAAATTATAACCGGGCCGGCAAATGTTTACCTTGTTATCCTGACATTCATTCTCATTTACATTTTCAACTCAATTGCGGTATTTGCTGCAGCCATGACTGTTTTCTCTCTCCTGTCCCTGCATTCATCCGGAACAAGCTATCTTAAATTTATGAGAGTTCCAGCCATCTTCATAATTCCAGCATTGCTCGTCATTGCCTTCATAACTCCAGGAGAAAAATTATTCTGGATTTTCAGCAGGGAAGGAGTTGTTCTGGCTTTTAAAACATTTTTCAGGGTGTATGCATCCCTTACAGTCATGATGTATCTTGTAATCACAACCTCCATCCCTGAAATACTCCATGCACTGAAAAAAATCAGACTTCCAGAGTTTTTGGCAGAGATGATGTCCCTTGTATACAGAACAATTCAGATATTTGTTGATGAGCTGATCAGGCTTGAGAGATCTGCCGATTCAAGACTGGGCTTTTTGGGGAAAAGAAATATGCTGAGAACCTCAGCCTTGCTTGGCTATTCAATGTTTATCAAATCCATGAACAGGGCTGAAAAGCTGAACATGGCCATGGAATCAAGATGCTACAGCGGAAAAATTCCCGCTCCGTCAAACAACTCATCAGGAACTGTTTATGCCTTTGCAGTTATTGCCGTAATTTTTGCAACAGGGGTGATCTTTTGATTGAGATGAGAGACGTATGGTTTTCTTACGGTGATAGGGATGTTTTGAAGGGAGTAAACATGGGTCTGAGAAAGGGAGAAGTAGCCATACTACTCGGAAAAAACGGTGCTGGCAAGTCAACACTTCTGATGCACTTGAATGGACTTCTGAAACCAAAAAAAGGAGAGATAATTGTTGATGGAAAAAAAATCAGCTATGACAGAAAATCGCTCAGTCAGCTCAGACGTCTTGTTGGCTTCGTATTTCAGAATCCTGACGATCAGATTGTTGCTCCAACAGTATGGCAGGATATTGTCTTCGGGCCAGAAAATATTGGAGCAAGAGACGATGAAAAAGTAAAAAAGATCATGGAGAGGCTTGGACTTGAGGGATATGAGGGCAGACTTTGCAGCTCTCTGAGTGGGGGTGAGAAGAAGAGGGTGGCAATCGCTGGAGTCCTGGCAATGGAGCCTGATTACATAGTCATGGACGAACCAACAGCTGGTGTTGATGGAATCGGTCTTAAGGAAATTGCTGAAATCGTGAGGAATCTGAAGGAAAACGGTAAAGGTGTTGTTATCTCAACTCACGATCTTGATTTCGCAAAGGCAATTGGAGACAGATTCATGATCCTTGACGATGGGAGAATAATTTACGATGATGTTTTCGTGGATTACTCCCTCGCTGAAAGGTGTGGCATAAGAACCTGGCTGTCAGAAGGTGAGGTTGTTCTTGTACCCCACGATCATTCCATCCCCGATACGGATGAATTTGACTTCATTGCTGTCATGGGAAAAAGTGCGAGAGAAAAACTTGAAAAAGAGGGTATTGAAGCTGATATAACCACTGCTGGAATGGAAAGGGCTTTCCTTAGAGCAATAGGTGGTGCGAGGGTAATGCTTGTATGCTCAAGAAGTATGATCGGTGTTGTTGAGAGGGAGGCCAAGACATATCCTGTAAGACTCTCATTCCATGACGGAGGGAAAAGGCATGAAAGGCATGGTGTTCATAGTTGGAGCAGGTCCGGGAGATGCTGAACTCATAACATTGAAGGGACTGAAAGCTATTGAAAAAGCGGATGTCATACTTTACGACGCCCTCGTAGACAGAAAACTGTTTGAGCTTATTGATTGCACCGGTAAGGAATTGATTTTTGTTGGAAAAAGGAGAGGAGACGGTGATGGTGAGAAAAGACAGAGAGTGATAAACGAACTGATGCTTGATCTCTGCAAAAAGGGCAGAACGGTTGTCAGACTTAAAGGTGGAGATCCAGGCATTTTCGGGAGGCTCGCAGATGAAATTAGATTCCTGAAAAGAAACGGAATTCCATATGAGGTAATTCCGGGTGTGAGTTCCTTCAATGGTGTGGCGAGCCATGCAGGGATACCTCTGACAGAGAAAGGGATATCATCTTTAACTGTTCTTTCCGGAACTGAGAATTTTGATCTCAATACGCTAATAAACGGCACATTTGTCGTGATGATGGCAAGAGAGAACATTGAAAGGGTTGCAGAGAGACTGATTGAGCTTGGAGTTCCGGAGAGCAGGGCTGTGATAGCCGTAGAAAACGGCACCCTTGAAAATCAGAGGATTGTAAAGGGTACTTTAGGAGATATTCATGAAAAGGTAAGGAGCTTCACAGGTCCAACACTTTTTATCATTGGTGATGTTGTTTCTCTGAAACCCTGAAAGCGGAATTGAGAATGGCATAGGTGACAAACAGGTCCTCACCAATTGGCTCGCAAATAACCACCCTTTTTCCATCAATCTCCCTAACTTTAACTCCTTCTCCCTCTTCAAGACCGAAAAATGCTGGCAGATCCTTAGTAACATGAAGTCCGTTGGAGAGAAAGAGCGGTACGAGATATATAACATCTGAGGACATTTTTCTGACAGCATCCATCGGATTCGGGTCTCTGTCTCCTGTTGCGTAGGCTATCTCCACCTCATCAAAAATACCAAAACTGGCAATTCTGTTTCTGTGTTTCTCCATAACTCTCGCATAGTGAGGCAGTGGACTTCCATGACCAACAATTACCAGACCTCTCCTCATTTTTTCACCTCAACAAACACTACGGTGTAATCACTTTCTGTCTCGAATGTGTCCTGCACCTGATAAATTTTCTCATCCTCCCCCTCCAGATTTTCAAGGACAATCATCCTCTTCCCTAAGAACTCAAGTCTAACACCTTTTTTTGCAAGGATCATCAAGTTTCTTTCTTCAGAGAACCCAGGCTCCTGACTGTGGGCATTTAAAACGGAAACTTCACACAAATCTGCCTTAATCCTCCCAAGGGCAACCTGAACGCTGGATATTCCAGGAACGATCTCTGCATCCCTGAAAAATTTTCCAAGACCGGCAACCATCGGGTCGCCTGTTGAAAGCACCACAACATCACTTTCCTCGCTTTCCCTCTCAATCTCCCTGTAAATCTCTTCCCCAAATTTTTTCATGATAACTTTTTCCCCCACTATCCAGTCCTCAGCGATTTTAATGGCTTTCGCACTTCCATAAACCTTTTTGGCTCTGGAAATTACCTTTTTTGCTTCATCTGTGAGATGCTCCTTTTTCAGCCCAACTCCAACGACAAACAGCACATCCCGATTTCTGACCCTTAGCATTATTAAGAATTTTCTCGGTGAAATTATGAAATTGCAATCCCCTTTTTACTCAATGGGATTCGAACTATTTGAATCCGGTAGTGAACCCTGCATGCGCTTTCAAATTCTCAACAGCTTGCCTTCACCATAAAAAATACGTGATGAGCTAATCCAAAAACTCCCTTTCTACTTTGATTCCGGCTATGGCTGTCTGGAGTTTCTGAGGTGGGTGAATCATCCTCTCAGCGAAAATCACACGGGCCGGAGGGGATTTGAACCCCCGACACCGGGATTAAGAGTCCCGTGCTCTGCCTGGCTAAGCTACCGGCCCGCTCCGTGGAGGGAATTTCAGGGGGAAATCAGGACCACGTGATCTAAATCTGGTTTTTGATTTCATCTATCGGGTTATCCAGGAAATGGGAGATGTTGCTTATGTTTTGTTTAAGCCAGCTGTAGCCTTCTGTTGTTCACAATACAGCCATGCGAATTTCTGAACGGTTTGGGTGATCCTTTTTGGCGATTGAGGCTCTCTGCTCTCTTTTCAATCTGGATGTTCATTGACGTCTATGGGCGTCATCTCCTCCCCTGTCTCCCTATACCGGGTGGTTTGTTTATAAGGATTATCCATAAATGGGTGTTCAAATGGTTGTGTATTGAGGACGAACCCAGAAAGATTTCATCACTCTCTATACTCTGACAACTTCAGACTTTGGTGGTTTCACCTTCACGAATATTTCAATTGATCTATGGCTTCCAATTCGATGAATAATCCATGTAAATCTTTCTTCCATCACATTTTATCCTTATCTGCTTCAATTTTCTGGTCCGAGATGGCTTTCGCCTATTTTAAAAAATCACTGTATGATTTGGTTTTGAGGGATAAAGTTTTATTTTCCACATATCTCTAAGAAGGTGATGGAGGAAACCTCTCAGATTTATGAGGTGCTGACTGATGAGGAGATAAAGTATGTCAACTTTATGCTCCAGCATCTGAGAACTCTGGATGACAAGACAGATATAATCGTCAAGGCATCAAACGGCATCCTTACCCTGGTTGTCGGCATTGTTGCATTTCTGGTTGCATTTGCACCCCACAAGGTCAATTCTTACGTTCTGCTTCTTGTTCTTGTTCCAATATCGTCAATTCTCTTCACAATTATATCATCGCTTCTGATGCTCTATCCGGTCTTTACTCAGCATGTTTTTTTCGAAAAAAGGAGAGACCTGGATGAGATAGAGCAGATTTACCATCATTCATTAAGGAAAAAGTCAGCATGGATCAGGGCATCTGTTTTCGGGCTTATATTTGGTATGATCTCGTTTATTGCGTGGTTCATCTACGTAGTTTCATCATAAACCCAGCGATAAAATTTTTCTTGACAGATCTGAATTAGAACTGATGGTCTACAGATTCCCTGGTAAGATGAGACCGGCATCTCTTGAAGAGAGAGAAAAATTTTACAGGGAGGAATTCAGGGTAAACGAAGTCCTTAGATGGATCTCCCACAGAGATATAAGGAAAACCGCCTTTGGAGTAATCATCGGGAGACACAGCAAAATATACAAAAAAGAATTCCATGACATCAGGAATAAGGCCGTGATAATAGATTCTCACGCGAGCTTTGAGGATGTTACTGATTACATACTCCACTATCTTCCCGAGGGTGTTTACTATGACAGGAATGTTTATTCCGATCTCACAGTATGCGAGAAATGCGGCAGATCTTACAGAGATTGCTGGAACTGTGAGGGCTTTCTCGGGCAGGAACTTGCTTTCGATATCGATCCTGAAAACATTTACTGCCCCTATCATGGTAGCATTGAGGATAAAATGAAAAGAGGCGAGGGACTGAGTTTCTGCATGATTGAATTTAAAAGAGTCAGAAAATACTGTTTGAATCTGTACGATGACTTGAAAAATGAATACAGAGACATAAGGGTGGTTTACTCAGGCAGGGGTTTTCACATACATGTTATGGACAGAAAGGCAATGGAACTTGACAGGGAGGAGAGAGCTGAGATATCCAGACAGTACTCCCACTATGCAATTGATCAGTGGGTCACCAGTGGAGAGATGAGGCTTATAAGATTGCCTTATTCCCTGAACGGACTCGTGAGCAGGATATGCATGCCTTTGAATCCGGCAGATCTTCTGAACTTTGATCCGAGAAATTCAGCTATTCCTTCTTTTCTGCTTTAGTTTCTTCCCCGTAGTAATACAGTTTTTTCTTTGCCTTCACCTCTTCTCCACTGTAATAGACATTCCTTTTCTTATCATCCATGGAAGTAAATTGATGCTTAATTTTTAAAAAACCTTCCATAATCACCCCGTGCTTCTGAGCACAGCTTAACAATGGCATCAGCCACTACTGTCACAGGAGTTTGAATATGGACATGTTTTTCATGAATACCATGTGGAGGTGATTGAAAACATGCTGAAAATTTTATAACCCAGAGGTGCATCCACCCCTCATGCTTCACGATGTTTTTAGTAAGTACAATGCTCAGTTTTTTGTGATGTATGCAAGTTCAAAAAATCCAAATTTTTACTATGCAACAAAATTCAGGGTCCCAGATCCCGTTTTTTACATGGTGGGCGATGATGGTACCGAGTTGCTTGTTGTGCCTGAGATGGAAAGGAGAAGAGCAGAGAAAGAATCCAGGGTCAGAGAAATTGCGAGTCTCAACGATATTGGATATTACGAAAGATTCAGTGAGAGCGGTGATCCCAAGACCGCTCTTGCAGAAACCTACATAAACCTCATAAAATCCCACCACGGAAAAAGGATACTTGTTCCTGATGATTTTCCGGCTTTTTTCTTTAAAAAATTCAGCGATGAACTTGAGGTTGATGTTATTGAGAATCCATTCAGCGTTATGAGGGCTGTTAAAAGAGCAGATGAAATAGAGAACATAAAACAGGTTAGTGACGCCATCATACAGACATTCAGATATTTTGTGAAGATTGTGAAAAAGGACAGGGATTCAGATTCCCTGAGGAGAAAAGTTGAATCATTTCTGTATTCGAGGGGATTTGTTGCTGCCGATACAATAATATCCGGAGATCTGGAAAGCTCGGATCCTCACTGCATCGGACATGGAGAATTCAGTTCCCATGTCATCTTCGATGTCTTTCCAAAAAGCAGAAGTTCAGGTTATCATTCAGATTTTACGAGAACGGTTGTTCTTGAAAAAAATCAGGAGATTGAGGAGATGATCGATGCATGCATTGACGCAAAAAAAAGGGCTGTTGAGAGAATCAGAGAGGGAGTTACAGGAGAGGAGATTCATCTTCTTGTGTGCGATGTTCTCGAGTCATACGGATACTCAACACTCAGGCAGAAGGCGAGAGAAGGATTCATACATTCGACAGGACACGGTGTAGGCCTTGAGATCCATGAAAAACCAAAACTTTATGAGAAAGGAGAACTGTTAAAATCAGGGATGGTCATAACGGTTGAGCCGGGACTTTATTACGAGAAGGTTGGAGGGGTCAGGGTAGAGGATACCGTTGTTGTGAGAAAAAAGGGCTGTGAGATTCTTACAGAATTTGATGATAAGGTGAGGATGGTAGAATGATTGAAAATCACGAGAGGGCTGGAGAAATTCTTAAAGAGGTCAGAGAGGAAGTTGTGAAAATGATAAAGCCAGGAACGAGAATGCTTGAGGTTGCAGAATTTGTGGAAGGGAGAATAATTGAGCTTGGAGCTCAGCCAGCATTTCCATGCAACATCTCGCTGAATGAGGATGCGGCACACTGCACCCCTTCAAAGAACGACCAGAGGGTGTTCAGAGAGGGAGATCTTGTAAAGATTGACATGGGAGCACATATTGAGGGCTATATAGCCGACACAGCCATAACTGTTGATCTCGGAGATCACGTGGAGCTTGTTGAATGTGCCGAAACCGCACTTGAAAAAGCCATCGAGATCATAGAGCCTGGGATCTCAACATCGGAAATCGGGGAGACAATTGAAAAAATAGCAAGGGAATTTGGATTCAAGCCAGTTTACAATCTGACAGGTCATGGATTCATGCCATATCTTGCACATGCTCCACCAACCATCTACAATTACAGAACAGAGAGAGGTGTGAAAATAGAGGAGGGAATGGTATTTGCAATAGAGCCCTTCATTACAGGAGGTGCCGGAAGAGTTTCCGAGAGGTCTGAGACGGAGATATATTCCGTGATCTCGTCAAAACCTGTCAGAATGAAGATGGCAAGGGAAATTCTCTCTGAAGTTGAAAAGTACAGAACTCTTCCATTTGCAAAGAGATGGCTATCAAACCCCAGAGAGATAATAATCTCAAAACTCGTCAGAGAAGGTGTGCTCAGGGCCTACCCTGTCCTTACAGAGATTAAAAAAGAACCTGTAAGTCAGGCTGAACACACGGTTATTGTCGAAGAAGATGGTGCAAGGATCATAACCTGAACTTCATTATTCCTGAAAAGACAACAACAGCGTTGAGCTCATTTGAGCTGGGGATGGGGTAATCACCGTATCTAACAAGCATTGATGGGTTTATCCTCTCCATTGATTTTATGCATTCAAACATGCCATCCATGGTTATTTCGTCAGGATCTCCCGAAAAAACGATCAGTCCTTTTTTTGCTGAACCAATTTCGGCTCTTGCACCTATGTTTCTTACAGCCATGTCAAACATTCTGACCATCCTCTCAGTTCTTTCAGCTATTTTTTCGCTTCTTCCTGTTCTCTTCAATCTTCTGAGGATTTTAAGAGGGAGTTTTTCTGTCACCATTCCTGCAACACTAACTCCATCCCCTGACAGGGAGTTTATGAAGTCGCTTGTATCAACGACAACCTCGCCGCTCACCTGTTTTTTAACATCAATCTCCCCCACCAAGGAAAGGGTGTTAAATGTTTTCAAAATAACTTCCTGGTAGCCCATCTCCTTTTCAAATAAAAAGAGGAAATCAAAGGATCTGAGGAGGGGTTTAATTCTCATGAAGGCAACATTTATCCCTTCAGGAGTATCAAGAGCGGGAGATAAAGCCAGACATATCCTTGGCTCCTCGGTAGTGGAATGCAGTTCCCTGGCAATTTTCATGGATGCATGGCATGAGAATTCATCGGAAAGATCGCATATCACAAGAGATGCCTCAAAAATTTCGTTAAAAGAGAGGATGTTGTTGAAAACACTTCTGACGTCAACATCTCCGTCTCTGTAGACTGCATAGAACTTCCTCCCATCTTCAATGTGCCTGAGCATGCGAAGGTCGTTCAGAGAATTTACGACTGCAAACGTTTTGAAAAGGTTTATGTTGTTGACCCTTGCCCCTCTCTGGGTAAAAAGTTCTGCAAGCTTTGCCCCCTCTCCGGCTCCAATTGTAAGCAATCTCATTCTGAATGAATTTTTAAGCGATTATTTAAATTAGTTTCCGAAAAAGACATCTATGCTTCCGTAGTGATTGACTATCCTCATGTAAAGATCGTCCAGTATTCTGCTCGATGCCCCCCACACAAGCTCACCATCACATTCAAAATTTGGCCCCCAGTCAGCAATCCTTCGCGATTTTAAAACTCTTTCAAGCCTGTCAACAAGAATCTTTTCCACCTCATAATCATTTCTTTCAAAATCCTTGGTGAAAATCGCTCCAACCACTGGATGTATTTTTATCCTGTGCTCAACAACCTCTCTTGGAGTGAGGAATCCGAGAACCTCAATTTCATTTCTGTCAATTCCGATCTCCTCTTCAGCCTCCCTCAGTGCTGTTTCTAAGGGATTTTCATCCTCATCCCTCATCCCTCCTGGAAAGGCAATGTGTCCGGCACTTCTGCTGAGATTCTTTTTTCTCTTTATCATTACAATCTCGGGAGTACCTGTGACAATGATGGGTACGAGAACTGCTGCGATCCTTTCATTCCTTATATACTCCAGTTTTGAATCCAGAACTCTGACAACTTTTTCCTGCCATCTCACGCTATCCACCATATTCAATCATGATGTTATAAACTTTCCGAAATCTGGAAGGGAACGGGCGTGAAGCAAAGCAAACCGAGAGTGAATGTTATGATGCCCGCAATTTTATGGCTCACGGGCAGAGGACTGTCATCTGCAGGTTTCGGATGCTTTTGCATTGAAAAGAAAAGGGTTACAAGTCCCCAGAAAAACCAGACACCGGCCTCTCTGTAAATGAGCCCTATCCCTATGAGCAGCAGTGGAAACACCTTAGAAACAGCATCAGCCTTTTCTCCAAGCATCGCTCTCATCACATGCCCTCCATCCAGCTGACCCACAGGAATCAGATTGAGAGCGGTTACAAACATTCCCACCCATCCTGCAAACGCAACAGGGTGTATGAAAAATCCATCGAAACCCGCAAACTTCGCAACGATTTCAAAAAGAATCGGTTCACCCAGTATTATTCCCCCTCCTGCAACCTGTGGCTGAGGTGAGGGCAGTGTCAGGCCGTAGTATGTCACAAAAACAGATGCCACAAGTCCAGCAACCGGTCCGGAAATTCCAATTTCAAGAAGAGCCTTTCTGCTTTCTATCACCCCTCTCTGTTTTATTATTGCTCCAAGAGTTCCAATGATGGTTGGAAACGGGATAAAATATGGCAGAGATGCTTTCATTCCCCATTTCTTTGATGCGATAAAGTGTCCCATTTCATGACTTCCAAGCACAAACATCACAGCCACAGCAAATTCAAGCCCCTGAATCAGATTGAAATTTCCGTAGAACAGACTTCCTGTAAATGCTACACTGATGAACGTGACTGCAAAAAGGAGAGCATTTATCCAGTACCTTTCTTTTCTTCTTTTTATTTCGAAAATGAATTCCCCATGCTTTGCGTAAAGTGATACATCGTAGTCTGCTGACAGCCTCTGGATGAAATTGTGGAGATTTTCATCACTCAGGTTCACAAGGGGAATCACATAATACCTTACGGAATCCCTTTCCCTCTCAATGTGGTACACCCTGAAAAATCTGGATATCTGGTGTTCATCTATCAATCTCAATCCACCCCTCTCTTCCAGAGAATATTTTAACTGCTTCTCCGCTTTCAATCGTTTCAAGCACATCAATTTCAGGTCTGTCAACAAGAGGAATGCCTGATATGATCGCCCCAACAGCGACAATTGCCTCGCTTTCAAGCATGATAATGCCTGCAGGAGCCGTGCCTTTTTTTCTCATCTGAAGCAGGACATAGGTTCCAACAGTCGATCCTCTGCTTTCCGGAAACACAAAAATCTTTCCTGTTATCTTTTCACCAAAGACATCACTGTTTCTGTCGGCAATCTCACCTGTTTCCGGATTGACATCCCCAAGAAATGAAACCGGACATTTTGAAACCAGAGCAGCCCCTTCAGCAATACCGACTGAAATTGGTCGTGCCCTGATTCTCATTCAACCGCCCTCCTTATGCATTCTCTTATACTGCCAAAAACCACATTAACTCCCCTGAGCTTAGGCAGGTATTCAAAAGCCTTTCCACTGTTAACCATAACACACTCAAACCTCTCGGTGGCTGGAGATACAACCATGCACGTGTCTGCAAAAACCTTTGCCCCAAATTTTTCTATTTCCTCTGCAATTTCTGGATTCTCTTTCAGGATCTTTCTCGATGTGAAGATCCAAACCTCTTTTTTAACCTTTCCATACTTTTTCAGGAGTCTTGAAATTTCCCGAAGCTCGTTTAAGGACAGGTGGGGACATCCAATTGCAATGAGATCAGGATGACAGTCTGATTTCAAATCAGAACTTTCAATTCTTATCCTTTCATCGGGGATTTCAAAATCCCTCCATTCAGGAGTTATGCCAGAAGCATGAAACATCCCCGCCCCCCCACTTGCAGCAAGTGCAGCACCAAAGAGCTTCAGCTCTTCTTTTGAGACACCTCTTCCAAAATCAACAATGGGGATTTCCGAACCGGTTATTTTTCCAAGCTCATATCCGGCCATTGCAGGATCTGCATCTCTGTCTATCAGAACCAGAACCTTGGGAGCTCTGTTCTCTTTTATGTGAAGACCGTAGAATGGTGTTTTTCCTATCACTGCCGAGGCTAACGCAGAGATTCCACTTTCCCTGTTTGTCCTTGCCCCGATAACAGAATTGGCATAAACAACAGCCGAGCTTTCAGCCCATGCGAGATGGTCGCCGAATGACGGGGAATCCAAATAGTAGGGTGTACAGGTTAGGCTTACCTCAACACCAAGCCTTTCAAGAGCTCTTATTATTCTCATCTGTTTTTCATAAAAATCCCGATCTATGCCCATTTCACTCCATCTCTCAACATCCATTCCTGCAGGGTTCATGAAGCTCCTCACCACCACCCTGGCATCAAGGCTTTCAAGCCATTCAAGACCTGCATCACCTATGTTTTTGTAAGAAATTCCGGAAATCTGGGCGGATTTTATTTTTATCAGTCTTTGAGCTCCGTAAATTTTTCCAAGAGCAACAAGGATCTCCATGCATTTTCTGACGGTTTCATTGTCACTTTCAAGAAGTCTCTCCTCCTCTGGACTCAGTTCCATTAAATCCATTCCAGACCCAAAAGTTAAATCATTTTCCTTTGATTTCGATCTTGATCACAGCCCATTTCCACTCGGAACTGTTTTATTCACATCTCCCCCTCTTCCAGATGTGAAACCCCCTGAAGACAGAGACATGGAGCTCCGAGAGCACATAGCTGAGCTTAGAGACAGGGTAATAAAGGCTGCAATTCCATTTTTCATGGTTCTTGGAGCATTTTTTTACAGATCGGACTACCTCATAACACTTCTGTGGAGAAATCTTTTTGGAGAGAAGGAAATGGTTATCTATTCCCCACCTGAATACATCATCACAAGAGTTCTGATCTCTGCATTTCTGGCATTCATTGTCACCTATCCCTGGATCATTTATCAGATTTATCTTTTTATGAAGCCAGGACTCTACGAGCACGAGCGGAGGTTTCTGAAGCTTGTTTTTCCGTTTTCCTACATTTCATTCATGACCGGAGCAATGCTCTCCTACTTCCTGATACTCCCCGTCCTGTATTCAACATTTGTCATTGAGTATTTTGGAGCTGAACCTTACCTCTCTGTCAGAGATTCACTCAGAAATTCAATAAAGCTCACCCTCTCAATCGGACTTGCCTTCCAGATCCCCACGGCCACACTTGTTGCGGTAAAACTCAGGCTCACATCATCAAAGTGGCTGAGAGACAAGAGGTTGCTGATATACATAGCAGTCTTCATTCTGGCAACAAACATAACATTTGACATTACGGGTTTGAGCCAGATGATAATTCTCAGTGCCGTTGTGGTGATGTATGAGTTAAGTATTTTAATTGCCAGAATTTTTGAAGGTGGAGAAAAATGAAGATCGTTATTGCCGGAGCAGGTGAGGTTGGTTACAGCATCGCCCAGGAATTGGCTTACGATTACGATGTGACAGTTATAGAAATTGATGAGAAGAAAGCCAGTGAGGTCAACAGACTCAATGTTGATGTTGTGAGGGGTAATGCTGCAAGTGTAAAGACACTGAAAAAAGCAGGTGTTGAAAATGCCCGTCTTTTCATATCTGTTACAGGGAATGATGAGGTCAATCTCCTCTCAGCTCTTGCGGCCAAAAAGATCGGTGTGGAGACTGTTATTGTGAGAGTTGCAAATCCTGATTATGCTGACAGACCTGTTATAAGGGACCATCCTGTTGGATACGATGTTCTGGTCTGTCCTGAACTTGTTCTTGCATCTGAGTTTGCAAAACTTGTAACTCTTCCAGGTTCGATTGAGTTTGCTGAACTTGAGGATCTTCTTCTCGTGGAACTTTCTGTTGACAGCAAATCTGCTGTTGCTGGCAGGAGAATCTCAGAAATAAATTTTCCCAAGAACGTGATAGT
>Ga0256830_1001825_pt1 | contig 14682 bp, 11 predicted proteins | sample 128326metaG_FD_190537 | JGI IMG/M metagenome (GOLD analysis project Ga0256830, IMG submission 190537) | Hydrothermal vent microbial communities from Lau Basin, Pacific Ocean - 128-326 | ecosystem: Environmental > Aquatic > Marine > Hydrothermal vents | place: Pacific Ocean: Lau Basin | collected... | reverse complement strand
CAAAACCACCGAAGCTTCATCATTGCACGGGAAAGCTGCTCAAAGAGGAGATCCGCTTGCGCCACGATGCCGGGATTGTCACGGAAAACATTACATCGTCGGGGTCAAGGATCCAAGGTCTTCGGTTGCACCGCTGAAGATCCCGTTTCTTTGCGGACGATGCCATCAAGAGGGCGCACCGGTTCAACGGCTGAGGTCCATACCGGTTGACCATATTCTCGAAAACTATTCGGAGAGTATCCATGGTGAGGGCCTTCTCAAGAAAGGATTGATCGTAGCACCGACATGCGTATCGTGTCACACACCACATTCGATCCTGCCACATACCGATCCGAGGTCTTCTATTTCCCGGCGCAACATTGCTAAAACATGTACCCAATGCCATGCCCAGATCGAGGCGGTGCATCGGAAGATCATTAAAGGTGCTCTATGGGAAAAGGAGGCGCATGTTCTTCCCGCTTGTATAGATTGCCACCAGCCGCACAAAATCCGGAAAGTATATTACAGCCAGGGTATGGCCGACCAGGATTGTCTCGATTGCCACGAGAAAAAAGACATCGTGTCGTCCAAAGACGGTCGCTCGCTATACGTCGATGCAAAAGAATTGGTTCATTCATCGTTTGGGACGGTTGCTTGCAGCCAGTGCCATTCCGAGGTCAGCGTCTCAAGGGTACGACCATGTGAAACAATTACCCATAAAGTAGATTGTGCGGCATGTCACGCGGAGATAGGAGACAAGTACAAGAGGAGCACTCATGGAAAGCTCGTCGAGCGGAATGATCCGAACGCTCCGACCTGCAAGGAATGCCACGGAACACACAAGGTCCTCAGTCGAACGAATCCGTTGTCGGCGACATTTCCAACCAACGTACCGCGCTTATGCGCGACATGCCATCGGGAAGGACAGAAAGCGGCAGTACGATATGTCGGAAGCCAGCACGAGATCGTCCGGCACTATCGTCAGAGCATCCACGGTAAAGGGTTGCTGAAGAGCGGTTTGACCGTAACCGCCATGTGTACGAATTGTCACACGGCCCACAGCGTGCTTCCGGCAACAGATTCCACGTCCAGCGTAAACCCGAGGAATATACCATTCACGTGCGGAAAATGTCACCACGGGATTCAGGAAGAGTTTGAAAAGAGCATCCATGCGACGGCTGTTGGAAAAACGGGCAAACCCTTGCCTGTCTGTAGCGATTGTCATTCCGCGCACACGATTCAGCGTGCCGACAAAGCGGGGTTCAAGTTGGACATCATGAACAAATGCGGGCGCTGTCACGAACGAATTGCCAAAACGTACTTCGATACATATCACGGAAAAGTTTCCCAGTTGGGTTACACCAAGACTGCGAAGTGCTATGATTGTCACGGAGCGCATGATATACTTCCCGTTTCCGATCCACGGTCGAAACTTAGCTACCAGAATGTGGTTTCTACGTGTCAGAAATGTCATCCGGGCGCCACGAGACGGTTTGCGGGTTATCTGACTCATGCGACGCACCACGATCCCGATAAATATCCTTTCTTGTTCTGGACGTTTTGGGGAATGACCGGCCTCTTGATAGGAACTTTCATCATCGGGGGACTTCATACGCTTCTCTGGTTGCCGCGGGCTCTGAAAATGCGGCGTGAGCTGAAACGCAAAATTGAGTCAAACCCGCCACCGGAGCGGCAAGACGAGGGGGGTGATTCCAAGGAAGAACCACAACAATCGGAGAATAGTGAACGTGATGGAAATACAGAAGACTAACCACATGGAAAAACAATACCAGCGATTTTCCCGTTTAAACAGGACTCTGCACATCATCATGATCGTCAGCTTCATGAGTCTTGCCCTGACCGGTATGACATTGAAATTTTCATACACGGGATGGGCTGTTATCCTCTCGCATATGCTTGGCGGCTTTGAATCGGCGGGGTACATTCATCGTGTTGCGGCGGTGTTCATGTTCGGGATTTTTTTCGTGCATATTTACGATCTCGTTCGAAGGAAAAGAACGGAATTCGGTTCCTGGAAGAACCTTCTCTTCGGTCCGAATACCATGCTTTTTACAAAAAAGGACTGGCAGGATTTCGTAGGGTCTTTAAAGTGGTTTTTGAACAAAGGACCGCGACCCGAATTCGGACGATGGACGTATTGGGAAAAATTCGACTACTTCGCGGTTTTTTGGGGAATTTTCGTTATCGGTTCCAGCGGATTGATGCTGTGGTTTTCCGAGTTTTTCACGTTGTTCATTCCAGGTTGGTTCATCAATGTCGCCACCATCATTCACAGCGACGAAGCGCTTCTTGCTGTCGGGTTCATCTTCACGGTACATTTTTTCAACACCCATTTACGACCGGAAAAATTCCCGATGGACCTCGTGATTTTTACCGGCCGGTTGTCATTGGAAGAACTCAAGTTTGACAAGCCTCTGGAATACAAGGAAATGGTGGAAAGCGGGAAGCTTGAGGAGCGTCTCGTGGAACCGTATCCACCAATTGTTTTGCGCGCCGCCCGTGTGTTTGGATGGTCAGCCCTGTTGACCGGTATCAGTATCGTCGTATGGATTGTGTATGCAATGATCTTTGCCTACCGGTAAATTACAGTTACCGTTTCAGGATCGGTAAAAAAAACGTGATGAGTTCTTCATCACGTTTTTTTTGTTTCTATAGATTGAACGTATCAGGAAACAGGTTGACGAGCTTCATCCCACGGCGGAAGAATTTTGAACAGAATGTAAAGGATCACAATCGGCATGATGAGGAGAATGAAGCTGAAGAGGAATCCTTCCAGTCCAAAGAAGGTCATTTTGTATGTTGTCAGTCCCCGGAAGCTCTTCGAGAATAGTTGCCCGCCGATAACGACATTCCATCTCGTGGAGAAAATTCCCATTTGCACCAGGATGGCAGCGACGAAATAGATCAATTTTTTCAACTCGTCGGGAAGCTTGAACAGCTTCGCCGCGGCAATGGAACCGAGCGGGATCAACATACCGATCAGAACCTGGATAACGACAAGGCTGACGAACAGTTTTCCGGAAACGAGTTCCGAGATGATGTGAATGGATTCTTCCGATTCGTAGACGCGGTGAATGAAGTCGAGTGTTTCAAGCGAAAAATCGATAATCATGACGTAAAACAGGTAACTCGCCAGTTTGTTCAGGCACATCATATCGATCGGTTTTCTCCGCATCGGAGTGACGATCATGTAGATGAGCAACACCAACGCGATACCGGAAACGATAGCGGAAAAGAGGAACACGATGGGCATCAAGACACTCGACCAGAAGGGATTCGCTTTGACAGAACCGAAGATGAAACCAACGTATCCATGCAAAAGAAAGGCTGACGGAATACCGATGATGGTGATGACCTTAACACTTTTCTTATCAAAGTGCAGTGCTTTTTCCGAAGTATCGGAAGAGAACAGGGAGAGAATCTTGTGGATCCATTTCATCAAGCCTTTTTCTTTGCGGCTCCACATGATCAGATCTTTTCGGTAGTCGAACCAGATCTCCAGGAGCAATACCGCCATCAGGTACCAGGCATAGACGAATCCGAACATTGCCATAGCCGAGCTCGTGTTCGGTGTCAGGAAGATTTCGAAGGATTTTTCCGGATGTCCGAGATGCCCCAGCAAGGGAAGTGGAGCAACGATGAGAAACGCCAAAGCAGTCAACAGCGACATCCGGTATGTCGGTTGCAGCTCCTTGACATTAAAGACCTTTACCAGGGACGCCAGAATGAAGGCGCCTGCGACCAAACCGGTCAGGTACGGGTACAGAACAATGAGGAGTCCCCAATGCAATTCAATTTCATTAGGGAAAATATATCCGCTGACTTCTTTCAGCAGGGGGGTCAGATGTTGTATGATCTCTTCCAACGTTAACTTACCTCCATGTCAAGGTTGGCATAATAAACCTTTGGTTCGGTATTCAGATTCTGCTTGAGGACATTGATATTGTGCATACGCGTAAACCGCACGAGCGGGCTGGCGGTTTTCTTCAGGTCGCCGAAGATGCGTGCTTGTGTGGGACAGTTCTCGACGCAAGCGGGAGACATGCCTTTCACGACGCGGTGATAGCAGAACGTGCATTTTTCGGCCGTCCGCGTTTCCGGATGCAGGAACCGGGCTCCGTACGGGCAGGCCTGGATGCAGTATCGGCACCCGATGCAGTAATCTTTATCGACGAGGATGACGCCATCCACGGTCTTGAATGTCGCACCGACGGGGCATACTTGAACGCAGGGCGGATTATCGCAGTGATTGCACAGCTTTGGCACGAAAAAACTGCGAATGGTCTGCTTATCGGAAATCTCGGGTTTAAAGCTGTCGTACCCGCCGTTTGGACTTGAGACGCTCACTTGACCGTTCGCCTCGATTTCGTAGCGCTCTACCCAGGTTCGGAAGAAAAATGGCAGCTTGGGAACATTGTTTTCATCCTTGCACGCGGCAACACATCGACCGCATCCGATGCAATTGTTGATATCAATACCCATGCCCCAACGATGTTCCGTAGCATCGTAATCATCGTCGAGAATCCACTTGGAATTCTTCTTGGGTTTTTCCTGCGAACCGGAACGACCCGGAAAGACGATTGCCGCAACCGAGAGCAAAAACGTCTTGACGAAGGCGCGTCGCTTCTGTGGTTGATTCAAATGTTGATAGCTTTTCAGAATACTCATGGGAATTGCTTACTTGTTGATGGTTACGGAAGATGAGGATAGTGGCACTGCCAACAGACGTATCGCTCGCCGTGGGATTCGATGTCCACTTGTGGAATACCGGCGACGGATGGATCATCACTGGCGTGACAACCACCGCAAAATTCACGCTTGGTTGGTTTGGTTGGGTGGTACACGCGGGGATTGGTGAAATGGCCTTCCGGTGTATCGTGACAGCGCACGCAAGGTACGTAGACGTGGTGCGAGACCATCTTCGATCGTGCAATCGACGCGTGGCAGCCAGCACAGTCCTTCGGTTTTTCCGGTGGTGTCGGGTCGTGAGGATTGTGACATGTGATGCAACTTTTCATCGGGTTATGGGATTCGGAAACGATTTGGGGAAAACCAGTAGGCCGGGAGGAGAGGTACTCGTGGCAGACAATGCAAAAATCGCGTCCACGGGGGATACGTAACATATCGGTTTCCTCTTCCTCGACGTGAACAGCGGCCGGTCCATGACAAACCTCGCAGGCCACATTCCGGTGGTAACTGTTGCCCTTCTTTTCAGCAACTTCGTCGTGGCATTCCGTGCATATTTCGTGCCCGGCATACTGGACTGGCTGGGCAATAATATCTTGCAGAGCGGATGCACGAAAATGTCCCAATTCACCGAAATCGGAAGGTACGAGCTGCGGCCGAACGACCAGGAAAACCGCGAGCAGGATGATTGCCAGCACAACCAGTCGTTTTGCCTGCTCTGGTATTTTTTTCCAGAATGAAATCATATCCAGTGCTGATATTGGTTGTTAAGAGAAATTATTTTTATAATGGAAAAAAGAAGGATTATGATATTTTCAACGAACAAGATATCATTGTATAAAATATATTAATTTCTTGAAAATACAAAACCGTATTGCTCATCGGTTGAATACATTCGCAGTGATATCGACCGGGAATGATTTTCGCCCTGAGCATTTCCGTTTCTCGTTTCTTTCCGCTGAATACCTCCTGGTGACTGTGGACATGATCAATATGATAGCCGGATCGAAGAGAAAAGTATAAAAGCACTCTCGAGCATAGAGTTGAACACGTGTACCGTATATTGAATTATCCAGACTCCCTGCACGTGTTTTTGTTTGAACACAGGACGGATCCAAAAAAAAACACGAGTGAGGGTAAAAATTGTGTCCTTTGATTTTAGTCGATTGTGGTGTATTTTCGTTAAAGAGAAATGAGTTTGTAATTATCAAAATGTCCTACTCATTCTTTATCAGTTCGAAACGATACATGAATCAAACCTCACCTCAAATGTGTCAATTTCACTCCTGAATCTCCCATAACAAACCCTTCGAGCATTGAAAAAAATAGTATTGCACAGGTTGAATCGCGTCCGTAACTGGTACAGGCGCGGGCGGAGGCCGGCGCGGTTTCTGAAATACTTTTTCACCATTCTTGTTGTTCTCCTTGTACTGGTTGCCGCCTCGGCAGAATATACATCGCGGCCGCAGTTTTGTCCCACGTGCCACTACATGGAATCGTTTTATAATTCCTGGCGCCAATCGGCTCACAGCGATATCTCGTGCGTGAAATGCCATTTCGAACCGGGATTGGCTGGTACCGTTCGTGGTAAGCTGGAGGGCCTGGTACAGGTGGTGAAGTACGTTTCACAAGCGTACAGGAAAAGCAAGCCGTGGGCGGAAATCCCCGATGCCAGTTGTCTTCAGAGTGGTTGTCACCGTGAACGTCTCCTGCACGGGGATGTTACATTCAAAGGAGTGCATTTTAATCATCGTCCTCACCTGGTTCAGATGCGGCGCGGCAAAAAGCTCCGCTGTACGAGTTGCCATTCGCAGATCGTCCAGGGTGAGCATATCACCGTCACGGAGAGCACATGTTTCCTTTGTCATTTTAAGCAAGACCCATCGCTGAATCCCGCCTACGATTACAAGTACAAAACGGAGCAGGTACTCTTTCGAAAAAAGGAACGCGCGCAACTGAAGCGAATGAGCACGTGCACGACGTGCCATAACTGGAAGAAAGTACCGGAATCGGTGCGAAAAGAGTTTCGCTACGATCACACTTCCGTTATTGAACGGAACTTGCAGTGCAATGAGTGTCATACAAACGTTATCAGTGGAGAGGGAGAAGTACCGAAGACACAGTGTTTCAAGTGTCATTTCGAAGATGAGCGTCTAAAACGGTATGACGACCACACCTTGATGCATGAAAAACACATCACGGAAAACAAGATCGAGTGTGAAAACTGCCATTTCCCGATCGTTCACAGGGTGAAGAAGGTAGATCCGTCACAACCGCCAGACTGTAACTCATGCCACCCGGGGTCCCACGAGGGCCAGGTCAAGCTCTTTGCCGGGACGGGTGGAGAGGACGTGAAAACCATTCCCAATCCAATGCATGAGGCAGGTATTAATTGCCGGGGATGCCACATCTTCCACACGGAAAATCTTACGAATCATACCGAGACGTACAAGGCAAGCGGATCTTCATGCGATCATTGTCATGGTACCGGGTATCAACGCTTATTGAAAGAATGGACGACGGCGGCTCAAACACAGGTACGTGTTTTGGACGAGGTGTACCGTCTCGTGACATCGCGCGTGTCCACCCGCAGGAATGCGGAGGTTCAGCATTTGATTTCGAATGCGAAGAATAACATCGATCTGGTTCAGTGGGGAAAAAGCATCCACAATATCCAATACAGCAACAGCTTGATGATCTCCGCCTACAATGACTTGAAAAAAGCGGCGGAACTGGCACGTGTGAAGCTCAAGTTTCCGAAACTGATGAACCTCGAGCAGACCATCCCGTCCGCCTGCGTGTCCTGTCATACGGGAATCATCACCATCAGCAAGGAGAAATACGGGTTATTGTTCCCACACAAGAAACACGTATATGAGAAGAAAATTCCTTGCTCGACGTGTCACTCTAATCGGCGCAAACATGGTGAGTTGATTTTGCGTCGCCAGGATTGCATGAACTGCCACCATAAATCCATACCGACACAAGCCGCAATTGCATGCGCAACCTGTCATCAGACACAGATAGCGGTATTTACGGGAACTGTTGTTGATCCGCAAGAGCCTTCGATGAAGTCGGAAGCAGGATTGTCCTGTGAAGATTGTCATTTGACCGAAGAAGGAAAGGTCATCCGCGCTACGCGCTTTACGTGTTCCAAATGTCACGATGAGGGGTATGGCGATGTCCTGAACGATTGGCAAGATGACGTGCAGGAAGCTATGAAAAAACTCCGCCAGATGTTAACTTCCATAAAGAAGAAAGATGCGCAAAAATACACGCGCATTATTGCAGAAGCGGAGAAGGTGCTGACGACGTATTCGAAGGACCGGAGCCGGGGGGCACATAACCCTGACTACTTTACATCGCAAGCAGAGAAGTTGATAGCACGAATGCAGGAACTTTCAGGTAGTTGATCCAATACAAGCCAGTACCTGGATTCTGATTCTTCATAGATGAAGTTTATGTCCCACGTATCAACAAACAAGGAGTTCATTATGAAACACATCCTGTCCTTTTTCATTACCGCCGCGGTGGTTTTCAGCATATCGTTCGCGGTACCTTCGCCTGGAGGAAAGGATTGTAAGTATGTTGGAGTAAAAACGTGTAAAACGTGTCACAAGAGTAAAAAACGTGGCAATCAGTATTCCGTTTGGGCGGACAGCAAACATGCCAATGCTTTCAAAACCCTCCAGAGTGCCGAAGCGGACAAGATTGCCAAGAAACGTGGCTCGGATAAACCGGCTGCGGAAACCAAAGAATGTCTTTCCTGCCACGTAACGGGATACAATGTTGATGGAGCCCAGTTCGGAAAGAAATTCAAAAAGGAAGATGGTGTCACGTGTGAAGCATGTCACGGTCCCGGCAGTGCGTATAAGAGTCTTCACAACAAGAAAGACAAGAAAGACAAGGCCAAGGAAGCATGTTTTTCAGTACCGAATGTCGCTGACGGCTCTGCGAAGGATCTTTGCGTCAAGTGCCACAATAAGAACAGCCCGAGTTACAAGGGATTCGACCTGAACAAATTCTGGGCGAAAATAAAGCATCCGATGCCGAAATAAATTTTGATAACGAGATGTACCGGGGTCCACGTGACCCCGGTACTCTTTTGTACCGGTGCCTAGCATGGTAGAAGTGGACCAGTATTTTAAAGCTGTACGTAGCCGTGTATGTAGTCTCTGCATGGATGTGAACGAAGATGGAGAGTGTACGACACATGGCGAGGAGTTGTGCAGTGTTAAGAAATTCCTCCCCAGGATTGTGAAGATCGTCAGTACGACCGAGAGTACAATCCTTGACGATTATCTTGTCCAATTTCGCGAAAGGATATGCGCAATCTGTACGCCGGGAGGAGAGAGTGAGTGTACATCGAGAGATGGGTATTCCTGCGTTCTCGATCGCTACTATGCCCTGATTGTCGAGACACTGCAGGAAGCTCGATCTCGCATGGCTTCATGAACAGGCGCTCACAGTCCTTTTTTATCTACAGACAGCCGCGCGAGTTCCGCATTTCGATCGATAATTCCTATAGACCTGTACACGGAGGTTAATCATATTTCTTACTTTGATACAATCATTTTAGGGAGTATTGCGATGAAACTTGTCCGAACCGGGATAGTTTTACTCCTCTTGTTTGGAATGCAATTCCCTCTTCGAAGCCAAGTCCTGGACGCGAGGTTCTCCACTTCTTTTTACGGGTGGGAACGGCAGGATACGACGACAGGGGGTGTGCAGTATTTACGGGGGTACGAAAACGTCCAGGTGAATTTTGGAACGAGTTCACTGTCGTTTCACACGTATCTCCAGGGTTCAACGGATTTTCAGAATTCGATGTCCGGCGATCCCCGGTTGAAGATGTTCAATACGTACGTTGATGTTCGCAACGTTGGGGATATGGTTGATATCCGCCTCGGGCGGCAACAAGTCTATGCCGGCGTGAACTATGGAACGGTTGATGGCATCAAGCTGCAAGCCGCTCCATCGTCGAGGCTAAAGCTTATGCTGTATGGCGGTGGGTTGGCACCAGCTGATTTGCGAACGGATTTCTTTCGTAACCTCGGAGACAATTTTCAGATCGGGGGTCACGTTCTTTTTCGGCTCTCTCCAAGTACTCACCTGAGTCTCAGCTACATGAACCGTCATCGTGAATCGAAGCCGTATGATGCTTTTCGATATGACGTGAATTTAGGTCTCGTTTCGACCAGGATTGACTACGGTTCGCGCGCGAACCAGTACCTGAGTCTCAGCGGTGATTACACAACCCGGGAGCTCTGGGTGTTCGGAAGGGTGGACTATGATTTTAATTATGAAGACCTGTCGCGTTTAGAGTTGACCTCCCGGTACCAGGTCTCCCCGGCGTTGGGGTTGGTTGCGGAAGGGTATTACCGGAAAAGCCAAATCGCCTACAATTCCTATTTCAGCCTTCTTGAACGAAGCGCCACCGGGGAATTCGTAGTAGGCGCTGATTATGCTTTGAACGAGAACCTGAATCTTCTTTTCCGGTATTCCGGCGTGGTGTACGAAGAGGATTTCGGGATGCGGGTGACGACCGGTATTGCCTGCCGGTATCTGACGTTCAGCTACAGCAAGGACCTGAGTTATGACGGCGAATTGGATGGCTTCAGTGGTCGTTTTCGGTACCCGATCCTCGGCGGTAAGATTGTTCCAAACGTGGGGGCGGCATACTCGCGCTACGCTCTTGCCGATGGTATAGAAAAGCTTTCGACACTGGCGCTCTCCGGTGGTTTCACGATTCGGCCCTGGAAGATCATTTCCCTGGATGTTCAGGGACAGTACCTGACGAACAAGATTTACTCGTCCGACATGCGCGTGTTTGCCCGTCTTAACTACTGGCTCGCGAATACCTTCTCATCGGTGAAGGAGGGTGTGCAATGATGCTTCGAACACGAACGTATGTATTTCTCGCTGTTGCTGTCGTTGTCGGTCTTGCTGCGGTCGCAGTGGTTTCCGTTCCGGATAATGTTCTCGGGTGGAACGGCCATATCAGGTTTTCCCATAAGACGCACATCGAAAATGAAGTCGATTGCACGACCTGCCATGAGGCGTTGGAAAGCACTTCATCAAAGGATAATCTCGTTCCCAAGCCGGAAGTATGTGTGGATTGTCATGATGAATCCGATGTCAGGGAATTCTGGAATCTCACGACCAGTGACCCACTCGATCAATCGTATATATCCCCAGTCAGCCGAGGGTTGTACTTTAACCACAAGCGTCATGCTGAAACATTGGCAATGGACTGTGTGACGTGTCATTCGGGACTTGTTGCTACGGAAAGCGAGGCGAACCCATATCCTTCGATGGAAACCTGCACTAGTTGTCATAATTCAGCACGTGCGGAAGTTCGGCCGTCGGGTAGTGTTACGCAAACGACAAGTGCGACCGCAATGTGCGAGAACTGTCATATCACGCTTGCAGGTTTGATCCCGACGACCCATCGACGTGTCAACTGGCAGAAAAACCATGGCAGGATTGCTCTCATGACTTCGGAGCAGGAGAAGTGTGCGTCCTGTCACAGCACCAGCTTTTGCCAGGAGTGTCATGCGCCCGGTAATATCGTTCCATCTCCCTCGGGAGCGGACAATTTTGCCATGCCGTTCACCGCGCGTCCTGGAAGCATGGACGACGGTAAGAACTTGACCTTGCAGTTCCGGCACAGTCTTAACTATCGGTACACGCATGGTTTTGATGCCCGTGCCCAATCCAGCCGGTGCACAACGTGCCACGAACGCGAGACGTTTTGCACGCCATGTCACCGGAACGGGCTGGACGGCAACGGCGCACGGATTCTGCCACAATCCCACCAGTTGGCGGGCTGGGCAAGCGTGCCCATTCCCGGAACGCCATCCCAGAACAGGCATGCCCGGGCTGCGAGCATAGACCTCGAGAGCTGTGTCACGTGCCATGACGTGGAAGGACAGGACCCGGTGTGTGCCGTGTGTCACTCTTCCGGTGTTGTACCCAGGTGAAGGAGAATCGATCATGAAACGACTTGAATATTGCATCCTCGCGGCGCTTGTTGTTTCCGGTTTCATTGTCGGATGCAGCAGTGAGCTCAAGGATCCGCTCCCGTCTTCGCCTGAAGCCATCGGGGTGCATGGTGAGGAATGGGGAGGAAAGGGAACCTCGAATTATCACGCCCAGTACGCCGAAACTCTCAATGGCGATTATTCCTATTGCTTCCGGTGTCATGGAACGGAAAACTTGACCGGTACAGCCGGTTCGTGCAACGCCAGCGGCTGTCATGGTGAAGGCTATCATCCATCCGGATGGGCAGAGGAAAATTCATCCGGGTTCCACGGCAAGAATCTTAAGGACAGCGGATTTGATTTTTCAAGGTGTACCCCTTGCCATGCCAAGGATTTCGGTGGCGACTTGCTTTCGAACAACACTTCGTGCAGCAACACCGACTGCCACATCCAGGCGGATGGAGGTCCGCTCGCGTGTTACACGTGTCATGGCGACCACGTCACCAAGCGTTCGAATCCACCGAAATCGTTGGAAGGGAAACGCGATTCTTCCGATCCGAAAGTCGGCGCCCATGTCAAGCATCTTTACGGGATGGAGAAAACCGTCAACCTCAGTTGTGAAACGTGCCATCACGTGCCGCAATCCTACGACGACCCGTTGCACGTTGACTCCGATACTCCGATGCAGGCGGAGGTCACATTGAGCGGTCTTGTTGATACGGTAACGGTCGGAACGCAGGGAAAGGCCGTTTACAACGTAGCGACGAATACATGCGAAAACGTTTACTGTCATGGCAATTTTACAAACGGGAATCATGTCAATCCCACGTGGAACGGAGGGGATAACTACGGAAAATGTGGTTCCTGTCACGGCGACGCTGCTACCGGCAGTCCGCTTCCTGGCGGTACCCATGTAACACTGGAAACTTGCGAGGTATGCCACACGGAAACGGTGGAAATTGATCCTGATGATCCTGATAAACGAAGGATAAAAGACCCCACGAAACACGTAGATGGCTTGCTGGAAGTTTTCGGCCAGGTCAGGACCGACTGGTAAACGCGACGCTTGGTTCTATAAGGCTGTCTCCGTTGTCGGGTAGGAGACAGCCTTTTTCTTTTATGGTTGCTATTTTGTATTCCAGAACCGACATCGGTAAAAATACGTTATCACAGCGAGACGAGAATGTATCCCATACGATTCATGATGAATGAACACTTCTCAAACACGATTTACGTGTGGTTGTTGCACATCCTCCGGCGGACGATGCAATCAAATACTTGCGAAGAGAAAATGGGCTCGTTCAGCTTCGCGAACTGTTCCGGACATTGTTTCTACTGGATGGTTGTTTAACGTACTGTAATCCAAACATTAATGCTGAAATACTCAGAGTGAAAAATAACGAACCTTTCCAAAGCCGTATTACCGCCGCTCATGCGGTCAACGGGATTCCTCCCGGAGTCAGAATCGTTCCATACAACAATATCAGTCAGCTTCTGATTTCCAAGGCCGCGTTCCATCCGGACAAGGTATGGATGATATTTCACTCGGACCCCGAGATCACCGAGCAGCAGGTGCTGGCGTATTGCCGCGAACAACTGCCGTTTGCCAAGTCGCCCAAGATCGTGCTCTTCACGGACGAACTTCCTGTGACGTCCACGGGTAAATACCAGCGCAACAAGGTGAAGCATCTTTTCGAACGATGGAAAGATGTGCAGTTCAGGAAATGACATTTCAGCAAAAGAAAAGGCGGCTCTCGACCGCCTTTTTCATGAAGAAGCCTGGACGTTCGTTTATCGGACGAGAGTCATCGCCCTGGTCTGCTTGGAGCCGTTGCTTTCCAGGCGGTAGAAGTACGTTCCGCTGGTGAGGTTCCTGGCGTTGAAGGTCACCTCGTGCCGGCCCGGCGCAACGCGATCATTCACGAGGGTCTGGATGATTCGTCCCGATTCATCGTGGATCGTCAGTCGGACCGGTCCCCCGGGCGTGCTGAAAAAGATGCGGGTAGAAGGATTGAACGGATTCGGATAGTTCTGCTCGAGGACGAAACCGTTGGCCGAGGCCGTGTTGTCCACGTTGACCGGCGGGGATTCGATCATGGGGATTGTCGTGAAATCCTTGAGCAGTGCCTGCTTGATGATGTCGTTGGGCACACCGAACCATTGCTCCAGGATTGATGCATAGATCTGCCTGAAGTCGTACTGGTGGACGAAATCTCCCGAGCGGTCCACGTTTGTGAAATCCGGATCGTGTCCATAAATGCCGCCTTTTACCTTGGGACTGATAACGAAATGCGGTGCGGCCGATCCGTGATCCGTGCCCGTCGAGCCGTTCTCCTTTGTCCTGCGTCCGAACTCCGACATGGTCATGATGAGAACGCGATCTTCGACACCGAGAGCTTTGAGGTCGCGCATGAACGCTTCGATACTTTGGCTGACCGCTTCCAACAGTACCGGATGGCGCGTATCTTCGTTGGCGTGAGTATCGAATCCACCGATACGTACCATGTACACCGGTGTCGTCAAACCACCGGCGACCATGCGGGCGACGATTTGCAACTGGCCCGGCAGGTTCCCTCCGGAAGTTAAGTTCGGGTATTCCACCTGGTTCGTCGCATTTCTCGCTGCATCGCGTATCGGTTCGGCATACGTAAATGCTTCGAGAGCGACGCCGCGAATGAATTTCACCTCGTGGCCCGCCGGTGTATCGGGAGGCGGATCGCCGCCGCTGATATCTGTTCCCTGGATAAGGTTGTAGAATTGTTCCGGGTCCGTGATGGCAAGCCCCATCTGGGTTTTCGGACCCTGGAGCGCCAGCGACAGCGTGGAGCCGATCTGGATGGCCAGGGGGTGGTCGGGGAACACGTCCGGATAGTCCGGGTGCGTTGCGGCCAGGTATCGCCCGAGCCAGCCGGTGCTGAGCACTTCCGTCGAATCCGAAGCGGTGAACCAGATGTCGGTGGAGCGAAAGTGGGAGCGGTTCGGACGCTCATACCCGACGTTTTGGACGATCGCG
>Ga0256830_1001824_pt1 | contig 14683 bp, 14 predicted proteins | sample 128326metaG_FD_190537 | JGI IMG/M metagenome (GOLD analysis project Ga0256830, IMG submission 190537) | Hydrothermal vent microbial communities from Lau Basin, Pacific Ocean - 128-326 | ecosystem: Environmental > Aquatic > Marine > Hydrothermal vents | place: Pacific Ocean: Lau Basin | collected... | reverse complement strand
GTCCCCCGTCCCCATCTCCTCCACCATCGCTGAGAATGCCCCTTTTCCTGTCATTATGAGGGAATACAGCGACTGAACTGCCGTCGCTCGGAATGATAATGTGTCCTGTGGGTACACGCCAGCCAATCACATAGGTACTAAAGCCGGGATTTTGGCGAGAAAATCGGATTTGATCTAGTATAATATGCCTGCGTATCCATGGATACTCATTTTGCATTTCGAGGGCCCCTGTTTGCGGAAAATATGGATGCAAGAAAGCAATTTAGCCGTAAGCGCATCTTTTGCATTTCTTCAGCTCCTACTGGCTTATCCAAAGTTGGGAAGTAACTATTCAGGCAAGAGACCGGTTACACAGAGCGGTCGCGGATTTTTTACCCTGGATGTTTTTTAGAGGCAAGTTAATGGTAACAGCAAACTTCACGATCAAAGAAGATTACTGGGAAACGGTTGAGATCGAGGACGCAGATCTCGAGATCATCTACAATCACCTCCTGGAAACAGAAGTCCCATTGACCTCCCAGGAATTGCTGCGGGTTTTCGTAGCGGAGCGCATTCGCCGCGAAAAACAGGCTATCGAGAAACGGCGTAGTTCGGGAGGCGCGATTTACGTTCCGCGAGAGGATTATGATGTTGGACAAACACTCATTTTCCCGGCGTTGGGGTGGCTGCGCGGCACAGTGGTAGATAAACGTGCCGGCAACAACCCGGAAATCCCAGATTTTAACGTTGTTAAGGTTGAATTGGAAAACGGCCTGACGCGCGAATTCGCAACCGCCCTGGAGCAGCATCGCTTGAACGATCCCCAGGAGCTGGAAAGCGAAGATGGTATGCTGACCCCTGATGAAGTGATGGGCGCTTACGGCAGTGTTTTGCAGGAGCGGCTCGAAACCAGTTTGGAATCCAACGAGGAATTCGTGCGCATCGCCGGGCGGTGGTTCCCACGAGCTTTGCTGGTGGATGTCAACATCGGCCATCTCAATCTGGCAGAAGCATTGCTGGATATGGAAGACGGCGGCCCTCTCCCGACCAGCAAATTGATGGAAGCGGTTGAACTTCCCACCAATGTGAACCCCAAGCTGGCGGAGTTCTCGCTCGATTACGCCTTGTGGCAAGACGACCGCTTCGACGAAGTGGGGCCAGCCGGGCGCATCCTCTGGCACCTGAAACACCTCGAACCCGAAGAGGTGTTAGCCCCGCCTCCATTCCTGCGTTACCAGCCAATCGAACATGATCGTTCGCTCTTGACCGGTGAAATGCTCGCTCTGGAGAGCGAATTGGATGATGAACTCTCTCCTCTCGAAGACCGTCCGGTGGGTGACGAGGTCGAAATTCGATTGCTGTTCCCGCACTGGCGGGTGGGCAGTCTGCCGCTTTCCTCGAAACTGCGCCCCCTCTTTCCCACAGCCTACCAGGCCCCGCGGATTCGATTTATGTTGGTGGATGGCGAGAGCGGCCAAAAATTCCCCGGATGGGTCGTTCGCCAAGGGCGTTATGTCTTCGGGTTGCGGGATTTCTACGAAGAGAAGGGTGTTCTACCGGGCAGTATATTGACCATTCGCCGCGGGGATGAACCCGGCGAGGTGATCGTCAAGGCACACACCCGCCGGCCGGTTCGCGAATGGATACGCACCGTGCTCGTTGGCGCAGACGGCGGCATCGTGTTAGCCATGCTCAAACAAATGGTGGCCTCTCATTTCGATGACCGGATGGCTATTGCTGTCCCGGAAACGGAAACCCTCGATGAAGTATGGGAGAAAACGCAAAAAGAACGTGTGCCTTTTGAAAGAACTGTGGTGGACACCCTGCGAGAGCTTGCCAAACTAAACCCACAGGGGCACGTCCACGCTATCGAATTGTACGCCGCCGTCAACTTGTTGCGCAGAAGCCCGCCCGGGCCGATTTTGGCCCTCCTGGCATCCCGCCCCTGGTTCGTTCACGTCGGAGATTTACACTTCCGATTTGATGATTCGGAACGTGACTAGCATCTTGTAGTTGGAGGATTTTGTGGCAATCGAAACTAAGCGTCTTAGTCTGGTAAAACCCACGCTTCACACCCTCTTTCACATTGATTTTAATTGGTGGCAGCGTAATGATCGTAACTGGCGTGTCTATTTGCGCAGTTATTTATCCCCAGAAGACCAACTGGATTTTGCCTCCTCCAATGAGGAAGAACTTGTAGACCTGATCGACCCCCAAACCGCTGAAGTTTCCCGCGTAGATGCGTTACAACACCTGCTGATTACCCGCTACGCCAACCGGGATGATTTCATTACGCCCAATACCTCAACCACAGAAGCGATTTTCCGCCTGTTTTTAGCCAACGGAAACACGCCGATGTCGGTGCTGGAAATTGCAGAAAGACTAGGCCGGCCACCTGAAACGGTTCTGCGAATGTTGTCGGGGAGACGTGTTTACAGAGGCTTGCGCCCCTGCCCTGCCCATCAATAAGTCCGCACAAACGCCCCAGTAGCTCAAAGGATAGAGCAACGGACTTCTAATCCGTAGGTTGCAGGTTCGAGTCCTGCCTGGGGCGCCTCGGAACCCCATGCTCAACTCCGAATGGCAATCACCTCAAAATCGGCAGAGCACGTTACGAAGGGATTTTTATGGCAAAAATAATGTTAGTGGACGATGATCCGATAACACAAACATTATTAAAAACTTTGTTGGAAATGGAGGGCTTTCAAGTCGTATTATGGGATTTGGGGACGGATGTAATATCGAGCGTCAGAGAGGAAACACCAGATTTAATCGTATTAGACGTAAATTTAAATGAGGTGGACGGCTTTGATGTGTTACGCGAATTGCGCGCAGATGCGCAACTAAAAAAAACACGGGTGATTATGTCCTCCGGCATGGATTATGATGAGCGGTGTAAGCAAGAGGGGGCCAATGGCTTTTTGCTCAAACCCTATATGCCGGAAGCTTTAATTGCACTAATCCGCCAGATGGTAAACGAGAGTTCATAGTGGCAAGAAAAAAAACTCGCGCCACCAGAAAGTGGCGCTCAATGGATTTGCATATCCACACCCCTGCATCCGGGGATTATCAGCAGTCCGGTGTCTCCTTTTTGGACATTCTACGACGGGCGAGGGAGCGCGGCCTGGACATCATCGCATTCACAGACCACAATACGGTCGCCGGCTATCGCCAGATGTACGAGGAAATTCATCAACTGGAGCTGTTGGAGCGATTGAACCGCCTGCTTCCCGAAGAGCGAAAGCGGCTGGATGAATACCGCCAGTTGCTAAAAAACATTCTGGTCTTACCGGGTTTCGAGTTCACGGCCACTTTCGGCTTTCATATCCTGGGAATTTTCCCACCCGACAAGCCTGTCAGGGAGATCGAACATCTGCTGCTGGACCTTAACATCCCCTCGGAGAAATTGGACGAAGGCTCGGTAACGGTGGGTGCATCTGCGGATGTGCTGACCGCTTATCGTTTGATCAACGAAGCCGGAGGCTTGGTGATCGCGGCCCACGCCAATTCGTCGAACGGTGTGGCGATGCGCGGTTTTCGCTTCGGAGGGCAAACCAAGATCGCCTATACCCAGGACCCCAACCTGCACGCCCTCGAAGTCACCGATCTGGAACAAAAGGGACGCCGCTCCACGGCTGCCTTCTTCAATGGCACCAAGCCCGAATATCCTCGCAGAATGCACTGCATCCAGGGTTCGGACGCTCACCGCGTCGTTGGAGAGCCGGGCAACAAAAAAGCATTGGGGGTAGGAGATCGGGTAACCGAAGTGCTGCTCTCCAAAGTCTCTTTCGAGGCCCTCAAAGAATTGTTCCTCAGTAACGATTTTGCCCGCACCCGGCCGCGTCGCCGGAAAGCCGAACCGGTCTACGATTTCATCCGCTCGGCCCAGGAAGAAGGCCCCAACATCGTCCAGGACTTTCACGAAAGCATGACCGTGCGCGGCGGCAAACTGTACAGCATCATCGCGGACGTGTGCGCCTTTGCCAACACCAACGGGGGCACGCTTTACGTCGGTTTGCCTGCCGACCCGCGCAAACCCGTCCCGGGAATCGCCAAACCCAAGCAGGCGATTACCCAACTGGAAAAGGAGATCAGCAAACGCATCAGCCCGCCGCTCCATTGCACTCTGGACGCCCACAAAGTGGACGGCAAGACCGTGTTGCGCGTACTCGTGCCCCGCGGAGAAGACCCCCCCTACGCGGTGGACGAGAACAAAATCTACATCCGCTCGGAATCCGAAACCGGCCTGGCCGTGCGCGATGAAATCGTCGGCTTGGTGTTGCGCGGCCTGCGCGAGAGAAAGAGCAAGATGCCCATAGATGGGTTGGAACAGGCCGCTCCAGTACCCTCGAACGAAAACAACGCCTCGGGTACGGTCTCCCCACCTCGCACGGGTGTTGAAGTCGTGTCGGTTGAAGAGCGCAATGGCGAGCGGTATTACGTGGTGCGGGATTTGCGCAATGGCAACGTGGTCAAAAACGTCACCCACACTTCCGCCCGCCGTCTGTGGCACTATGCCATCACCGCCTTCGACAAGCTGCCAGCCGACCTTTCCCAGGCTGGCGTTCAGTGGCAGGGAGACATCGGCCTGTTGCGCCACCAAACTCAGGGGAAGCTGAACCGCTACGATTTGGTCCAGCGCACCTCCAACGGGGGATACCGCGTGTATTTTGGCGTCACCGAAGACGGCATTCACGACGAATGGAAAAGCCTGGTGGGGAACGACGAGGATTGATGTCCGCGCGGCTGCGAGTGGGTATCCTGACCGTTTCTGACCGCTCCTGGCGGGGTGAGCGCGCCGACGCCTCCGGCCCGGCCCTCGAACGGGCTGTCGCCGCGCGTGGCTGGCAGCTACGCTGGCGGGAAACCCTCCCGGACGAGAGCGAAATGTTGCGCCAATTCTTGCGAGACAAAGCCGATTCCGGCGAGGTGGACGTGCTGCTGACCACAGGGGGAACCGGTTTCGGCCCGCGTGATGTCACCCCAGAAGCCACCCTCGCCGTGATCGAGCGGCAAGCCCCCGGCCTTGCCGAAGCCATGCGCGCCCAAAGCCTGAAGATCACCCCCCACGCCATGCTCTCCCGCGCAGTAGCCGGAATTCGCAAAAAAACCCTGATCGTCAACCTGCCCGGCAGCCCCAAAGCCGCGCTGGAAAATCTGGATGTGATCGCACCCGCCCTGCCCCACGCGGTCCAATTGCTCCGAGATGATCCCGCCTCCGAAACCGGACACACCGCCTGAAGTTGCACGCAGGGGACGATTATGCTAAAATCTAGCCATGTTCAACTTATGTTCCATTAAGGTTCCGCTAAGCAGGAGGAAGATATGGACGACAAAACCACCAAGCTCAAACTGATGCGCTTCTGGCTGTTTGGGACATTTATCATCATCTTTGCAGCCGCTACGGTGTATGTGGGAGGCGCGGTGGGTGCCGGCTTGAGCATCCTGAGTGAGTTGAACTACTGGCTGGCGATGCTCGTTGCCGCGCTGCTCTGTGTAGCCTGGTACTACATCTACAAGTGGTATTTGAACCGCCAGGGATAGAAAAGAAAACACGGTGATGGTACACATCACCGTGTTGCTTTAACCGGTTCGTACCGGGCAGAATTCAGAGGATGGCGCGCGCAATCACCAGCCGCTGGATTTCACTCGTTCCCTCCCCAATGGTCATCAACCGGGCGTCCCGGTAAGTCAACTCGACCGGGTATTCACGGCTGTACCCGTACCCGCCGTGAATCTGGATCGCGTTACGGCATACCCGCTCGGCCATTTCAGTCGCCAATAGTTTGGCCATGGCGGCTTCTTTGGTGTACGGGCGGCCTTGCTCCTTCAGCCATGCCGCGTAGTACACCATCAGACGCGCGCTCTGAATCTCGGTTGCCGCGTCCGCCAGCATCCACTGCACCGCCTGATGCCCGGCGATGGGCTTACCGAACGCGGTGCGCTCTTTGGCGTACTCTCGCGCCGCCTCGAACGCAGATTGCGCCAACCCCACGGCCAGCGCACCGATCCCGATCCGCCCGCCGTCCAACACGGCCAGCGTTTGTTGTAACCCCCGGCCCTCCTCCCCAACCAGATAACCAACCGGTACACGCACGTCTTCATACGTCACCGCGTGGGTGGGTGAGCCTTTGAGGCCCATCTTCTTTTCGGGCGGGCCGATGTGCAGGCCCGGCGTATCCGTGGGTACCACGATCATGGAAAGCGAGCGCGAACCGCCCGCCGGGTCCGTGCGCACCAGGGTGACGATGAAATCCGCAATGCCGGCGTTGGTACACCACATTTTGGCCCCGTTGATCACCCATTCGTCCCCCTGACGTTCGGCGCGGGTGCGCACCCCGCCCTTCAAATCGGACCCCGCGCCCGGCTCGGTCAAGGCCAGCGCGGCCAGCCTGCCCGTGCCGCTGGCCGCCGGGGGGAGGAACTTTTCCTTCAACGCGGGCGAACCGAACATGGCAATCGGCGCGCAACCCAGCCCGTTGTGCGCGGCCAGGGACAGCGCGGTGCTGCCGCATCCCCACCCCAACTCCTCGATGGCAATGGCCGCGCTGATCGCGTCTACACCCGCGCCGCCCAGCTCCTCCGGCACGTTCAGCCCCAGCAGCCCGATCGGCCCCATTTTGCGCACGGCCTCCCAGTTGAATTCACCCCTTTCGTCCACCTGACGCGCCCTGGGTTTGACTTCTTTTGCCACGAAGTCGTGTACTGCTTCGCGCCACATGCGCTGCTCTTCGTTCAATTCAAAATCCATGTTGCTGCCTCCGTGTAGCAGGGTAGGGTGTGGTAATCTCAAATGTGCCTGAGTCCTCCTCGCAGCGACATCTTCGACCGTCAGCGCGCGATGCTTACACAAACGATGGAGACGATCAGAATCACGCACAGCGGAACAATGGCAAACGCCAGAATCACGCTTGTGATTTGGGCAATATCTTTTGCCGTGTAACCGGCATCGGCACCCGCGCCTTTGAGCCGGGTACCACACCGCGGACATTCTTCCAGGTGTGCGGGTAACATGGCCCCGCACTTGGGGCACCATTGGTGCATGGGGGTGTGAGTCATCTTACAGGTTGCATATCGAGAATCGTGAAGCGTAAGGCGTAAAGCCCAATTACCCAATTACCCAATTACCCAATTACCCAATTACCCAATACCCATCCTTCGACTTCGAGCGGGCTTCGCCCGCCCTCCGCTCAGGATGCAATACCCAATACTCAGGGCCGCCTCCCAACTCGAACTACCTCGCCTTCCGAATCTCTTCCACCGCCTCGGGGTTGACCAGGGAGGAGGTATCGCCTGGGTCCTGTCCCAGGTAGGCGGCGCGCACCATGCGGCGCATCACTTTGGCGTTGCGCGTCTTGGGCAGGTCGCTGACGAACAGGATTTCGCGCGGGGCCAGCGGCTTGCCCATGGCATTCACCAGCATTTGCCGCAGTTCGGCACGCAGGTCTTCGCAGGGTTCGTAGCCGGGTGCCATCACGCAAAAGACCACCAGCTCGCTGCCCTTGATGGGGTGGGGGACGCCAATAGCCGCGGCCTCCATGATCTCCTCGTGTTGCACCAGGATCGACTCCACCTCGGCGGGGCCCAGCCGTTTTCCCGCGATTTTGATGGTGTCGTCGGAGCGACCCAGGATGTACCACAGGCCGTCGGAATCGCGTGCCGCGAAGTCGCCGTGCACCCACACGTTCTCCCACCGCGACCAGTAGGTTTCCAGATAGCGGTCCGGGTCGCGCCAGAAACCGCGCGTCATGCCGATCCACGGGGCTTTGATCACCAGTTCACCGACCTGATCGGTCACGGAGTTGCCGTCCTCGTCGAACACGTCCGCGGCCATGCCCGGGCAGGGGCCGGAAAACGCGCAGGCCTTGAGCGGCAAGATCGGGTTGCCCATCACGATCCCGCCCGAGATCTCCGTGCCGCCAGAGTAGTTGATGATCGGGCGTTTGCCCTGCCCCACGTTCTCGAACAGCCACATCCACGGGCCGGGGTTCCACGGCTCGCCGGTGGAGGCAAAAAAGCGCAGGGAGGACAGATCGTGTTTGCGGAAGGGGGCTTCGCCGTGCGGGATCAGGGCGCGCACCAGGGTGGGGGACAAGCCCAACGTGGTGAGCTTGTGCCGGGCGACCATGCTCCACAATCGATCCGGCCCCGGAAAGTCGGGCGCGCCGTCGTAGATGAAAAAGGCGGCCCCCAGGATCAGCGCGCCGAACACCAGCCACGGCCCCATCATCCAGCCCATGTCGGTCATCCAGTAGATCACCTGGCCGGGGTGTACGTCCGTGCCAAAGGCCATGTCTTGCGCGGCCTTGACCGGGAAACCGCAATGGGTGTGGACCGCGCCTTTGGGCCGTCCGGTGGTGCCGGAGGTGTAGATGATCATCAGGCGGTCTTCCGCGGCGGTGATTTCGGTGGCGGCCTGCTCGGATTGTCGGGGGATCAGCTCATGCCACCAGTGGTCGCGGCCCGGCTGCATGGGGGTTTCGATGCCGGCGCGGTTGAGGACGATCATGTGTTGCAGGGTTGGGACCTGTGCGGCGGCCTGGTCTGCGGTGGGTTTCATGGCCACCGGCTTGCCGCGGCGGAGAAAGCCGTCCGCGGTGAACAGCGCCTTCGCGTCCGCGTCGGCCAGCCGGGTGACCACCGCGCTAACACCGTAGCCGGAGAACAACGGCAGGATGACGCCGCCGATTTTGGCAATCGCCAGCAACGCAACCACGATTTCCGGCGTCATGGGCATGTAGATGCCGATAGCATCCCCTTTGCCCAGCCCCAGCTCGCGCAGTGCGTTGGCGGTCTGGTTGACCTGCCGGTACAGCTCACCGTAGGTCAGCGTGCGTGTGTCCCCCTCCTCCCCTTCCCAGACCAGCGCGGCGCGTCCTTCCGCGGGCGTGCCGCTGTATTTGTCCAGGCAGTTGTGGACGATGTTCATCTTCCCCCCCACACACCACCGCGGCCAGGCGATGCCGTCGCTCAAATCGAGCACCTGGGAGTAGGGTTGGTAGAACCGGATGTCCAGGAATTTCAGCACCGCGTCCGTAAACCAGGCCACGTCTTCGGTGGAGCGGCGCATGAGAGCGTCGAAATCCGCCAGGCCGTGCTGGCGCATGAACGCGGTCAGGTTGGCGTTTTCTATGTAGTCGGGTGGGGGTTCCCAAACGATCTCCCCTCCGAAATCGAACTTGTCAGACATGGGAGCCTCCTGAAAGAGTGGTGAGGGCGTAAGATGTCACATCCCGATTATATCCCGATTTCGCTTTTGACGTGGATGCGCTCGAGCCAGCGCAGCGCGAGCATCCCGAAAAGCAGTGGAATCCAGAAGGTGAAGCCGCGATAGGCCAGGGTGATGACCGCGGCGGAGCCCAGGGGCACGTGCAACGAGCGCAACACGATAGTCAGCACCCCCTCTACCACGCCCAGGCCAGCAGGAGTGGGAGAAACGATGGTGAACAGGTATCCCACACTGTACCCGGCGATCAGCGTTCCGGTCGAGAAAGGCACTTTGAAGGCCATGAACATCAGAAAGAAATTGGTCAACATGATGGCTTTGTTGCTCAGTGCCAGCGCGAAGGGCCAGAGCAGATTCCGGTAGTCGGCGCGCAGCGCTTGCAGGCCGGAGGCGGCATCGCGCGCGAATTCATGGCCGCGTTGTTGGGAGAGATAGTCTCGTTTGAGGAAAGGCCGCAGCACCCAGTTGACTGCTCCGGCCATCCAGGCCAGCGCTTTTCCCAGGGCCTCTGCCGAGCGCATCCCCAGGTAGAGCAGTGCGGCCAGGGTGAGAGCGATGGCGAGCAGGATGGCGGAGGCGATAATTTCGGCCAGTGTCAGGTTGCCGCGGCGAACGAGCACGATCAGCCCCACGGCTAGCACACAAATGAACCCGGCGTACTCGAACAGGATGAACAGCACACCGGCCAGCGTAGCCCTGGCCGCGGATTGGCCCCGCCGCCGCGCCTGGGCAATGAACAACGGCACGCCGCCCATCACCCCCCCCAGCGTGATCACGTTGACGAAATTTCCGGCAGCCGCCAGCAGGTACAGGATTTCGATGCGCTCCTCCAGCCCCAGCGCGCGGTATATTGCCCGATATTCTGCTGCCACATTCAGCAGCCAGACCGCCTGCACGAACAGAGCCAGCAGTAAAAATCGCCAGTCCCCTCGCTTGAGTGTTTCCAGGATGGCCTCTACCTCGGCGAAATTGGTGATGATGAACATCACTCCCAGGAAGAGCGCGGCCGCGACCAGAAATTTACGCATTGAAAAGGGGCGAGTCACCGGCTCTTGAACGGTGAGACTTCGAGTTGAGACAGTAATTTGTCAGGCCGCCGCCAGAATGTGGGCAGGGGCAGCTCCTCGTGTACCAACGCCAGCATGGTTTGTGTCAGAAATGCGTTTACCGGGGTGGGGATACCCGTTTTTTTCCCGTATTTGACGACTGCGCCGTGGATAAATTCCACCTCGCTGCGGCCTGTCCGTAGATGCAGATCGATGTGGTAGGAGGGCATCTTACCGCCGCGGCCCTGGCCGATCTTGCGCCCCAAGATTTTTTGTGAGAGCCGCAGGGGGAGCCGGCGGGCGGCAAACGCCAGCAGGCGTACACGCGTTTCAGGCAGATCGACCACCCGTATCCCCAGCGCGTTCATCACGCTCAACGCCTCCCGCAGTTGTGCCATTTCGAGCCTGAACAGGCCGGGGTGGGCGAACACCTCGGCAGGCGTCATGTCCAGAATGGCGGAGGTGGGGTTGGCGAGCAGGTTGGTGAGCAGCTTGGACCATTTCATGCTGCGTGGATCGTTGTAATGTACCGCGTTCAGACCGGCGGCATTCATCTCGTCAATCAGACGGGGAACCAGGGGGTGTTCGCCTCCCACCCCGACGCCGCGCAGCCTCTCGACCACTATCTCCCCCCGTGAACGTCTCCTGACTGCGGTGAGCACTGTGCCGGGAATGACCTTTTCAGGGCCGAAGAGTTTGCTCAATTTTGCTTCGCTGTTCACCCCGTTTTGCAGGCACAGGATGGGTGGCATTTGCTCCTTGAAGGGGAGCAGTGGGGCCAGAGCCGCCTGGGTGTCGTACACTTTCACCGCCAGAATGAGCAGATCGAACGAACCGACTTCGGGTACTGCCTCGATGTCGGCAATCAGGGGAGCGAGGGTGTGTGTGGTGTCGGGGAACGCCAGTTCAAGCCCCTGTTTGCGCAACTGTTTGGCTGTGCGCGGGCGGCACAGAAAAACCACCCGATGCCCTGCCAGCGCCAGGCTGCCGCCCACATATCCGCCAATGGCCCCCGCGCCGAGAACGAGGAGGTTGAGTTTGCTTGTTTGTTGGTGGGCTGGCAGCGCGTTCATGTTCGAGCCTGTTTCCCAATTCCCATCCTCAGTTGGTAGTTCCTGTTTCCCAATCCCCAAACCATATCACCTGTATCTGAATTGGGCTGTTTTGAAAGGCGCGTTCCAGGCCGTGCTGCTCGATTTCCGCTTTGGGGACCTGGCGGTAAGGGAGTGCATAGGGCAGTTTGGCGCGCAAGGGGAAGGGTTGGAGTGCGATGCGGCTTTTGTCCAGCCAGCGGGCCATGAAGCGCACCGGATCACCACCGGGTTGCAGCGCGGTAGGGGGGAAGCCGTCGCGGTACCAGGGGTGTTCCCTGGTTTTGGAGGCGCCCGGTTCGTTCAGAGCGACGTAGAGGGAGATGTGGTCCCACAGTTTGAGCAGGGAGAGGTCGTGCTCGGCCCGGGCAACGTCCGCTTTTCTGCCGGTTTGTGTGAGTGTTTTGCGCAGTTGTGTCTGGCGGGCGTGTTCGTTTTGGAGGTATGCGGCTGTCTCGGGGGAGAGGTTGTTGCCCCCGGAGGGCATGAAGGAGGTGTAGTGCATACTGCACAGCAGCGCGGCGTAGGGGTCGTGCCGGGCGACGAGGTCCACCCCGGCGGTGTATTGGGGCAGTTTACGCGCCAGGGGTTCGTCGCGGAAGGAATAGGGCTGGCTGGTGCGTTCGTTCCAGCGGGGGCGCTGATCGATGGGGATCCATCCCACATCGTGGAGCGCGCTGGCGAGGACCAGCGGGCCGCCTGCGGCCGGGCAGGGAATGTCCGGGTTGCCCCACACTGCGGCCAGCCAGCCGGATAATTGGGCGTGATCGTGCTGGGTGATGCAGGTAAAGCCGGTAGCGGTTTCACGAATGATCATGGAGGTGAAGGCTATCGTCCACTGCCAGCACCTGCCAGCGGTTGCGGGCGGCTGTGTAGGTCAGATGGGCGAAGGAGGCGTTGTGGAAGGCGAAACGCACGCCCTGGAAGTTTGCCATCGGGGTGATGCCCAGGGCTGCGTAGAGGGTCATGTTGAGGATACCGCCGTGAGAGACGATCAGGTAGCGTCCGGGAGGCCGGCGCAAGATGGTGTTCAGCGCCTGGCAGCCGCGGATGTAAAGCTCCCACAGGGTTTCGCCCGTTTCGCCGATAGGGTGGTGGAGGGGGTAGTAGTCAGGTTCGGGAGGGTTGCGGTTTTCGGGGGTGGTGCCGGCGTACAGGCCGTTGTCCCGCTCCACCCAAATGGGGTCGAGTTCGAGAGGCAGGCCAAGCGCGGTGGTGATGATTTCGGCGGTGTGGCGGGCGCGGGAGAGGGGGCTGGCAATGGCGTGGTCGAAGGTGGTCTCTTCGCGTTTCCAGCGTTGGGCGAGTGCGGCGGCCTGGGCGCGGCCGCGCGGGGTCAGGGGGTAATCCGCGCGGCCCTGCCATAGCCCATTGGCATTGCCTTCGGATTCGGCGTGACGCACGAAGTGAATGTGGTAGTCGCCGGAGGGGGTGAGGGGTTCGTCCAGGTGGTGAATGTCGTTGATGCCCTGTACCGTCCAGATGTGGCGCGCCGGGTTGTAGCTCAAGGTGGCGAAAGCGGTGTTGTGAAAGGCGAACCACGGGCCTTCCGCGCTGGGGTGGGGGAAGATGCCCAGTGCGTTGTAGAGCACCATGTTGAGCAGCGCGCCATGGGAGATGATCAGGTAGCGTCCGGGTGGGCGGTCGAGCAGGGTGTGCAGCGCCTGGCCGGCGCGGATGAAGGTTTGCATTTTGCTCTCACCGGTGCGGCCGGCGCGGGCGAACGCGGTGAAGAAGCGCGGCCGCTGTGGGTCTTGCACCACTTCCGGGATGCTGAGAGTGTTCATTTCCCCAAAATCTTGTTCCATCCAGAGGGGGTCGGTTTCTACGGCCAGCCCAAGTTGCGCGGCGATGATTTCGGCGGTCTCTTGCGCGCGGGAAAGGGGGCTGGCAACGATGCGGTCGAAGGAAGCCTCTTCGAGCTGCCAACGCCGCGCCAGAACAGCAGCCTGGCGTTTGCCAGACTCGCTCAAAGGGTAGTCCAATTGCCCCTGAAAGAGTTGTTTAAGATTGCCTTCGGATTCTCCGTGACGGAGCAGGGTGAAATGGTAGCGGTTATCTTGCATCGACTGGGCGCGTATGGGGGGTATCAAGTGTCAGGTGCTTACGTGCGACGCTCAGTGCGCTCAGCGTCCTCAGCACCCTCAGCGCTCCGGCACGGGCAGGGTGCGACGTGCGACTCTGTTTACCTTGTTTACTTTGTCCCCTCCGCCCCCTGCCGTTTGCCGATCAGCAGCGACAGATTCTGGCGTGTTTCGGGCGGGATGATCTCCGGCTGGGTGATCAACGCCTCGTTCAGCGCGTTTGGGCATTGGCATTTGCGTTCGGGGGCCAGGTTGCGCGCCAGATTGCGGATCGCTTGCTGGGCGATCTGGGTGTTCTGGTCGAGAATGCGAATGACCATTTCGACGCTGACCGGTTCTTCGCTGATGTGCCAGACGTCATAGTCGGTGACGTGTGCCATGACTGCGTAGCACATTTCGGCTTCGCGAGCCAGGAAGGCTTCGGGAGAAGTGGTCATCCCGATGATGTCCATTCCCCAGGCCCGGAAAGTGTTCGATTCGCCGCGCGTTGAGAAGCGAGGGCCTTCGATGGTGATGAATGTGCCTCCTGAATGCACGTCTGCGCCGGTGGTTTGCACAGCCTGGTAGAGTTGTGCGGAAAGGTCGGGGCAGAAAGGATCGGCGACGCCGATGTGCGCGACCAGGCCGCCTTCGAAAAAGGTGTTCTTACGCTTGCGGGTGAAGTCGAAGAGTTGGTCGGGGATGACGATATGGCCGGGTGCAAAATCTTCCCGTAAGGAGCCGCACGCGCTGATGCTGATCACACGCGGCACGCCCAACGATTTGAGGGCGTAGATGTTGGCACGGTAGTTGATCTCGGTGGGCGAAAGGTGGTGCCCGTGGCCGTGGCGGGCCAGAAATGCGACTCGAGCACCCAGCAGGTTGCCCGTCAGGATGGGGGTGCTGGGTTTACCGAAAGGGGTGTCGATATCATGTTCCCGGACATCTTCCAGGCCGGACATTTCGTATAAACCTGAGCCGCCAATGACGGCGAGAGCGGGGGTGTTGGTCATGTGTTCTCCAATATGTGTGGGATGTCAGGTATCAGGTGTTTCGGTGTGCAGACTACTTGTATTCTCCTGGGGTGGAGTCGAACATGTCCAGGTAGCGGTCGATAGAGCCTAATTCGACCGAGTCGGTGATGCCTTTGGTGGGGTGGGACGATTTTTTGATACGCTCTTTGACTTCGGGGGGTTCGTCGCCAAAGCGAGCGAGTACGCTTTGCCCATACAGCAGTGGCACCCCTGCTAGAGAGATCACATCTCCGGGGTATAGCGG
>Ga0256830_1001823_pt1 | contig 14683 bp, 18 predicted proteins | sample 128326metaG_FD_190537 | JGI IMG/M metagenome (GOLD analysis project Ga0256830, IMG submission 190537) | Hydrothermal vent microbial communities from Lau Basin, Pacific Ocean - 128-326 | ecosystem: Environmental > Aquatic > Marine > Hydrothermal vents | place: Pacific Ocean: Lau Basin | collected... | reverse complement strand
ATATCCAGGAGATTATCCTGAGGGCAGAAACCCCATCCATATCCTAATATGTGCGGCATCCCATAAAAAACCTTTGGTGGCACCTCCAGAGACCTGTCCAAATAACATTGCCTCACCTCAGGTGGTTGTAGTAGAGCATAAAGGTATAGGCGAAGAAGTTTGCAAGTTTCAGGACAGAAAACAGACTGGACGACCTCAGCCACTCAAGCTCAGGTTAAAATTAGCCACCACTGACATATAAGTTCCCACTTTATTTGGACAAGTCCCACCTCCAGCTTAAGTGTGAACGGAGGAAAGAATGCAGGGGCGGAGCCCTGCACCTGATAGCGGGGGGTCGATTTGAACGACCGATCTCCGGGTTATGAGCCCGGCGGGATGGACCTAGCTACCCCACCCCGCTGTTATACTTCCGGTGGCATATCATCATAAAGAATTTTCATCACCTGCAGGCTGCTAAGCTCCCGGCTTTCTCCTTCCAACCTCCCTGTAGAGGGTTACCATGGCGAGCACCCCTGCGGCTGCGGAGCTCGCGGCTGAGGCAGAAGCGGCGCCCATCATCCCGTACTCTGGGATGAGGAGCAGGCAGAGGGCACCCTCAAGGAGCACCGCAAGGGTGAGGATTCTTGCGGGTGCCTCTGGCTTTCCCAGCCCCTGAAGCGCTCCCGTGCTCACGCTGAACAGCCCGTAGAAGAAGCTTCCAGCCACAAGCACCCTCAGGGGCTCCGCAGCCTCCGCGTAGGTGGCGCCGAAGAGCAGGACGACCAGCTCCTTGGCGAAGATGCCGGTGATGAGGCTGACACCTCCGAGCACCATGACGGTGGCGCGGAAGGAGCCTGCCAGAGTTCTGGTCAGCTCGCCCCTCCTGCCGGAGGCGCTCAGGGCGGAGACCCTGGGCAGGAGCACGGCGCTCAGCGCCATGGCAAAGGCGAGCGCCACCCTTGCGGCTGGAGAGGCGGCGCCGTAGATTCCCACCTCCCCCGGGGGTGCGTAGAAGCCGAGCAGGATGATGTCTAAGAAGGCGAGCAGGAAGCCCAGGGCTGAGCTCACCGACACGGGCAGGGAGAAGTAGAAGAGCCTCCTGAACTCCCTCATCCCGCCCCTGCCGAGCTCGCGGAGGGTGAGGGGGAGCGCCAGCGCGAGCACACCCGCGAACCCCAGGGTTGAGCCGAGCACCGCGGAGGCGGCGGTTGCAGATACCGCGACCGCCCCGGCGGCGAGCAGGATTCTGAGGAACTGCAGGGAGGTGAGCAGGGCAGCCATCGCTCCGAACCTCCCGGTGCCCTGGAGCACGCCCGTGAGCACGGCGAGGGCAAACCCGAAGGGCAGGGCGGCGGCGGAGAGCTGCAGCACTGGGGAGAGGCTTTCAATCCCGTAGGCGCCGGCTACAATGGGGGAGAGCACCACAAAAGCCAGCGCTAAAGCGGCGCCAGCCAGGGTGTAGTACACGAGCCCCGCACCCGCCACGGCGGCGCTCCTCCCGAGTTCCCCCTTAGCCCTGTGCTCGGCAACGAACTTCGCAACGCTCGGGGCAATTCCCGCCGAGCCGAGCACCACCACGAGGAACTGCAGGGGAAGGGCGAGGCTCAGGATGCCGTACTCCTGGGGGGTCAGCATCCTCGCCATCAGTATGCGGTAGAGGTAGCTGCCGAAGCGCACCGCGAGGTTTCCTGCAGTCAGCTTCAGGCTTGAGCCGATGATACCCATCACCACACCATGTAGCTCCTTGGCAATAAGAGTTTTGGTGTAACAGAAAAGCCATAGCCCGTTAGATTTCGGGGTGGTTGAGAGGTGAAATCGTGAGGTTTCCTGCGGTGCTTCTCCTCCTGCTCACCGTGACGCTGCTGCTGGGGTGCACCTCTGGCAAGAAGAAGCCCGAGAGCATACAGGAGAAGGTCAGGGTGGCAAAGGAGATACAGGAGGAGTACGAGGACGCCTACTCGGCTCTCGCCAGCGCTATCGCGAGGGGTGATGTGGAGGCAGCCAAGCGCAGCTACTCCGAGCTGGTATCCGCCTACAGGAAGGCCGTTGATAGGGCTGGGAAGAGGCACATGGACTTCTTCGTGGATGAAGGTAAGCTGAGAAGCCTCGGGGAGCAGCTCAGCGCGGGAGAGCTTGAAGCCGCGAATGCTACCCTCTCCCAGATAACCGGGAGCTGCGGGGTGAGCGTGTGCCACATGCGCACCGGCGGAGCTATGGCGAACCTTGAGTACGAGTACAGCAGGCTGAAGGACGCCCTTGAGGAGGGCAACATGAGCGAGGCGAGGGAGCGCTTCCCGGTGTTCAGGCGCTACTTCTACGAGAGCCGCGAGGCGACGCGGCAGTTTCTTCCCGGGCTGACGGAGGAGGCGATGCGGGAGGAGTACATCGTGGAGCTTGAGAAGGCTCTGGAGCAGGACAACCTGAGCGCCGCCAGGGAGGCGATGCAGGTGATATCCGAGAGAACCTGCTCCATAAACAACGGGTGCCACGCCATGCTGCTCACGGCGGGTGCTCCGGGTTATGAGTGACTACTCCACCCAGAACATGCGCAGCCACTCCTCCTCCATGAAGTGCAGCTCACCCGGCACCACCAAGGTGTGGGGGGTGCCGCCGAGGGATTCGCTTAGGGTGAGGAGCCTCTCAGCTCTGCCCGCGGTCACCCTGCACTTGGGTGAGCCCACACGCGAAACCACCACCACCGTGGTGGAGCCCCTGAAGACCCCCATGCCCAGCCTTTCCTCAAGCTCCAGCAGGTACCTCATCCCCTCGGCGGCGCTCATCTCCCCCTCCTCCCCCAGGTCAAGCAGCAGCATGGTGTGCAGCCCCCTCTCCAGGTTCTCCCTGAGCACGTGGTACGGGGTCTCGGGCATGTAGGCACCTGAGGCTCTTGGAATGGTGGCGCACCTGCCAAACCTGTAGTTGTGCAGCCCCGCCGCCGAGGGCACCGCTGAGAACACGGAGGCGTTGTGAATCACCCGCACGGGTATGCGGCGCTTCTCAGCCTCCAGCCTGAGTGCCTGGTGGGTGGTGGATATAAGGGGGTCCCCTGCTACCATGAGCCCCACCCTCCTGCTTGCTGCCTCCTCCAGCAGCCTCTCCCCCTCCTCCTCCAGCTCCCTTCTGCCGAGCTCTCTAACCTTGGTTCCCAGCAGCTCCTCCAGCCTGCTCAGCCTCAGCCCCGGCATTCTGGAGGTGTACAGCTCAACATACACGGAGTCGCAGGCTCTGAGCTCCTGCAGACCCCTGAGGCTCAGGTCAAGCTCATCGTACAGCCCCATACCGACAAGCACGAGCATTCCTCTTCACTCTCCGATAGATTTAATACCAGCCTCTCCAACTTAAAACCTAATGCTTTCCGTGGTGGTGCCCGCGTACAATGAGGAGAGGTACATTGAAGCCTGTCTCAGGAGCATAAGAGCCCAGAGCATGGAGGTTGAGCTCATAGTGGTGGACAACGCAAGCCAGGACAGAACCCCGGAGATAGCTGAGGAGTACGCCGACAGGGTGGTGCACGAGCCCAGGCGGGGTGTCGCCTTCGCCCGTGATACGGGGTGGAGGAGAGCCAAGGGAGAGCTGGTAGCCTTCACCGATGCGGACACCGTTGTTCCCAGAAGCTGGGCGAGCACCATGCACTCGGCGCTTTGCGACGCCGATGCCGCCTACGGGCCCGTTTACCTTGCGGACGGGAGCAGGGTGGAGAGGCTGCTCGCGAGGTACGCCTTCACAGCCTTCCTGCACCTCCACAGCCTTGCGGGGCTCCCCCACTTCTCGGGTCAGAACTTCGGGGTGAGGCGCCGGCTTCTTGAGCTCGCGGGGGGATTCAACCTGAAGCTTGAGGTAGGAGAGGACTTTGAGCTTTCCAGAAGGCTGAGAAAGCTCGGGAGGGTGGTCTTCGTGCCCCACATGCACGTTTACACCTCATCACGACGCCTGAGAGCAGGCAGAGTGAGGTTCTTCCTGCACAACACCGCAAACTACCTCTCAATCCTGCTCACGGGGCAGAGCAGGCTGAGGATGGAGGCTGTGAGGTGATGAAGCGCCTCTGCGTGGTTGCCGACACCTACCCGCCAAAGAAGGATGGTGTGGTGACCTTCCTCAGGCACGTTCTCCCGGAGCTTAGCAGGCACTACCGCATAACCCTGGTGGCGCCCCGCTTTTCCCGCAGCAGGAGCTTCGGGGGTGCGGAGGTGGTGCTGAGCTCGTGCATACCCCTGGAGCTGGCGAGCTACGCCCCCGCGATACCCAGCGCCAGGCTTGCCAGAGCCATACGCAGGTGCGACATGGTGCTGGTGAACGACCTCGCCCCCTTGGGCTCGGCTGCCATAACCATCGCCAAGGCGATGCACAAGCCCGTGGCTGTCTTCTGCCACCACGATGAGGCGACCATGCTTGAGAAGGCCTTCCGCCTGGACCAGCGCAGGCTGGTGCCCGAGAAGCGCATCAGGAGGGTTGTGAACTCGGTGGTGAGGAGCCACTACCGCAGAGCCGACCTCTTCTTCGTTGCCACCTCCCGCTTCAGGGATAAGCTTCTCACCCTGGGGGTGCCGGAGTCAAAGGTGGTGTTTGCACCCTTCGGGGTTGACACTGCTATGTTCAGGCGGGTGAGGAGCACCCTGAGGCGGAGGCTGGGGATACCCGAGGACGCCAAGGTGGTGCTCTACCTTGGCAGGATGTCCCACGAGAAGAACGTGGAGACGCTGATAAGGGCGATACCCCTGATTTCCAGCAGGGCTGAGGACGTGCACTTCATCTTCGCAGGGGGCGGCGCAGCCCTTGAGGAGTACAGGAGGCTTGCACAGAGGCTGTGCGGAGACGCAAGGGTGCACTTCACCGGCTGGGTGGAGTGGGAGCAGACCCCCGAGTACTACTCGGCAGCGGACGTGTTCGTTCACCCGTCCCTGCACGAGTCCCAGAGCATGTCCGTCATGGAGGCGATGGCGTGCGAGTGCGCCGTGGTGGTGAGCAGGGACTCGGAGGCGGGGAGCTACCTGAGGGACGGGTACAACTGCCTCTTCCTGAGCAACCCCTCCAGCCCGGAGGAGCTGGGGGAGAAGGTGGCTGAGCTGCTGGAGAACCACGCTCTGAGGCGCACCCTAAGCAGGAGGGCGAGGGAGACCATGCTGCGCTACTCCTGGGAGGCTCACGTCTCGGCGCTGCTTGAGGGGCTCGGGAGGATTGAGAGCCCGCACCAAAGCAGGCGCAGGGCGAGGAGCAGGGTGAGGCAGCTCCTGCTCAACCGTTACATCACCATAACCCTGCTGCTTCTGCTCATAGCCGGGAAGGGTAAGATGGGCCTATGATAATCACCCTGACCACCGACTTCGGATGGAGCGAGTACGTGGGTGCCATGAAGGGGGTGATACTCTCAGCCGCCCCCGGGGTGAGGGTGGTTGACATAACCCACAGCATCAGGAGCTATGACATAAGGCACGGAGCCTACGTTGTTGGAAGCGTGTGCAGGAGGTTTCCCGAGGGCACGATACACGTGGTGGTGGTTGACCCTGGGGTAGGCACCAGGCGCAGGGGGGTGGTGGTTGAGGCTGGAGGGCACACCTACGTGGGACCCGACAACGGGGTGTTCACCTTCCTGAAGCCCGAGAGGGTGGTGGAGCTGCAGGTTGAGGCAGCCTCCAGAACCTTCCACGGCAGGGACGTCTTCGCTCCAGTAGCAGCCGCCATAGCCACGGGCAGGAAGCCGGAGGAGTTCGGCAGGGTGGTGGAGCCGGTGGTCGCGAGGCTTGACCTCAGGGCACCCGAGAGGAGGGGCAGGTGCATAGAGGGGGAGGTGCTGTGTGTTGATACCTTTGGCAATGTTATAACCAACATACAGGAGGAGATGCTCAGCGTGAGCTTTGGAGCCGAGCTTGAGGTGCACGTGGGTCTGCGCAGGGTGAGGGTGCCCTTCTTGGAGAGCTACGGGTACGCTGAGGCGGGACGCCTTCTGGCTCTCATAGGCAGCGAGGGCTACCTTGAGCTGGCGGTCAACCAGGGCAACGCCGGAAGCATGCTGGGCGTAAGGGGCGGTGAGAGGCTCAGGGTATGCGAGGTCTTCTGATAGGCAGGTTCCAGCCCTTCCACCTGGGGCACATGTACGTCATAGAGAGGATAGCCGAGGAGGTGGACGAGATAGTCATAGCCATCGGCAGCGCCCAGAAGAGCCACACCTTGGAGAACCCCTTCACCGCCGGGGAGAGGCTGATGATGATATTCAAGAGCCTCCAGCAGAACAACGTGCGCAGGACCTGGTATGTTATTCCCGTCAACGACATAGACAACAACTCCCTTTGGGTGAGCCACATCCGGAGCCTGACGCCCCCCTTCCACAGGGTTTACTCGGGCAACCCCCTGGTGAAGAGGCTCTTCAGGGAGGCTGGAAAGGACGTTGCAACCCCTCCCCTCTACAACCGCACAGAATACTCGGGCAGCGAGATAAGGCGCAGGATGCTGGCAGGCGAGCCCTGGGAGGAGCTCGTGCCCGAGGCTGTGGTGGAGGTGGTGAGGGAGGTGGACGGGGTGAGGCGCCTCAGGGAGCTGGCTGAGAGCGACAGGGCTTAGGCTCACCCCCCTGCCACGGGCGGGAAGATGGCAACCTCCGAGTCCTCATCAACCTCTGCATCACCGCCCGCTATCCTGTGGTTTACAGCCACTATGTACCTCCCGCTCCTCAGCTCCTCAGCAAGCTGGGGCACCTCCTGCGCAAGCCTCTCCACCAGCTCCCTCACCTTCATCCTGCCCCCCTCAATCTCCACCTCCTCCCTGCCCGTCTTCTCCCTGAACCAGGCGAAGAGCCTGACCTTCACCAGCTCACCTCCTCCTCAACCTCAAGCATCTCGTCCCCTCTCAGCACCCGCTCCGGCTCCGGGTACCTGAAGCGCCCCTCCAGAGCCACCCTGCACACCCTCACCCCGAGCTCGGAGAGCTTCCTCCCCCTGTGCTCGCCCGCGTGGACGAGCCGCCTCTGACGGGTGCGTATTACCCTGGAGGGGGGCTCTATCCTGAGCTCACCCCTTTCGCCCAGCTCCAAGAGTATCCTGGCTATCCTCTCACCGCTTCTGCCGTCTCCGAAGGGGTTCTTAGCCTGCTTCATGCGCAGGTAAAGCTCCTCATCGGTGAGCACCCTGCGGACCACCCTGAGGATGCTCTCCCTGTCAACCCCCGCCAGGATGTTGCCCCCCGCCTCAACCGTCTCGGGGCGCTCCGTGGAGGTGCGCAGGGTTATGCAGGGCGTGCCCAGCACGATTGCCTCCTCCTGCACCCCTCCCGAGTCGGTGAGCACCGCCTTTGCTCCCTCAAGCATCAGCAGGAACTCCAAGTACCCTGCGGGGGGGAGCAGGGTGAGGGAGGACTCCGCGAGCTCCATTAGGCCGAACTCCCTCAGCCGCTGCATGGTGCGGGGGTGCACCGGGAAGAGTATCTCCTGCTCAACCTCCGCGAGGGCTCTCAGGATGCCCTCAAACCTCTCCCTGCTGTCCACGTTCTCGGCGCGGTGCAGGGTGAGGAGCAGGTACTCCCCGCCCTTGGGCTTGAGCCTCTTCCTGGCTATCTCAATGTGGTGGAGGGTGGCGTCAACTATGGTGTTGCCAACCACGAAGATGCTCTCCGGCAGTATCCCCTCGTTCACCAAGTTATCCGCAGCCCTCAGGGTGGGGGCGAACAGAACGGTGCTCACGTGGTCCGCCAGAACCCTGTTCACCTCCTCCGGCATGGTGCGGTCAAAGCTCCTGAGCCCCGCCTCAACGTGGGCGAAGGCTACCAGCAGCTTTGCGCACGCCAGCGCCGTGCTTAGAACCGAGTTGGTGTCTCCTTCTGCTATCACCACCTCCGGGGCATCCCTCTGAATAAGCCTCTCCAGCTCCTCAAGGGCTCTTGCCGTCTGGTAGGCGTGCGTACCGGAGCGCACGTCTATGTTGTACTCGGGCTCCTTAAGCTCCAGCTCCCTGATGAACCTCCAGAAGAGCTCGTCGTCGTAGTGCTGCCCCGTGGTAACGAAGGTGTGCTCAACCCCGAGGCGCTCAAAGGCTCGCAGCACAGGGGCGAGCTTTATGACCTCCGGCCTGGTGCTCGCCACCAGCATCGCGAAGCTCAGAGGAACTCCCTCCTGAGCTCCACCACCCTGCCTATCACCGTCACCGCCGGCGGGCTCAGGTTTGCCCTCTCCGCCTTCTCCGCGATGTCCGCGAGGGTACCTGTAACAACCCGCTGGCTCTGCATGCTCCCCTTCTCTATAACCGCCACCGGTGTTTCAGGCGGCCTGCTCTTCATCATCTCCCTCGCTATCCTCCTCAGGCTCCTGACACCCATGAGCACCACCACCGTGTCTCCTGTCAGGGAGGCGTAGTCTATCTCCCGCTCCGCGGTGTACCCCGTTACTAAGGTAACGCTTGAGGCTACACCGCGATGGGTCACGGGTATGCCCGCAAGCGCAGGAACGGCGATTGCCGAGCTCACTCCTGGCACGACCTCCACCTCTATGCCGTGCCTTTTTAGGGCGAGGACCTCCTCACCCCCCCTGCCGAAGACGAAGGGGTCGCCTCCCTTCAGGCGCACCACAACCCCGCTTCCAGCCTTCTCCACCAGCAGCCTGTTTATCTCCTCCTGGGTGTACCTGTGCCTTCCCGCCTCCTTCCCCACGTATATCAGCTCAGCCCCGGGCTTTGCGTAGGAGAGCAGCCTCCGGCTCACCAGGCGGTCGTAGATTATAACATCTGCCTGCTGCAGCAGCTTCATGCCCCGAACCGTTATCAGCTCGGGGTCTCCGGGACCGCCGCCAACCAAGTAAACCTTCCTCATCTCAGCATCCCTGCGCTTCTCATGAGAACTTCCACATTCAGCTTGCCTGCGGTGCTCATCTCACCGCTTTCTGGCTGATTCACCGTAACCCTTGCGGGTGCAAATATCGCCGGGTCCACCCTGTAGAAGTCGTACCCCGCCTCCCTGAACACCTCCGCGAAGGGCTTGCCGTAGGAGGTGGAGCTTGAGGACACCAGCTTTGATGCCTCAAACCCCTCAGCCACCAAGTACACCTCTCCACCGTAGATTATCATGTCGTTGGTGACCCCCATCATGGCGGCATCCCCGCCCACCACGGGAGCCACGGGCGCCCTGCCCAGCGCCGAGCGCACCGCATTAACGTCCATGTTCAGGTGCATCGCCCTGTACAGAGCCGTCTCCACCACCCTCGCGGACACCTGGAGGCTCCCCGCAATGGACGCGGTGGGGGCGAGGAGTATGTACAGGTTCTCCTGCTCAACCCCGCACTCCCGTGCAATCTCCTCCACCAGCTTCTCCGGGGGCGGTGCGGGAGCCTCAAGGGCTATAACCGCAACATCGCTCTCCTCCTCATACCCCAGGGCACGGTAGGTGCTCGCCGGCTTGCGCGCCAGTATCCTCGCGGGTCCCGAGCCTAAGGAGAAGAAGTCGCCCTCCGCCAGCTTCCACCCCGCCTTCTGCGAGCCCAGGCAGGCGATAGCTGGTTTCCTGACCTCAACCTCCACCACTGGGAGCATGCCGAAGCCGTAGTCGTGCATGCTCACCCTCACCCTGCCGAGCCCGCCCATGCAGGCTTCGGCGAACATGGCGCCGGCGGCGAAGCTTCCCGGCACCCTGACGCCGCAGTCAATCAGGGTGGCACCTCCTGCCCTGCGCACCTCCACCCCGAGCTCCTCGCTGCGAGCCACCATCTCCCTGACTATCTCACACGCCGAGCGGTTCAGGTTCATAAGCTCACCTTCCATAAAAATCTGCACGGGATATATAAATTTACTCCCCTAAGAAATAGTTAAACTTAATGCAAGAAAATTTTAAATAGGGGCGATGCGCTGCTCAAGCACACTCTCTGCGCTTATCTGCCCCCGGTTCCGCCCCTCAGGCTCCTGAAGTCCTTGAAGGGCAGCACCCTGCCGGCGCTCATGCCAAGCTTGCGCCAGTGCACTATGTGGTTCAGCTCGGACTTTAGCCACACCAAGCGTGCCTTCTCATCCTCCCTGCTCATCCCCTCCTCCCTCGCCTTCAGGTAGCTCTCAAAAGCCTGAAGGAACTCCGCCACCTCATCATCCTTCGGGTACCTCTCGGTGAGCTCCTGCAGCCTCGTCCTTACCTCCTCCAGCACCTGGGCATACTCCTCATCACCGTCTATGAACATCCCGAAGGCGTCATCCAGCCTTCTCGCAACATCCTCAACAGTGTATGCGCTTGCCTTTACCATGCCCTTCACCCTTTAATAACTATCTCTGCATCGCCATTAATAATCCTTTTCTTCACGCGCTCCGCCGTTGCGTGTGCCTCGTGGAGGGGCAGGGGAAGACGCCCGCGGAAGGGCAGGCTCTGCACGAGCCTGAGCGCCTCCTCCGCGGAAACCAGGTGCCCGGGGCTTACGTACACCTCCCTGCTGCCCCTGCGCAGCGCATACCCCACCACCTCACCCCCGTGCACCACCGGCGCTGGAGAGTTCTCCTCAGGCTCTCCCTCCACCCTGCCGCAGAGCAGACGCCCAGCCACGCCCACGGTGGGGATGCGGAGCAGCACTCCTAAGTGGGTGGCGATGCCGCAGCGCCTCGGATGCGCCACCCCGTGCCCGTTCACCAGCAGCACATCCACCCTGCTGCGCACCCTGCGCACCGCCTTTATAACCGCCCCCATCTCCCTGAAGGCGAAGTAGCCGGGGATGTAGGGGAGGTGAACCCTCTGGCATGCGGTGCTGCGCTCCACCACCCTGCCACCCTCCACCACGGCAACCGCACCAACGGCGAGGGAGCCGGCGTAGGCGGCATCAGCTCCGGCAACAACCTCAGCCCTCTCAAGGCGCCCCGGCTTAACCCTGGCGGCGATTCTCCGCTGAATCTCAGCCAGCCTCTGCCTCTCCACCGCTCCACCTCTCAGCCATGGCGAGCTTTCGCCTGTAGCTCTTCAGGCACACGGGGCAGCAGAAGTACCTCTCCACGTTCCTGAACTTGTATATGTAGGGCTTCCTGGTTATGTTGCTCCCGCAGTACTCGCACTCCAGCTCTGCCTTTATCATCTGCAGCGGGGGCTCGCTCTCCTTCAGGGTGTCAAGAACCAGCTCCACCTCAATCTCGTCCGCATACCTGCGAAGCTCCTCAATCAGCCCGGATAGCTCCTCCATGTCCCTGATGAGCGCCTTTGCAAGCACGTTCAGCCTTCCAGTTACACGGTACATCTCCACTATCTCGGGCACCTCGGATATCCTGCCGAGACTCTCGCCATCAGCCTTGAGCCTCAGGTACACCGAGAGGGGGTTGTCAAGGGCATCCCTGCTGATTTCAACGGTGAACCTGCTTATAACACCCTCCCTGACCAGCCTCTCTATCCTGTTTTTGATGGTGGGCCTGCTCACCCTGAGTCTGGCGGCGATTTCCGAAACCGGAGTGCGCGAGTTTTCCTGAAGCATCCTCAGAATTTTAACATCCATGGTATCCAGCTTCATCTGCATCTCCTTATCAGTATCCGGCAGTGACGTGGAAAAGGTATTTTACATTCCGGAAAACATCATCCGGCGGTGATGTGATGAAGTGAAGGCAAAAAGTATTTTTGGGATGGATGCAGAGTAGGCATGGAGGTGGTGTAAATGGCAATAGACCCGGTGTGCAAGATGGAGGTTGACGAGGCGAGTGCGAAGTGGAAGAGCACCTACAAGGGGCAGACCTACTACTTCTGCGCTCCAGGATGCAAGACCGCCTTTGAGGCAGACCCGGAGAAGTACCTGCAGGGTGGTGGGGCTCACACTCACGGCAGCCATGCTCATGGCTGCGGGCACCACTGACCTCTCTTCTTTTTTATGCATCCCGTTGCGGTATCCATACTGGAGCTCTTCCCGGGGCTCACACGTGCGGTTGAGGTGGGGGTGGGCAGGAGGCGGGAGGTGCTTGAGGCTCTCAGGAGCCTTGGAGTGGAGGTTACCGCGGTTGACGTGGTGCCCATGAGGGGGGTGGTGGTGGACGACGTGCTTGAGCCCGAGCTGAGCGTTTACTCGGGAGCGGAGCTCATCTACTCCCTGCGCCCGCCCCCGGAGCTTTACCCCCACCTCAGGGAGCTCGCGGAGCGGGTGGGAGCGAGCCTGGTGATAGTGCCCATGAGCACCGACCCTGCTCCAACCGGCATGAGGCTGGTGAACCACCGCGGGGTGGCTCTCTACGTGTGGCGCCCCTGTGCGGGGGGCGTGTAAGCCCGCTTGCCTACGTCACCCTTGATTCTGGGTGAGGCATGGACGCGCAGGAGATACTTGAGCTCTTCAGGCGAACCGGGGTGGACGAGTCCTGGTCCTTCGGGTGGCTGAAGCAGTCCCAGACCGGCAAGCTCACCCACTGCTACCACAGGTACCCGGCGAAGTTCATACCCCAGCTCGTGGAGAGGCTGCTGGAGGAGTACGCCCCGGGGGAGGTGCATGTTAACGACCCCTTCTTCGGGTGCGGCACCACCGTGGTCAGCGCCGTTACTAAGGGGTGCTTCGCCAGCGGCACCGAGATAAACCCCGTGGGGTGGCTCATAGCGAAGGTCAAGGCAACCCCCCTGGAGCCAAGGTGGCTTCAAAGCAGGGTGAGGGGCTTCCTGAGGAGAGCGTGGGAGAGCAGAGCGGAGCCCATGGTGCCGGAGAGGTACGCGGAGAGGCTGGGGTACTGGTTCCCTGAGGAGCAGATGGATAAGCTCGGCAGGCTGCTGGCGGAGATAATGCGGGAGGAGGGGCGGGTGAGGGATTTCCTGCTGGTGGGCTTCAGCCACATACTCAAGAGCTGCTCCCTGTGGTCCCAGAGCAGCACCAAGCCCCTGAGGAACCCCGGAAAGAGGCTCCCGGAGCCCCTGAGCGCCTTGGAGAGGCACCTGCAGAAGATGCTCAGGGGCAACGAGGCCTTCTGGGAGGCGGCACCGGAGAGGCTCAGGAGGGAGCCCGAGGGGATGCTGCGCATAGAGGTGGGGGACGCAAGGGCGCAGCCCGTGGAGAGCGGCAGCGTGGACATAGTTATAACCTCAAGCCCCTACGTAACCAGCTACGAGTACGCGGACCTGCACCAGCTCTCCAACATGTGGCTTGATACGGTGCGGGACCTGAGGGAGTACAGGCGGAGGTTCATAGGCTCCCTGTACGCGGAGCGCGGCAGGAAGCCAGAGGGGGAGATTGCGAGGATGATAGTGGAGAGGCTTGAGGAGCGCTCCCCCAGGCTTGCGGCGAGCGTTGCCGCCTTCTTTGCCGACATGCAGCAGGTGTTCCGCGAAACCGCGAGGGTGCTCCGCCGGGGAGGCAGGGCGTGCTACGTCATAGGCAACACCCGGCTCAGGGGGGTGGAGGTGCTGAACGCGGAGGCTTTCGCGGAGGGTATGCAGATTGCGGGGCTTGAGCTTGAGAGGGTTATAAGGCGCAGGATACCCCTCAAAATCCTGCCGCAGAGGCGTGACCCCGTGACAGGGAGGTTCTCAAGCGCTTCAACGGGTGCGGAGGCGTACCCCGAGGAGTTTATAGTGGTGTGCAGGAAGGTGTGAGGATGGGGTTGAGCCGTGTGGAGAGGGTGAGGGTGCTGCTCAGGCTGATAAAGGTGGAGCACACCCTCTTCGCGCTCCCCTTCCTGTACTCGGGGGCGGTGCTTGCCTCTGGAGGGGTCCCGGAGGGGCGGGTTCTGCTCTGGATAACCCTCGGGCTCTTCGCGGCGAGAACCGCCGGGATGTGCCTCAACAGGCTGATTGACAGGGAGATAGATGCCGCCAATCCGAGGACCGCCCGCAGGGTTGAGATGCTCAACCTGCTCTCCCCGCGCTTTGTGTGGCATACCGTGGCGGTGTCCTTCGCCCTGCTCCTCCTCTCGGCGCTCATGCTCAACCCCCTGTGCGTGCTGCTCTTCCCCCTGGTTGCGGCTCTCCTGGTGGTTTACCCCTACACCAAGCGCTTCACCTGGCTCTCGCACCTTGTGCTGGGAAGCGCTCTGGGCATGGCACCTCTTGGCGCCTGGGCGGCTGTGAGGGGGAGCATAGAGCTTCCAGCCCTGCTGCTCTTTGCGGCGGTGATGTTCTGGGTTGCGGGGTTTGATGTTATATACGCCCTCCAGGACGTTGAGTTTGACCTCAGGTACGGGCTGTTCTCAATACCCGCCAGATTCGGAGAGGAGGCTGCTCTCAGGCTCTCGGAGGGGCTCCACCTCATGAGCCTGCTCTCCCTCTGGCTACTCATGCGCGTGTGTGAGCTCGGGGCGGTGTACGGGTTTGGTCTGGTGGTGATGGGTGGAATCCTCGCCCTGGAGCACCTGCTGGCGCGCAGACGCCGCATAGGGGCGGCTTTCTTCCACGCCAACGCGGTGTTCAGCGCGGCGTTCCTGGTGTTCATCCTGCTCGGAGTGGTGCTTAGGTAAACGAAGATGTTGGATATGCTGGGCGTATGTCCCACAAATGTAAACGCATGTGTTCAACAGAGCAGAAAGGGTTATAACTCCCGCCTCCAAAGCAACGCCGATGAGGCGTATGATGGGATTTCAGGAGGCTCTTTCCAGGATTCTCGGCAGCCTTCAGCCCCTTGAGGCTGAGGCTGTGCCCGTGCGCAGTGCCGCCGGCAGGGTTCTTGCGGAGGATGTGCACGCTCCCATTGACCTGCCCCCCAGCGACAGGGCGGCGGTTGACGGCTACGCCCTGAGGCATGAGGACACCCTCGGGGCGCCGGTTCGCCTCAGGCTCAGGGGCAGTGTAACCGCAGGGGAGGTGCCGGAGG
>Ga0256830_1001822_pt1 | contig 14684 bp, 9 predicted proteins | sample 128326metaG_FD_190537 | JGI IMG/M metagenome (GOLD analysis project Ga0256830, IMG submission 190537) | Hydrothermal vent microbial communities from Lau Basin, Pacific Ocean - 128-326 | ecosystem: Environmental > Aquatic > Marine > Hydrothermal vents | place: Pacific Ocean: Lau Basin | collected... | reverse complement strand
GCTCTGTTCACGATTGCGCAGGCTCTGCCAACGGAAGAATTCGAGCTTCCAGTAGGAATCCACCTTCCAGCCGAACACGTCCAGCAGGTCCTCGTTCCAGTCCCAGCGGGCACCTATACCCACCACGGCGATACGATTTCCGCCACCGACCTCCGCGGTCACCCCATCCGCCCCCAACGGATTGGTGGCCGCGGCCAACGCCAGGGTGGTCGCGGCCGCACCCTTCCACAACAGCGATTCCAGGGACTGGCCGGCGTTGGCTGGCCCCGCCAGCATCATCGCGCCGGCCAGCAATACGGTGGCGCCGCGGCAGGCGCGAGGACAAACGGAGCGCACAGCGGCTCTCGCAATATCGAACGACATCATCGACTAATGGATTCCAGACAAATTGATTGAATGATGCGCCGGCCCGCCGGATAGCGGCCCGGGTTCAGGGTTCGCGGGCGTAGAACACCTTGATCAGTGTCTGTGCGCCCGGCAACAGTGTTCGCAACAGCTTCTTGTCACCATCGCGATAATAGTTCTCCAGCTTGTGCACACCGACGTGGGGCTCCTCCGGCTTGAAGAAATTGATATTGCCGTACTGGGCAAAATAATAGGCCGACAGCATTTCCGCCTCGGCCCAGCCCGGCAACGCCTTCCTGTAGTAGGCAACCACCGTATCGTAGTCATCGGTACTGATCAGTTCGACCAGCGGCAGGCCCTCGTATTTCGGCGGGCGTTCCGCCACCGCGAAGGTGCGCACCACCACCGCGCCCGGGTAGGCCGGTATGCCGACACGCTGCGCGCCGGGAATCACCGAATCGCGCGCGCTCCTGGCCAGATAGCTGTCCGCCACCTCGGCCGGAATCTGCGGGCGCGGCGCAAACGGCGCCGCGACGGCCACGGAAAACTGGCCCAACAACAGCAGGCCGGCCACCAGCGGCCGGCGACATATTTTCGATTTCATAACACTCCCTGAATGCGGCGATCAATGGCCGCAAAAGATATCCGACGACCGGCGGATGCGAGGCCTGTCAGCGGAAAACGGCGCTGCGGGCCTGAAAACGCCGGGCATCAATTCTGGCTGCCCGGACTCCACAGCCCGGTGTACTGGGCCACGTCCTGCTCCGAAAGACGCCCGCCGACATACAGGTTGTCCAGTTCGTCCCGGCTGATGGCCCGCTCCCGACCGTCTTCCTGCTGATAGCGCCACTGTCCCTGCACCACCAGCTCGAACATCGTGACCATGATGTCATCGAAACGTATGGCATGCTCGGTGGCCAGGCGCTGAAAATCCGCCAGGCGCAGACCCCTGCCCAGTTTCCCGGCTTCCTCGGTGGCCAGCGAGGCCAGCGCGATGTCCCATTCGGGCACATCCTCGGGCGAGGCCTTCATCTCGTCCACCAGTCGATTCACTTCCTGCTCATTCACGGTGATGTACCTGCGTTGCGATTGATGCAAAACACCCGCCCCCAACACGAGGGCCCGGAAAAGTGTACCCACACGGCGCGGATTTTGACAGCCCGGCGTCGGCACCCGGCCGGGCACAGGCCCCGTGCAAGTCCGCCCGCGTCCGTCCTCGTGCGAGAGCGTCTTCCCGTGGCGCGGAGCATCGGGGTTTCCCTTCAATTGATCGGAAAATCTACTAGCATTAACAGTGGAAGGGTATTCGGCAGGATGCTCGACCAACCGGCCGTACATCTCCCGTCGATACCGTGACGAAAACAGTGTCGTCGTTCGAACGACAGGGGGTGTGCCATGAAACATTCCGGATTTTTGAAATTTGGCTGGCTCCTGACAGCGGGCGCGTTGCTGGCCCTGGGCGGCTGCGGTGGCGGCGGCGGAGGTGGCAACCAGACGGCCACAATGTCGGAGATCACCATCAGCGGCCAGGTCCTCTACGACGACGGCCAGCCCATCGCAGGGGCGCAGATCGCCGCCAGCGCCATCGAGCCGCGCGCCATGGCCCAGCAAAAGGCGGCCTACGTGCGGCGCATCACGGCCGCCACCCGCAAGGGTGAGACCATCACCCCGAAGGCCCAGCCGCGGGAGGTGCGTACCGCCACACAGGTGACCACGGACGAGCAGGGGAACTACCAGCTCCGGATCACGACAACGCTGCCCAGCCGGGTGCTGCTGGAGGTACAACACGACCACAGCGCACCGGCGATGCGGCTGACCAATGCACGCTGGATCACCGTGGACAGCGGCAGCACCAGCGTGGATGCCGGCATCGTATCACTGCCCAACCCCAGCGCCAACGAGATCACCATCAGCAACGGTGAGGGGCAGAATACCGACAACAGCTTCCAGGTGCGGGACCTGCCCGCGGAGGTAGAGCGTTTCTTCGCCCGCGTCTACGACCCGGGCGATCAGGGCGCCGGCAGCAACCCGGCCGATGCCAACGCCTTTCCCGGGGAGTTCGCCGAATCCGGTGACATCCCGCTGAACTCGGCCGGCTTTGCGTGGCTGGAAGGCATGGACGCCAATGGCGACCCGGTGACCCAGCTCTCCCAGGCCGCGCTGGTCCGCATGAAGATTCCGGCCTCCCAGTGGGCCGACCTGGAAGACATCCGCGCCGGCACCGACCGCATCGAACTGCCCATCTATTTCTATGACGAGACCAACGACGTCTGGTCCCAGGAAGCCCAGGTGGGCTGGATCGAGGCCGCCGACGGCACCATCCTGCCGGAGGAGGCCTCGTCGCTGATACTGGACGGCAGCTACAACGGCGATCTCTACGCCGCCTATCGCACCGGCCACTTCTCGTGGATGAACGTGGACTATGCGTATATCGGCCCGTGGACGCTGTCGCGTCTCGACCGCGCCAGTCGCAACAACGATTGCCTGTACCGGGCCATGCAGCTTTCCAAGGCCATCGCGCTGTCGGACGCCGGTCGCGCGGCCTACGCCAAGGTCAACGCCCCCGATGCCGACCTGGCTGCCGAGCTAGCCGACGGCAAGGGGCCCGAGTTGAAGAATGCCGACCTGGAGGGCGCCTACGGCACCTATTCCGGGGATGCCGGCGGCAAGGAGGATCAGTTCAAGATCAACAACAACCTGTGGAGCGGCTGCGGAGACGGCGCCACCCAGGCACAGAAGGATCGCACCGTGCTGCTGATGGCGGCGACCATCCTCCATGAAACGGCCCACTGGAAGGACGACGTCAAGAAACACGCCGACTCCGACCCGGGAAGGGGCGGCACCTACGACACCGCCGGCGAAGAGGGTAACCAACTGGAGAAGGACCTGTTCGGCGGCATCATCACCGGCGACCAAAACGTCATCCGGCGCGATGGCAGGACTGTCAACGACGCCACCGTCAGCGGCTGGCTCAACACGGCCAACTGGACCACAGCCGGTGCCGGCCGTTCCGTGGCCAAAACCAGCACCCGCGAGGCCCAGCCGCAGATCCAGCTCAGCATCTCCGTGGCCCAGAACGTGTTCGAACTGGGCGCGGACATCCCGGTCACGGTGCGCTACGAGAACGTCAGCGGCGCGCCGGTAGAGGTAATGAACCGGGTGGTGCTGGAAGGCTACCCCCTCTATTTCGACCTGACGGAACAGGCCAGCGGCGAGCGGGTCGCGTTCCTGGGGCCCGAATACAAGCTCAACCTGGGTGATGCCGACTTCACCACGCTGGACCCGGGCGCGTCGCTGGAGGTCACGGTGAACCTGACGCGCAACGATACGGGTGACCCCCTGTACCAGATCACCCGCTCCGGCGACTACGACGTCACCGCCGTCTACGAGCCGCTGCGCGGGGTGGAGCAGGCCGTGTCCAATACGATCACCATCACCGTCGGGGCCGGCGGCAGCGTGGTCGGCAACGTCACCGACGCCGCGACCGGGACACCCATCGCCGGGGCGCAGATCGAGGTGCTGAGTGGCGGACGCCTGTTCGCCTCCGCCGAGAGCGACGCCATCGGCGACTACCGCATCCCGGAACTGCCGGCGGGCGACTACACGCTGCTGGCGCGGGCAGCCGGCTACCTCAACTTCAGCCGCGACGCCCAGGTGGTAAAGAACCAGGAAACCCGCGTCAACTTCTCCCTGTCACAGCTGCTGGCCATCGGCCAGATGCGCATCGTGCTCAGTTGGGGACAGGAGCCGCGCGACCTGGACTCCCACCTGTGGCTGCCGGTGGAGACGCCGTTTCACGTCTATTACGGCTACCGGGGCAGTCTGACCACCTGCCCCTATGCCGCACTGGATGTGGACGCGATGGGCGGCTTCGGCCCGGAGACCATCACCATCGTCGAACGCTATCCCGGGATCTACACCTATGCGGTGTACAAGTTTGGCGGCGCGGGTGAGCTGGCGGGCTCCGGCGCGACGGTGACGGTGTTCGACACCACCGGCGAGATCGCCTCCTACACCGCCCCCGCCCAGGGCACCGGGCGCTGGTGGTACCTGTTCGATCTCAACGGCTCGGACGGCAGCATCACCGAGATCAACACCATCGTCGATACCTCGCCCGAGCCCTACGCCTCCACCGGGGCAGGTTGCAATCCGTAGGGCATGGCCCGCCCTCCGCCACGCGCGGAGGGCGGGCGATTGCTCGCTACGCGTCGTCGCCCGTGCTTACCGCGCGATACTCGCGGTTGTGGGCGGCGAAATCCCAACCCTTGAAGAACTGCACCGCGGCCTCCTGGCCGGCGCGCAACAGCAACACCTTGTCCTCGTCGGACAGATCGAACTGGGTAGTCTGAATGCCCATGGTCGGGATGCCGATGGTACGGTCGAAATTGGCGCGATCGATGTACGCCTTGTCGTGGGCGTCCAGCATCGTGGCCACCAGCGACATGATGAACTGGTGCGGCCACTTGCTCGGCGACGGCTTGTCGGAATCCGGCTCCAGCAGCTTGAAGCCATAGGTGGGCCAGCGTGGCTCGACATGGCCGTCGGTGTCGAACAGCCACAGCGGGTAGTTCGACAGCAGGCCGCCGTCCACCACGAAACACTTGCGCCGCGCCCTCTTCTTTTTCTCACCCACCATGTACGGGGTCTTGACGCTCAGCTCCACCGGCTCGAAGAAATACGGGATGCTCATGCTCATGCGCGCCGCGCGCGCCACCGAAAACTCGGCCGGGTTCAGGCCATAGCGGGGCAGGTCGTCCGGCAGCACGATCATCTCGCGGCGGGTGACGTCCGACGCGATCAGCTTGAGCCGGGACTCGCCGTTTTCGTCCATCACGTCGGCGAAGGTGTGCACATTTTTCTCCGCCAGTTTCCGGGTCATCCAGTCCTCGAAATAATCCCCCTCGTAGATGCCCTTCTCGAAGATCGCCGAGGCCAGCTTGCCGAACAGGGGGATCTTGTCCAGCAGGCCCTCGTCCATGAATTCGTTGAAATCCATCTCCCTGGTCAGTACCGGCACCAGTTCCTTGCCGGTAAAACCGGCCGCCAGCAGGCAGGCGGTGATCGCGCCGGCGCTGGTGCCGGCGACCCGCTGCCACTGCACGCCCAGGCTCTCGGCGACCATGATCGCGCCGGTCAGCGCGATGCCCTTCACGCCGCCGCCTTCGAATACCGCGTCGGCCTTCGCCGGCACGGAGATGCCTTGCAGGCGCGCCCCCAGTTCGTTGTCGGACAGCACGGACAGGGAGCCGGTGGATTTCAGTTGGTTGAGGGTCTGAGCGACCGAGGACAGCTTGGGAGCCAGCTTGGGATTCGACATGACATTCTCCTTTGTCTTGAAGCATGAAGGTAGACCGCAGCAGGTTTGGCGCCGCCCGGCCGGCCGGCGATATTCCATTGCCGGAGCGCAAGCGGCCTGCCGGGGGCCTACGGCCAATTGTAGGCCAGTCTGTCGAGCGGAAGACCGTCTCGGCGAGCGCAATAAAACCGTTTGAATACCCGCGACGGGGACCGTTCGCGAATCGTCACCCCGCCGACAACAGTTCCCCGATCACCGCACGCAGCCGCGCCATGACCCCGGCCCGACCCGCCTCCCCGCACAATGCGGCCACCCTCCCCCAGCCGCGCCCCTGCAACACCCGGGCGATCAGCAGGCGACGCCGGGCGACCGGCAGCTCGGTGGCCGGATCGGCCAGCCGGTGCACGACGAAACGCCACAGGGGTCCCAGGCTGTCCTCGTAGCTGCGGGCGCCGCTGGCGAAACCTTCAAGCATCGCACGCTGATCGGGTGCCGGGACGTAGGCGTCGTCCGGCGTCTCGCCGATCAGCAGCGCGGCGGCCACGTCGGGATCCAGTTCGCGCAGCGGGTCGGCCAGCCAGTGGGGCAGGTCCGCCAGCAGCCGCCGGCGGGCCGCGTGATGCACCGGCTCGCCGGCGTCGCTGACGGCGCACAGCAGCATCACCGAATATTCGCCACTGGCGTGGCCGCGCCGGAAACCCACCCGCACCGGCAGCAGGTACTCGTTGCGCCAGAACTGCAGCAGCCCGGCGGTGGCGCCGAAGCTGGTGCCCAGCAGGTCGAAGCCCTGGCGCCGGGCCTCGCGACGGATGTGGTGCAGCAGCCGGCGCCCCAGCCCCCGGCGTTGCACCGCGGGGTGCACCGCGATGCGCATGATGCGCGCGCAACGCAGGCCGGCGGCGGCCTTCAGGCCCGCGTGGGTCACCAGCGACTGTGGCAGCAGGTGGCCACGGGGGCGACGCGCGCCGCTGAAGATGGCCTCGGCCATCGCCGGATCGAAGCCCCCCTCGGCGGCCACCAGCGCGGCGGCGACGATCTGGCCCCGGTAGCGGGTCACGTAGACCTGCAGGCCGGGGCCGTCCAGCAGGTTACGCAGATCGTTGGGGCTGGTGCGGTAGTGGGCCACCACCAACAGGCCGAACAGCGCGGACAGGGTCTGCTCGTCCGCCACCAGCCGCTCGCGATCGAGGATCTCCACGCGGGTCTCGGCCGGGTCCAGCCCCTGCACCGCGGCGTCCGGGGCGCAGTCCGCGTCCAGCAGCAGCGCGCGGGCCAGCCAGCGTTCCAGCGGATCAGCGTCGGCCCAGCGTACCGGGCGGTGCAGGCGCAGTTCGCGCCAGCCCGGGGTGCGCTGGTCCAGGGTCTGCCGGAAGCGCACCGCGAAGCCGCGGCCGGTGCCCTCGTAGCCGTGCTCGGTGGTGGAGAACACCACGCGGGAATGGCGCTCCAACAATACGCGCAGCAGCGGCGCCGGGATCGCCGCGGCCTCGTCCACCAGCAGCAGGTCCGCGGGCGGGCTGTGTTCGCACAGGCTGTCCGGGGCCTCGAAACAGAGGCTGGCGTTGCGCCACCGCAGCCCACCCTGGTGCTGCTCCGCCTCCGGCAGGACGGCCCGGGCCTGCTCGAACAGCGGCGCGACCGCGTCCCGGCGCGGCGCGGTCACCACGATGCGCAGGCCCTCGGGCCGGGTGTTCGCACGCAGCAGCCGGGCCGCGGCGATGCCCAGTGCGGCGCTCTTGCCCCGACCACGGTCGGACACCAGCACCAGCGGCCGCCGCCGGTGACCAACGAGCACCTGTTCGATGGCCGCCACCGCGGCCTGCTGGTCGACGCTGGCGAACGGCGCCGGCGCCGGCACCGGCGCCGCGGGTACGGGCAGCTCGGGGATGCCCGGCAACGCCCGCCCCTGCTCCACCAGCAGGGATTCCGGGGCCTCCTCCAGCAGCCGGGCCAGGCGCCGCTGGAAACGGCCACTGAGATCGGCGACCTCGTGCGGATACACCGCGATACGCGCCGCGGCCGGGTCCACTGTGCGCGGCCACTGCGCCAGCGGCGGGCACAGCATCAGCATCAGCCCCCCACCCCGCAGAATGCCGGCGACCGCACCCAGCACATCCGGGTCCAGGCCGGCATGGGCGTCCATCACCAGCCAGTCCCGCTCCTGCCCCAGTAGACCTCGCGCGCCGGCGCGGTCCAGCCATTCGACATGGACCCCGTCGGGCACCCGTGACCCGGGACGGCTCCCGTCCACCGCCACCCAGCACACCGGGCTGGCCTGCAGCGCCCCAAGCAGTGTCAGCGCCTGTTCACGGGCCCAGTGTGCGTCCCCCGCCAGCACCAGCAGACGTCGCTGCGAGGTCGCGCGCGCCTGCGCGACCCACTGCCGGGCGCAATCCAGCAGGCCGGCCTGCCATTGCGGATCGTGCAGGGATTCAGTCATCGCCGGATCATATCACCCCGTGGTTTAATAGGCGTTACTCAAGGATTGGCAGCCCCTGTCGATAAGCGGCTATAGCGCACCGAACCTGTCACCAACCGTGGACCCATGCAATGGCCATTGCCGCCCCCCCGACACCGTCGCCGCCGATCCGCACCATCGCCGTGGCCGCGACGGGCGCTGCGCCCGGCCCGGTGATTCTTGTGCTGTTCGCCGGCCTGTTGCTGCTGGGCACGGTATTGTCCGCCACGCCGCTGCACGCGGAGCCGCGCCCGGCGCTGAAACCCTATCAGCTCGGCGTGTTCCCTTTCCTGCCGCCGACGCGCCTGGAGCGGGCCTTCGCTCCCATCGCGGTCGAAATGAGCAAACTGCTGGGACGACCGGTGGAATTCCGCACCACCAGCACCTTCGAGCGCTTTTCGGAAAACCTGGCCGCCAAGCAATACGACTTCGCATTCGTCCAGCCGTTCATGTACATCGCGGCCGCGGACAAATACGGTTATGCGCCGCTGGTGGCCTGGCGGAAACCACTGACCGCGATCTTCGTGGTCAGGAAGGACAGCCCCTACCGCGACCTGCAGCAGCTCGCCGGCAAGCGCGTGGCACTGCCACCGCGCGACGCCGCCGTCAGCCACCTGGCGCTGGAATACCTCGCGGAACGCGGGCTGGACCGACGGACGGACTACAGCTACTACCGCTCCCATTTTTCCTGCCTGCAAAAGGTGCTGGTGGGCGAGGCCGATGCCTGCGTCAGCGCCGAGGCGGCATTGGACTTTTTCGAGTCCCACATGAAACTCCGCATGAGTGTCATTGCCGAGACCCGGGGCATCCCCCATTCGCTGTACGTGGCACAACAACGGGTCCCGCAGGCGGACCGGAAGGCCGTCCAGCAGTTTCTGCTGAGCCGGGCGCCCGATGAACGACAGGCCGAGCGCAGCGGCTTGCGCCACCAGTCCTTCGTCGCGGTAACGGACAGCGACTATGACGTTGTTCGCCGTATCGAATCCAGGATCCAGGCCCACCGTGGCGCGCGATGAAGCCGGGCATCCCACCAGCGAAACCTTGTGCTTGATATGTACAGGCTATCACTGAAATACCGGATCGCTGCGGTCATCTTCTCGCTGGAGGCGCTGATGATGGCGGTGGTCATCAGCACCATGCTGTCCACCTCGCTGGATTCCTACGTCACCCAACTCGGCGACAGTGAAACGGCCCTGGAGAATTTTCTCGGCAACCTGGCCCACGTGGCCCTGCTGACCGGCGAATACGACGACCTGCAGGCCTACGTGGAGCAGATCGTCGAAGACCCCCATGTGGCGACCGTCCATGTCACCAACCAGCGGGGCACCGTGATCATCAGCACGGACATCCTGGCGCTGGGCCTGCCACTGCCGCCGCTGAACAATACCGAGGACTTCCTGTGGCGCAAGCGCGTGCTGTACAACGCCGCCAACGAGGCTGGCACACTGGCCATCAAGTTCTCCCATGCGGCGTTGCTGCAGACCAACCGCAAGATGCAGAACATCGGCATCACCATTGCGGTGATCGGCATGAGCATCATCGCCATCGTCGGCCTGCTCATCGGTCGCCTGCTGACCCGGCGGCTGGAGGCCCTGACCCACGCGGCCACGCAGATCGCCGACGGCAACTTCGACACCACCGTGAATCTCAGGGGTAACGACGAGGTGGCCATCGTCGGCAAGGCCTTCGAACGCATGGCACGGAGTGTGCAACGCAATGTCGCGGAGTTGGAGCAGAGTCAGCACGAGCTGCGCGCGGCGCGAGACGAACTGGAGAACCGGGTGGAACAACGCACCCGCGAACTGGCCATCGCCCGCGATGCGGCGCTGCAGGCCAGCCGCACCAAGAGTTCCTTCCTTGCCAACATGAGCCACGAGCTGCGCACGCCGCTGAACGCGATCATCGGCTACAGCGAGCTGATTCAGGAGGACGCCCGCGATTCGGAAAACGCGGCGCTGATCAGGGACGCAAGCAGGATTTCCCATGCCGGCCACCACCTGCTGTCGCTGATCAGCAACGTGCTGGACCTGTCGAAGATCGAGGCCGGCAAGATGGAACTGGACATCAGGCCGGTCTCCATCGCCGACCTGGCCGACAGCATACACATCACCGTGGAACCCCTGCTCGGGGACAATCGCCTGGAGATCGTCGTCGCCGACGATGTCACGCAGATCCACTGCGACGTCACCCGGCTGCGCCAGATCCTGCTGAACCTGCTCAGCAACGCCTGCAAGTTCACCGAACACGGGCTGATCACGCTCGGCGTGAGCAGGAAAACGGAACACGGCCAGGCGTGGGTGTGTTTCCGCGTGCAGGACACCGGCATCGGCATGAGCGCGGAGCAGATCCGCACCCTGTTCGACGAATTCACCCAGGCCGACCAGTCCACCACCCGCAAGTACGGCGGCACCGGGCTGGGCATGGCCATCAGCCACAAGCTGTGCCAGGCGATGGGCGGCAACATCACGGTGCAGAGCACCCCCGGCCAGGGAAGCTGTTTCACCGTGCTGCTTCCGGAGCAGGGCCCGCAGCCGGCGGCCGACTCGCGCTGACCCCTGCGGCGGGCGGTATTAACTCGACACATGAACTATAAATTGATATTAGAGACACCCCGTATCTCAAACTCGCCCCGTGGTGTCCGATATCTTCCTTTGGCAGGGAGCCCCCGCCGCATTCCAGCGTCGCCGGCGGGAACACCACACCACTTTTCGGGGACTAACGAGTGCCGGGGGGCCTCGTGGAGAGAATTTCAATGCTGACCTCATGCCTGCGGAAGATCGGTGCATGGCCCGTAGTCGGGCTGCTCGTACTGTTGCTGTCCGCCTGTGGCGGTTCGGGCAGCAGCCCGGACGACACGGCGGGCCCGGACAACGTCACACTCACCCGCATCGAAATCACGCCCAGCACACCGTCGCTGGCCAAGGGCAGCTCGCTGACCCTGTCGGTGACCGGCATCTACAGCGACGGCAGCCGGCGCGACATCAGCACCGAGGTCAACTGGAGTACCAGCGATGAATCCATCGTGGACCTGCCCGCGCCCGGCACGGTATCCGGGGTCACGCCCGGCTCCGCGACGGTCAGCGTCAGCCTGGACGGCCTGTCCGCCAGCACGCCGATCGTCATCAGCGGCGCCACCCTCAACCGCCTGGAGATCGACCCCGGCGGTATCCAGCTGGCCAAGGGCACCAGCAGCCAGGCACTGTCACTGCTGGGCTACTACAGCGACGGCAGCACCCAGCAGCTCGCGGACCAGGCGACCTGGAGCGTTGCAGACGGCAGCGTGGCCAGCGTCAGCGACCCAGCCTCCGGCGAGGTGCAGGTCAGCGGGCTGCTCCAGGGCAGCACCCTGCTGGACGCCAGCTTCGGCGGCCTTTCCGCGCAGATCACCATTACCATCACCAATGCCACGCTGATACAACTCAGCATCAGCCCCGATTCGCCGACACTGCCACTGGGTACCGGCCTCCAGCTCGGCGTGGTGGCCACTTATTCCGACAGCAGCCAGCAGGATGTCACCGGCCAGGTGAGCTGGAGCAGTGCCGACATCGGCGTCGCCTCGGTGAGCGCCGGGGGCCTGGTCAGCGGCGTCGGCAGCGGCAGCACCACCGTATCCGCCAGCCTGTCCGGCATCAGCACCGGCACGACCATCACCGTCAGCCCGGCGATACTGACCTCCATCGAACTCAGCGCCCCGTCGGACACCCTGCCGCTGGGCACCGGCCAGCGGTTGCAGGCACTGGGACATTTCAGCGACAACAGTATTCAGGACATCACCACCCTGGTGCTATGGCAGAGCAGCCCGGACACCCGGCTCGCGGTCAGCAACGCCGGCGGCAGCGAGGGCCTGGCCACCGCACTGGCCACCGGCGCGGCCACGGTGACTGCCGGCATCGGCGACATCAGCGCCAGCCTGTCGCTGACCGTCACCGATGCACTGCTGAACCGCATCGACATCGAACCCGGCAGTATGCGACTCGCGGCCGGCACCGACAGCGTTTTCAACGCCATCGGCCACTACTCCGACGCCAGCACCCGGAACCTGACCGAGACGGTAATCTGGAACAGCAGCGACACGCAGGTGGCCACGGTCAGCAACACCTCGGGGGACCGCGGGCGGATCCGGGCCGTGGCCCAGGGCAACAGCGCCATCTCCGCGACGCTCGGCGGCATCTCCGGCAGTGCCACGGTGGAGGTCAGCGCGGCACTGATGCTGTCCATCGACGTGACGCCGGCGCAACCCGGGCTGGCGGCCGGAACCAGCCTGATGATGAACGCGGTGGCCAGCTTCTCCGACGGTTCGGTGCAAGACGTGACCGACCAGGTATTGTGGGAGTCTGCCTCCACCGGCGTCGCCGGTATCGACGCCGACGGCAGGCTGATCGGGCTGCAGCCTGGCAGCAGCCGGATCAGCGCCAGCGTGGGCAACGTCTCCGGCTACACCGTGGTCACGGTCACCGACGCAACACTGAGCAGCCTGGCCATCGAGCCGGCCAGCGTCTCGCTGGCGGCCGGCACCGAGGCCCAGCTGCGGGCCACCGCCACCTATACCGACGGCAGTCAGCAGGACGTGACCGCGCAGGCAGTCTGGCTCAGCGACGACGAAACCGTACTGCGGGCGGAAAACAGCGACTCCCACCGCGGTCGGATCCATGCCCTCGCCTCCGGCTCGGCGACGGTTTCCGCCAGCCTGGAAGGTGTGCAGGACAGCATCACGGTGACGGTCACCGCGGCACAACTGCAGGCGTTGCGCATCACCTCCGCCGTCACCACCCTGGAGAGCGCCCAACAGCAGCAACTCACGGTTATCGGCGACTTCTCCGACGGCAGCAGCCAGGAACTCACCGGGGAGGTGACCTGGAACTCGTCGACACCGGAACTGGTACAGGTAAGCAACAATGTAACGGACCGCGGCCGCATCAAGGCCGGGATCGGCGTCAGCGGCAGCGCCACCATCACAGCCAGCTACGGCGACATCAGCGCCAGCATAGACCTGACAGTAAGCGACACACCGCAGCGACCGGTGTCCATATCCGTCGTCGCCACCCCCAACACCATTCGCAACGACGGCATCGACGCCACCACGCTGGAGCTTGCGGTACAGGCCGCCGACCCCAATACGATGGTGGCCGATGGCACCGCAGTGCGCGTGGACATCCTGCAGGGCGGCGCACTGCTGCAAACCGCAAATCTCGTCACCAGCGGCGGCACCGCCAGCCTCGTGTTCAATACCACCGACAGCGGTGTACTGCAGGTGCAGGCCCGGGTGGACGGCACCGACATCAGTGGCAACACGGTGATATACGCCTATTCCACTGATCCCGGCTCCGCGTACAACATCGCCGGCGTGATCAGCGCGACCGGGTTCGCCGATGCACCGCGCGCCGGCAACCAGGTGCTGCAGGGAGGGCGGTTCGGGTTTTTCCTGCTCAACCTGTCCAACCGGGACTTTCCGCTGCTGGGCTATCGGATCGTCAACGGCCCGGACCTGCTGGACTCCATTACCGATCCGACCGTGCTCAACGGCGGCTCGCTGAACGGGGGCTGGCGCATCGGCGTGATCCACTCGCTGGACGCGGACATCGTCGACCAGGGCATCGTGGCCGAGTTTTACCTCGGCGACCCGGCCGGCGGCGGCTCTTTCGTATTCAGCGTGGTGTTTTCCAACCCACCCCAATGATACCGTGTGCCGGGCTTGCCGACCGACTGACCGAGACCGCGGCTCGGCTCATCGCACCGAAACGAACGTATCGGAATACCAGTAACCCTGGACGAGGTCCACGTTCAGTCGCCTGGCAAAGGCCAGGTCGGACTCGGTCTCCACGCCTTCGAGAATCACCTTCCTGCCGGTGGCCTGCGCGTAATCGATCAGCGAACGAACCAGGCACTGGAAATTGGTATCGTCCCGACTGCGAACCACGTGCTTGTCCAGCTTTATGAAATCGACCAACTGCAGCACCGAGGTAGACACCATCGACTGCGGATTGCACACGTCGTCGATGGCCGTATCGATACCATGCCGGGACAGGTCACTGATCATCGCCAGGCTCATCACCGCATCGTTGATTTCGGAATTCTCGATCAGCTCGACGGTGATATCCGGGTGGCCATCAGCGCTGAATAGATCGACGAAAGGATTGTTGGCGACGTCCTCTTCACCGGCGGAAAAATACGAATCCTGGTCCAGGTTGACGAACAGTTTCTCGCTACCGGGCGCGTTCGACAATTGCAGTTTCTTCTGCTGGTACTCCACCTGGAAAAGACTCAGCGGGCTTTGATGCAAGGATGCATAGACCACGTCCGGCGGCACCGGCCTGTCATCGGCATCATAGAACCTGGCCAGGCATTCATAGGCATAGATATCCTGGCTGCGCACGTCGACGATGGGCTGATACTCAACACCGTAACGCTGCGTTTCCATCAGGTCTATCAGGAAGGTCGGCGACAACAACGACTTACCGACACCCATCATCGTCTACTACACGCCACACAGGAATCCGCGGCACACGTACGCGTCGCCATCACACTGCCTGCCCGGCTCATGGCCACTCCGCGCGGTTCGGGCCCGCAACCTGCCGGCGCCAATTT
>Ga0256830_1001821_pt1 | contig 14689 bp, 12 predicted proteins | sample 128326metaG_FD_190537 | JGI IMG/M metagenome (GOLD analysis project Ga0256830, IMG submission 190537) | Hydrothermal vent microbial communities from Lau Basin, Pacific Ocean - 128-326 | ecosystem: Environmental > Aquatic > Marine > Hydrothermal vents | place: Pacific Ocean: Lau Basin | collected... | reverse complement strand
GAGCATGTTGAAGCCGGGCAGATCGGGAAACAGCCGGCGCAGGAGTGGCGTCACGAACAGGAGCGCGAAATAGCCGAACACCACCGTCGGCACGCCGGCCAGCATCTCGAGCAGCGGCTTCACCACCTCGCGCAGGCGGCTGTCGGCGTACTCGCTGAGATAGAGGGCCAGCACCGTGCCCGCCGGGATGGCCACCGAAAGGGCGATCGCCGAGATGGTCACGGTGCCGGCCAGGAGCGGCAGGATGCCGTAGCGGGGCTCGGCGAACAGCGGCGTCCACTGGGTGTCGGTGAGGAACGCGACGAGCCCCACATGGCGGAAGAAGGCGAGGCTCTCGCTCGCCAGCACGTAGACGATGGCCAGGGTGACGAGGACCGAGAGGGAGGCGGCGGCGAACAGGAGGCCGCGCATGATCCGATCCTTGAGCCGTCGCCGGGCGAGAAACTCCGGCGAGGGCCGGATCCCGGATGCGAGGACGCCGTCCGCGGGCGGCAACGATCCGGCCATCGGAGTGCCTCCGCCCTCAGTCCACCGTCTCGGCGGCGATCAGATCCTCGATCGAGATGCCCACCTGGGCACCGCCGGCGAACGCCGTGCCGGTGCGCCGGGCCTCGAGCTTCTCGCGCGCGAGAACGTAGGCCCTTTCGGGCAGCGGCACGTAGCCGACCTCGGTGACCAGCTCCGTGATCAGTCCGGGATCGAGGAACATCTCCACGAAGGCGGCCACCGCCGGCCGGTCGAGGGCGGTCGGGTTGACGTAGAGGAAGAGCGGACGGGAGAGGGGCTGGTAGCGGCCGCTGCGGGCGTTCTCCACGCTCGGCTCCACGCATTCGCCGGTCTCGGGATTGCGGATCGCCACCGCCTTGAGCCTGTCCCGGTTCTCGACGTAGTAGGCGAAGCCGAAGAAGCCGAGGGCGCCCCTGTCGTTGGCCACGCCCTGGACCAGCACGTTGTCGTCCTCGCTGGCGGTGAAGTCGCCCCGGCTCGCGCCCTCCTCGCCGATCACCGCGGCGGTGAAATAGTCGTAGGTGCCGGAATCGGTGCCGGGGCCGAACAGGCGCAGCGGCCGGTCGGGCCAGTCGGGTTCGGCCCGGTTCCAGCGCCGGACCGTCTCCTGCGCCGCCGGCTCCCAGATCCGCCGCAGCTCCTCGACGGTCATGCAAGAGACCCAGTCGTTGGCCGGGTTGACCACCACGGCGAGGGCGTCGAGGGCCACCGGCAGCTCGATGTAGGTGACGCCGCGTTCGGCGCAGGCCTCGCGCTCGCTCGCCTTGATCGGCCGCGAGGCGTCGGCGATGTCGATGTCGCCGCGGCAGAACTTCCTGAGACCACCGCCGGTTCCCGAGATGCCGACGGTGACCCGGAAGGTGCCGCGGTGCTCGATCTGGAACTCCTCGGCCACCGCCTCGGTGATCGGATAGACGGTGGAGGAGCCGTCGATGCGCACCGTGTCCCCGGCGCCGGAAGCCGTCCCCGGCAGCAGCAGGGGGGCGAGGAGGAGAAGGGAACCGAAGCTGCGATCCATGGGCATGCACTCCGAAGGCCGTTGCCTCCGCATCCCCGATCCACTTCGATGTCTATTCTGCGAGCGTTCCGTGACAGGTTCGTGACAGTCACGGCCCCGCCGCCGGCGACGGCAGCCAGGCGCAGAAGCGGCTGCCCTCGCCGAGACGGCTTTCGATGGAGAGATGGCCCTGATGGCGCCGCAGCACGTGCTTGACGATGGCGAGGCCGAGGCCGGTGCCGCCGATCTCCCGCGAACGGGCCCGGTCCACCCGGTAGAAACGTTCGGTCAGCCGCGGCAGATGCTCGGCGGGGATGCCGGGACCGAAGTCGCGCACGCAGAGGCGGATCGCCGGCCGGCCGGCCACCGGCCCCGCTTCGGCGGGGGCGCGCGGCAGATGGTCGAGAGTGACCTCGACGCGACCGCCGCCGGCCCCGTATTTGAGGGCGTTGTCGAGGAGGTTGGCGACGAGCTGGTGGATCTGGTCGGCATCGGCCACGACCGCCGGCAGCGGTTCGGCGATCCGCAGCTCGAGCGCCACCCCGGCCTCCTCGGCCCGGGGCGCGAACTTCGCCACCACCGAGCGCAGCAGGGGGGCCGGATCGAGGGTCTCCTCGGGCGGCGCACCGGCGGCGAGCTCGATGCGCGACAGGGAGAGGAGATCGTCGATCAGCCGCTGCATGCGGGCGGCCTCGGCGGCCATCAGGGCGAGGAATTCCTCGCGCGCCGCGGGATCGTCGCGGGCCGGGCCGCGCAGGGTCTCGATCAGCCCGACGAGGGAGGTGAGGGGGGTGCGGATCTCGTGGCTGGCGTTGGCCACGAAATCCGAGCGCATGCGTTCGATCATCACCTGCTCGGACATCTCCCGCAGCACCAGGACCGCGCCGCGGCCCTCGCCGGCGAGACCGGCCGCGCTCACCCGGGCGGCGAAGCGGCGCGCGGGATCCGTGGGCGGGGTGATGTCGACCTGGGTGGTACGGCCCTCGAGGAGCGCGGCCTCCACCGCCGCCGTAAGACCGGGGTCGCGCAGCACCGCGTCGAGCGGCACCGGCAGGGCGGCGACGGCGAGGGCCTCGCGGGCGGCGGCATTGCAGCGCACCACCTCGCGCCCGCCGTCCACCAGCAGCACGGGGTCGGGAAAGGCGTCGACGAGATCCTCGAGAAAGCGCCGGGCGGCGGCACTCCGCTGGCGCTCTTCCGCGAGCCGTTCGAGGAGGTGCTGCACCGGCGCCGCGACCTCGCGATGGAGGCTTTCCTCGAGCTCCGCGGGTCGTACCCCCCGGCCCGTCTCCGCCGCCCCCTCGATCCAGGCTCCCAGCTCCTCGAGCATCCGCCGCCGTCGTCGCGCCGCCCACAGCGCGGTGGCGCCGGCGGTGGCGAGACCGGCGACGAAGCCCGGCAGGGAGACGCCGAGCAGGGCCAGTGTGACGAGCCCGGCGAGCGCCGGATGCAGGAAGGGCAGGATGCCGGCGAGGGTCGAGGGCCGCGTCCGCCCGGGTTCGATGGGATCCCGGATCAGCTCCGCAGCTCCTCGAGATCGCGGTAGAGATCGAGGGCCTCGGGATTGGCCAGCGCCTCGGTGTTGCGCACCGGCCGTCCGTGGATCACCTCGCGCACCGCGATCTCGCTGATCTTGCCGCTCATGGTGCGGGGGATGTCGGCGATCTGCAGGATCTTGGCCGGCACGTGGCGGGGCGAACAGTTGTCGCGGATGCGCTGGCGGATGGTCCGCTCGAGCTTGGCGTCGAGCTGCACGCCCTCGCGCAGGCGCACGAACAGCACCACCCGCTGGTCACCCTCCCATTCCTGGCCCACGCAGACCGCCTCCAGCACCTCCGGGATCTGTTCCACCTGGCGGTAGATCTCGGCGGTGCCGATGCGCACCCCGCCGGGATTGAGGGTGGCGTCCGAGCGGCCGTAGATCACCATGCCGTCGTGCTCGGTGATCTCCGCCCAGTCGCCGTGGCACCAGACCCCGGGAAAGCGCGCGAAATAGGCGGCGCGGTAGCGGCTGCCGTCGGGATCGTTCCAGAAGCCCACCGGCATCGAGGGAAACGGCTTGGTGCACACGAGCTCGCCCTTCCGGCCGCGCACCGGTCGCCCCTCCTCGTCGAACACCTCCACCGCCATGCCGAGGCCGCGCATCTGGATCTCGCCGCGCCACACCGGACCGGCGGGGTTGCCGAGCACGAAGCAGGAGACGATGTCGGTGCCGCCCGAGATGGAGGCCAGATGGAGGTCCCGCTTGATGTCGGCGTAGACGTAGTCGAAACTCTCGGGAAGCAGCGGCGAGCCGGTGGACAGCACCGCGCGCAGCGCCGACAGATCGTGGGTCTCCCGCGGCTTCAGCCCGGCCTTCTTGATGGCGTCGATGTATTTGGCGCCGGTGCCGAAGTATTCGAGCCTCTCCCTTTCGGCCATGTCCCACAGCACCGCCGGCGAGGGATGGAAGGGCGAGCCGTCGTAGAGGACGATGGTGGCCTCGCTGGCCAGCGCCGAGACCAGCCAGTTCCACATCATCCAGCCACAGGTGGTGAAGTAGAAGAGCTTCTGGCCCGGCCGGATGTCGGTGTGCAGCCGGTGCTCCTTCATGTGCTGCAGGAGCGTGCCGCCGGCACCGTGGACGATGGCCTTGGGCTTTCCCGTGGTGCCCGAGGAATAGAGGATGTAGAGGGGATGGTCGAAGGGGACGGGGGTGAAGGCGAGCGGCGGCGGATCGTTCACGAGGAAGTCCTCGAAGGGCACCGCCCCCGGGATCCCGGCGAGATCGGCGAAGGGATCGAGGAAACGGTGCACGAGGGTGCGGCGCAGGCCGGGCAGCCCCTCGGCGATCGCCGCCACCTTGTCCCGCACGTCGATGGCCTTGCCGTTGTAGCGGTAGCCGTCCACCGCCAGCAGCAAAACGGGCTCGATCTGGCCGAAGCGGTCGAGCACCGCCGAGACCCCGAATTCGGGACTGCAGGAGGACCAGACGGCGCCCAGCGAACTCGCGGCCAGCATGCCGATCACCGTTTCCGGGATGTTCGGCATGAAGGCCGCCACCCGGTCGCCGACGCCGATCCCCTCGGCCTTCATGGCGGCGGCGAGGGCCGCCACCTTGTGGCGCAGGGCGCTCCAGCTCAGTTCGGCGGAGCGGCCGTCCTCGCCGTGGAAGAGGATCGCCGGCTCCTCTCCCTCGCGCCGCAGCAGGTTCTCGGCGAAATTGAGCTCGGCGCCGAGGAACCAGCGCGCGCCCGGCATGGCGTCGCCGTTCTCGAGCACGGTGTGGGCCCGGCGGCGCGCCCGCACCTCGAAACGGTCCCAGAGATCGGCCCAGAAGGCGGCGCGATCGGTAACCGACCATTCCCACAGCCGCCGCACGGCGTCCGGCCCGTCGAAGCCGCGATCCCGCGCGAGCCGCATGATCTGGGTCGCCGCGGCACGTTCCGGATCCGGCTGCCAGAGGGGTCTGTCCATGGCGCATCCTCGCAGCGTACGTCCACGGGGGCCGCCCGTGCGGCCGCTCCGGCCGATACATAGTGCGGCAATCGGCACGACGCAAAGCGGGCCCGGAGCGGTGGAGCGCCGGCGGCGAAGGGTTTAGGCTGGACCCGGAAGGAACAGGGGAGGAAAACCGGATGCGGTCCTTTTGGTCGTTCCTGCTGCTGCTGGTGCTGACGGCCTGTGCCGGGGTCACGCCGGAGACGCTGGCACCGCCCGAGGTGCGCCTCGTCGATCTCCTGCCGGCGCGCGTGGGCCTCCTCGAACAGGAGCTCGAGGCGAAGCTCCGGATCGTCAACCCCAATACGGTCCCCCTCGAGGCCCGCGGCATCCGTGTCACCCTGGAGACCGAGGGTAGCCGTCTCGGGCAGGGTGTGAGCGACCGCGGGTTCACCGTACCGGCGCTGGGCGAGACGGTGGTGGCCGTACCTCTCTACGTCTCCACCGCCGATCTGGTGGAGCGGATCCTGGGGCTCGCGGCCGGTCGTGGGATCACCTACCGGCTGACCGGCGACATATTGCTCGCGCGCGGGATCGCCGGCGGCACGACGGCGCTGCCGTTCGAGAGCGAGGCGGCACTGCGCCTGCCGCGCCTGCCCGGCACGTCCTGACGTTCGGGGGAGGAGGATGAGCGAGACCATCGGCCGGTTCGACTACGTGATCGTCGGCGCGGGTTCGGCGGGCTGCGTGCTGGCCAACCGGCTGTCCGCCGATCCGGGCAAGCGGGTGCTGCTGCTGGAGGCCGGGGGCAGGGACAACTACATCTGGATCCACATCCCGATCGGCTATCTCTACACCCAGAACAACCCGCGCACCGACTGGTGCTTCGAGACCGAGCCCGAGGAGGGGCTCGGTGGCCGCGCCCTCAAGTATCCCCGCGGCCGGGTACTCGGCGGCTGCTCCTCCATCAACGGCATGATCTACATGCGCGGCCAGGCCCGGGACTACGACCTCTGGCGGCAGATGGGCAATCCCGGCTGGTCCTGGTCGGAGGTGCTGCCCTACTTCAAGAAGTCCGAGGACTTCTTCCGCGGCGCCGACGAATGGCACGGCGCGGGCGGCGAATGGCGGGTGGAGGAGCCACGGGTGCGCTGGCCGATCCTCGACGCCTTCCGCGAGGCGGCGGCGGAGGTGGGCATCCCCCGGATCGAGGATTTCAACCGGGGCAACAACGAGGGCTGCAGCTACTTCCACGTCAACCAGAAGAACGGCGTGCGCTGGAGCACCGCCAAGGCGTTCCTGCGGCCGGCGATGGGCCGACCCAACCTCGAGGTGCTGACCCACGCCCAGGCGGAGCGTCTGCTGGTCGAGGGGCGGCGGGTGACCGGGGTCGCGTTCTGGCACCACGGCGAGCCGCGGCGGGTGACCGCCGACATCGAGGTGATCCTGGCCGCCGGCGCCATCGGTTCGCCGCAGCTGCTCCAGGTCTCGGGCATCGGCCCGGCGGCGCTCCTGCGCGAGCACGGCATCGAGGTGGTCCACGCGCTGCCGGGGGTGGGGGAGAACCTGCAGGACCATCTGCAGATCCGCCCCGTGTTCCGGGTCGAGAACGCCCTCACCCTCAACCAGCGCGGCAACAGCTGGTTCTGGCGCGGGCTGATGGGGCTCGAGTATCTCCTGTTCCGGAAGGGACCGCTGAGCATGGCCCCCTCGACCCTGGGGGCCTTCGCGAAGAGCGACCCCTCCTTCGAGACCCCGAACCTCGAATATCACGTGCAGCCGCTGTCGCTGGACCGCTTCGGCGATCCGCTGCATCCCTTCCCGGCGATCACCCCCTCGGTGTGCAACCTGCGGCCCACCAGCCGCGGCCATGTCCGCATCCGCAGCGCCGATCCGCGCGAGGCACCGAGCATCAAGCCCAACTATCTGTCGACCCCCGAGGACCGCAAGGTGGCGGCCGACGCGCTGCGGCTCACCCGTCGCATCATGGCGGCGCGGGCGATGGCGCCCCATCGGCCGGAGGAATACCGCCCCGGCGCCCAGCTCCGCGAGGACGAGGAGCTGGCCACCGCCGCCGGTGAGATCGCCACCACCATCTTCCATCCGGTCTCCACCTGCAAGATGGGGCCGGCCGAGGATCCGACGGCGGTGGTGGATCCGCGCCTTCGCCTCCACGGCATGGACGGTCTTCGGATCGTCGACGCCTCGGTGATGCCCACCATCACCTCCGGCAACACCAACTCGCCCACCATCATGATCGCCGAGAAGGCGAGCGACATGATCCTCGAGGATGCGCGCGCCTGACGATTCCCGGTGGCGGCGTTGAAAAACCGCTGGTAGCGGGCCATCATGGTCCGGGCCGATGGCGCCCAGCGGCGCGCGTCCGGTCGACAACACCGCCGGGAGGTTCAAGCATGTGGTTCGTCTGGCTCGTTCTCGGCGCGGTGCTCGGCGCCGCGGCCGTCTGGTACTGGCGCGAGCGGAACGAGGGTACGCGCGTCGCCGAAGTGCAGGGCAGCTGGGAAGCCAAGTACCGGCACGCGGTCGAGGACGTGAAGCGGGCCGACGCCGCCCACGAGGAAACGAAGGAGCGGCTGCGGGCGGCGGAGAGCCGGGTGGCCGAGCTGGAGGCGGAGAAGGCCCGCCTCGAGGCCCGCATCGCCGAGCTCGAAGGGGCCGCGAAGGCGCCACCGGCGGCGCCCGCCGGGGTCGGGGCGACGGCGCCGCGCCGCCGCGGCGATGCCCGTCTCAAGGAGATCGACGCCAAGCTCGCCCAGCTTCCGGCCGGATCCAGCGCCCGTCGGGCGCTCCTGGCCGCGCGCGAGAAGCTGCTGTCGGGCGGCGGCGGGGCCGGCGAGGGCGGAGAGGATCTGAAGCGCATCAAGGGGATCGGCCCCGCCATCGAGAAGAAGCTGAAGGCCATGGGCATCACCCGCATCGCCCAGATCGCCGAGCTCGGCGAGGAGGAGATCGCCCGCATCGAGGAAAAGCTCGCCTTCAAGGGCCGGATCGCCCGCGAGCACTGGGTGGAACAGGCGCGGGCGCTGATGCGGGGCGAGGCCGGCTAAGCGCCGAGCTCGCGGGCGAGCTCCTCAAGAAAGCGATGGACGAAGGCCAGCCGTGCCTCGGCGAGGCGGCGGCCGGTGGCGGTGCGCATCAGGCCCGGAAGCTTCTCGAGCTTGGTCCTCACATGGTCGAGGGCGAAGGCGACGTCGTCGGGCGGGCGCCGCTCGGCGAAGGGATCGTCGGGATGGAGCAGCCGCCGCCCCATCCGCCCGCTGACCGCGAACAGGCGCGCGAGGCCGATGGCGCCCAGGCTCTCGAGCCGGTCCGCGTCCTGCAGGATCTCGGCCTCGCGCGAGCGCGGGGGGATGCCCGCCGAATAGCTGTGGGCCTCGATGACGTGGCGCACCGCCTCCAGCCGATCCTCGGGAAAGTCCATGCCGCGCAGCAGCGTGACCGCCTCGGCCGCGGAGCGGCGGGAGGCCTCGGCGCGCTCGGGCGAGTCCTTGGGCGTGTTGACGAGGTCGTGGAGATAGGATCCCGCCAGCAGCACCAGCATGTCGGCGTCGGGTGCCTCGGCCGCGGCGAGCTCGCGGGCGAGCGTCCAGACGCGCCGGAAATGGCCGAGATCGTGCGAGGGATCGCCGTCCTCGCGGGCCGCCACCGCCCGCTCGAAGCGGTCCCGCCAGACCGCGAGCGGATCGCTCATTCGCTCGCCGCCGGCGGCCGCGAGAGCAGGGCCGCGACGGCCTCGCTCACGGACCAGTCGCCTTCGACGATGCGTGCCACCGCCTCGCTGACCGGCAGCTCGACCCCCTTCTCGGCCGCCATCTCGCAGGCGGCGCGGGCGGTCCACACGCCTTCGCACAGCGGTGCGCCGCTTCCCGTGAGGCTGTCGAGGGGCGCACCGCAGCCCAGTTCGAAGCCGAAACGGGTGTTGCGGGAGGTGAGGCTGGTGGCGGTGAGCACGAGATCGCCCATTCCGGACAGGCCGGCCAGGGTCTCGCGGCGGGCACCGAGCGCCATCCCGAGGCGCGTGATCTCGGCGAGACCGCGGGTGATCAGCGCCGCCCGCGCGTTCTCCCCGTATCCCCGACCCATCACGATACCGGCGGCGATGGCGACGACGTTCTTGAGGGCGCCGGCGATCTCGACGCCGACCAGATCGTCGCAGGGATAGAGGCGGAAGCTCGAGCTGCCCAGCTCCTCCGCCAGCTCACGGGCGAGCGCGATGGCCGGCGCCGCCACCGTCAGCGCGGTCGGCAACCCGCGCGCCACCTCGCTCGCGAAGGAGGGACCGGAAAGCACCGCGGGCGTGCAGTCGGGACATTCCTCGGCCAGCACCTCGCTGAGGCGACGGTGGCTCGTCCGCTCGAGACCCTTGGCACAGACCACGAGCACGCGGCCGCGATGCTCGATCCCCCACACCGTTTCGCGCAGCTTCTGGGCAGGTACCGCCAGCAGCAGGATGCGGCAGGCGTCGAGCGCGAGCAGATCGGCGGTGAAGCGGATCGAGGGGTGGAGCAGGATGCCCGGCAGATACCGGCCGTTGACGCGGCTGCGGGCGATACGGGCCATCGCCGCGCCGTCGCGCCCCCAGAGAACGACTTCATGGCCGCTGCGCGCCAGGACCTGGGCGAGCGCCGTTCCCCAACTGCCGCTTCCGACGATACCGATCGCTGGCTCTGCCATGGCCCCGTTTCGGTAACATAGTCGACCGGCCTTTTGTACCGCGGATCCCGCCAAGGGCCAGTGTCACGAATGCCGCGCCGGCACACCCCGGGATATGACGGTCAGGCCGCGCGGGCGCGGCGGGCGGCAGCGAGGATCTCACGCGCCATGGCGTCGGCGACGCGGTGGGTGGGCTCGTCCCGCCGTGCGGCCCGGGTGAAGACCTCGGCCAGCCGCTCGCCGATCACCCCGAGCCGGTCCAGGGCCCGCTCGCGCCGGTAGCCTTCGGGATGCAGCTCCTCGGCGATGTTGATCACTCCGCCGGCATTGATCACATAGTCCGGAGCGTAGAGGATCCGCCGCTCGTGCAGCCCGTCGCCGTGGCGCGGCGCGGCGAGCTGGTTGTTGGCGGCGCCGGCGATCACCGCACAGCGCAGCCGCGGCAGGCTGTGATCGTCGATCACCCCGCCGAGGGCGCAGGGGGCCAGCACCTCGCAGGGCACGGAGAGGATCTCGGTCCCGTCCACCACCCGGGCGCCGAACCGCCGGGCCGCCTCCTCGCTGCGGGCGGGGTCGAGATCGGCTACCACCAGCCGCGCCCCTTCCTCGGCCAGCAGGCCGGCGAGGCTCATGCCGACGTGACCGAGCCCCTGGACGGCCACCGTGATCCCTTGCAGCCGGTCGCGGCCGAGCCGGTGGCGCACCGCCACCCGGATGCCCAGGAGCACGCCACGGGCGGTCATCGGCGAGGGATCGCCGCTGCCGCCCTCGCTGCGGCCGAGGACGTAGCGGGTGACGCCGCCGGCGATGTCCATGTCGGCGGGCGCGGTGCCGACGTCCTCGCCGGTGTAGTAGCGGCCGGCCAGGCTCTCCACCGCCCGGCCGAAGGCGCGCAGCAGCGCGGGCGACTTGTCGCGGCGCGGATCGCCGATGACGACGCTCTTGCCGCCGCCGAAGGCGAGGCCGGCCATCGCCGTCTTGTAGGTCATGCCGCGGGAGAGACGGAGCACGTCGGCGAGCGCCTCGGCATCGCTCGCATAGGGCCACATGCGACAGCCACCGATGGCCGGGCCGAGCGTGGTGTCGTGCAGGGCGACGATGGCCCGCAGACCGCTTTCCCGATGGTGGAGGAAATGCACTTCCTCGTGGCCGTCGAACTCCGCGTGCGAGAAGAGATCCATGGCGGGTTCCCCGGTTCGGACGCGATGGATGTCGCGCGTTATTCTACACGCTCCGAAGAGGAACATGCTTGCCGAGCGAGGCCGCGCTGCGAAATTGCCGAAAGCATCCACCCGGATGCACGCCGTTCGCGAAACGTCCTTGCGGAAGCTGCCACCCTCTTCGAACGACCGTCCGGCGGGATCATGGCAACCGGAAGTTAACGCTCGGTAAACTTGCCCCCGTCGTCGGCGGGTGGTGGCGCGGGTACTCAGGAATCGAGGGCGTCGAGCTGCTTCTTGACTTCCTCGTACTGGGGGGTCTCGGCCGGCAGCATGGAAAGGAGCCGCTCCCAGAGCTCCCGCGCCCGTGCGGCGTCACCGCGCTGGGCGGCGGCGAGGCCGAGATAGAACAGCGCGTCGGGCTGGTCGGTGTCGAGGTTCCGCACCGTCTCGAAGGCGGCGACCACCTGCTCGGGGAGCGGATCCTCGGCGGGCACCGTCTCGAGGAGCGCCAGCGCGTAGTCGAGCTGGGCCTCGACGTCCTCGGGCAGCTTGCGGGCGAGGGTACCGTAGACTTCGGCCGCCTCCTCGCGCCGTCCCAGCACCCGATAGGAGCGGGCCAGCATGCGCCAGCCCTCGATGTCGTCGGGCTGCCGTTCGAGGCGGGCGGCCAGGCGATCGACCATGCTCGCGATCATCGCCCGCTGCTCCTCGGGACTCATCCGGGCCGCCGCCGCCACCGCCTCCTGGCCCGGCCCGGAACCGACCCGCGCCGGCGGCTCCTCGAGACCCAGCTCCATCGCCAGGCTGGCGAGCTGCTCGGTCACGAACGGTGCCTCGGCGAAGATCTCCCGCGCCCGGGCGAGATCGGCGCGTGCCGCCTCCTCCTCGCCGCTCGCCATCCGCAGCCGCACGAGCTCGATCCAGCCCTGCCAGTCCCCGGGGTTCTCCTCGAGAGCGCGGGCCAGACGCGCCGCCTCCTCGGCGGTGGACAGGGTTCCGACCTCGGCGAGAAGCGGCTCCACGTCGACATCGAGCTCCTCCGCCACCGCCTGGATGCGGCTGCGGAGCTGGGGCAGCCAGGGCGCATCGCTCGTCGAATCGCGGCCGAGTTCGAGATAGGCCGACAGCGCCTTGTCGAACTCGCCGGCCTGCTCGTAGGAGAGGCCGATGTAGAAGCGTGCGCGGGGATCGCGGGGATTGCGCTCGAACTCGCGTTCGAAGGCCTCCTTGGCGGCGGGGGTCACCATGCCCTGGGCGGCCAGGGTCAGGGCTTCGCCCAGCGCACCCGCCACACCGGGCAGCTGGGGCGAGAGAGCCTCCGCCCGCTGATAGGCGCGGGCGGCCTCGGCGTAGCGGCCGAGCACGATGTTGGAACGCGCCAGCATCAGCCAGCCGTCGACGTCCTCGGGCTGTTCGGCGAGCCGCTTTTCCAGCCGCGCCACCATTTCCTCGACGTTGGGCAGGCTGTCCTCCTCGCCCCCGGCCATCCGCACCTCGCGGCCGGGCAGATCGCCGCGCGAGGCGAGGGGCATGTCGGGGAGATCGGGCCGGCCGAGATAGAGGTACAGGGCGACGCTGGCGATGGGCACGAGGAGCGCCGAGACGATGGCCACCGAGCGCAGCGGCCGCACCTCCCGTCCCTCCTCCTTTTCGCTCTCGCCGGCGATGGCGAGCATCCGCCGCTTGATCTCGGTTTCCGCCGCCTTCGCCGCCCGATCGTCGACCAGTCCCAGCTCGCGGTCGCGTTCCAGCTCCTCGAGCTGGGCCCGACAGACGGCAAGTTCGGCCTCGATCCGCCCGAGCCTCTGCCGCCGCCGCCAGACGGGCCAGGCGAGAAGGATGGTCGTCAGCAGTGCCAGTGCCGAATACGCCGCGATCTGCCAGGCCTGCATGCCATTATCCCCGCGTTTGGACGGGGTTCTATTTGGCGCCGGCGCGGCCTGCGGCAAGCGACGCCGTGTCGCGCGCTCTCCCGCCGCGGCCGGAATGCCCCACCAGCGGGCCGATCCGCGGCCGTTTTCCCGGTTTTCGGAGGAAGATGCTGGATCTTCGTGAAGAAGGTTTCATCTTTCGGTCATCTTTCCGCAAATCGCGGGGCGCGAGCCGTCGCACCCGCGGGGCTGGGGAGGCCGGCGATGGCGACGCACGAACGGCCGGCGGTGCGGCCGGTGGAGCCGGAGGTGGTCCGGCTGGCATACGACGAACGCCTGCCCGACAATCCGCTGCTGCCGGTTCTCGTCTACCGGGGGGTACTGGATCCCGCAGCCGGCGAGCCCGCCGCCGCCTTCGCGGCGCTGTTCGCGGCCCACGGCTGGGGCGGCATCTGGCGCAACGGCATCTTCGCCTTTCCGCACTATCACGGCACCGCCCACGAGGCGCTGGGGATCGCCCGCGGCCGGGTGCGGCTGCGCCTCGGTGGCGTGCGCGACATCCGCCTCGAGGCCCGGGCCGGCGATGCGCTGGTGCTGCCCGCCGGCACCAGCCACCAGAACCTCGGATCGAGTCCCGATCTCCTGGTGATCGGCGCCTATCCGCCGGGCCAGGACTGGGATCTCATGTACGGTCGGCCGGAGGAACGGGAGACGGCCCGTGTCCGCATCGCCCGCGTCCCGCTGCCGCCGACCGACCCGCTGTTCGGCGGCGACGGGCCGCTCCCGCGCCTCTGGGGCGGGGGCGCCGTCAGTTGAGATCCACCACCGCGACCCCCTCGGGTGGCCGCGGTGGCCGTCCGCGTTCGCGCAGGCCCCGGCGCATGTCCTCGTAGCCGGCCCGCCAGTGCTCCTCGACGGACAGGCGCGAAAAATCGAAGTCCTTGGAACCGCTCTGGTATTCCCGGGTCCGGTAGGTGACGCGCAGGAGGGTCGCCGGCCGGTCGCAGCGCAGCGCCGCGAAGGCCGCAAGCTCCGGGCGGGCGCGCAGCTCCGCCGGCAGCAGATCCAGGAGCCGGCCGATGCGGTGCCGCAGCGCCCGCGTCTCGCAGGCCAGACGGTCGGCGAGCTGGCTGCGGCTCGCGAAGCGGATGTCCTTGGCCCGCTCGTCGACGTCGAAGATGGTCCGCGGCATCGGCCCCTCGGCGCGCCAGAGATCGACCTGGAAGAGCTCCATCGCCTCGTCGCCCGCCTCCTCGAAGACGTAGGTGACGGGCGTGTTGGAGAGGATGCCGCCGTCCCAGTAGGCCTCGCCCTCGATCTCCACCGGCGGGAAGGCGGGCGGCAGGGCGGCGCTGGCCATCACGTGCTCCGGCCCGAGGCGCTCGCGTGCGCTGTCGAAATAGTGGAGGGCGCCGCTCCGCACGTTGACGGTGCCGAGGCTGAGACGGATCGCGCCGGCGGCGAGGCGGTCGAAATCCACGAGCTCCTCGAGGCTGCGCCGCAGCGGCGCCGGATCGTACCAGCCGAGGGCCTGGACGCTGCCCGCCGGCCAGAAGGGGGGCGGCGGCAGATGGGGGGCGAAGAAGCCCGGAAGGCCGAAGGCGAGGGCCATGAAGGCGCTGGCCTCGCCGAACACCGCCCGCGCATCGTCGCCGGGCAGGAGCGGTTTGCCGGGCAGGCTCGAGGAGACGCGTTGCCAGAAGGCGCGTAGCCGCGCGACCCGATGCTCCGGCGGGTTGCCGGCGATCAGCGCGCCGTTGATGGCGCCGATGGAGATGCCGGCGATCCAATCGGGCGCCAGCTCCGCCTCGGCCAGGGCCTCGAAGGCGCCGGCCTGGTAGGCGCCGAGCGCACCGCCGCCCTGGAGCAGGAGGACGCGCCGCACCTGGTTCGCGTTCACCCGGTCCCCTCCCGGGCCGGGGCGCTGCCGCGACGCGGCATGAGCCCCCAGTAGTCGAAATCGAGCAGCACCTCGGGGAGATAGCGTCCCTCGCCGTCCCTGAGGGGGAAATCGGCAGCGGGACGGTTCTTGACTGCCACCAGACGCAGGCGCAGGG
>Ga0256830_1001820_pt1 | contig 14691 bp, 8 predicted proteins | sample 128326metaG_FD_190537 | JGI IMG/M metagenome (GOLD analysis project Ga0256830, IMG submission 190537) | Hydrothermal vent microbial communities from Lau Basin, Pacific Ocean - 128-326 | ecosystem: Environmental > Aquatic > Marine > Hydrothermal vents | place: Pacific Ocean: Lau Basin | collected... | reverse complement strand
GCAGCATCGTCCACCACCAAAGCCACGGTTTCCGGACGTGGAGAATCCCAGATGACGAAAGCCCCACCGCGCCCATCGAGTTTGGCCACGAGCCCCGAACCCGCCGTCCCGGCGTAGATCGTGCCGTCGGCCCCGGCTCCTAGGCAGCGCACATGGGCATCCGACGCCTCCCAAAGCACGGCGCTTTCATTTCCTTTCCGATCGAGCGCGATGACGCGCCCGGGCAAGCCCGTGGCCACCACCAACGATCCGTCCGCGCGCGGAAGCAAATCCCAGATGTACTCCGCCTCGGGACGATGAAACTCGCTGATCTCGCCCTTGCGGTCGAGCCGATAGATCGCACCGGACGGCCCCGTAGCGAACCACAGAACGCCACCGCTTTCGGCCAAGGCGAAAACCTCCGGTTCGCTCCACTGCGCTTCGACGACGCCGGACTCACTCTCCGCGCCCACTTCGATCAACCCAGCCTCTGCGCCGGCCGCTGCGAACACCCGCTCTTTCAGCAGAAGAACATCCCACAGCACGCTCGTTTCCGGCCGTTCGAGCACGACGCGCTCCAGTGCGGGGATCAGCGCTCCATCCGGCGCGAGTTGCATCCCGTCAAACGAGCCGACCCGAAAACTCTCACCCTCTCGCGTCCACCGCTCCAGGCCGCCGCCGACGGCCGGCGTGACCATGCAAAGCGCCAGCGCACACGCCGCCGCCTTTCGTGCCAGATCCTCGATCATCGATCTTTCTCCTCGGAGACGATTTCCAATGCCAACGTCTTGACTCCGATCACAGCCCGTTCGAGCGGCACCATCTGCGATGCCAGTTCCAGGTAGCGCGACCGATAGGCTCGACCATCTCCGGCACGTCCGCGCAACATCTTGTGCGCCGTACCGGGGAGCGCGGGGTAGCGGCGCCCTTCGGTGATGATGCCTTCGGCCACCAAGACCAAGTACGCGGCGAGGTGATCGTTGCGCGGTATGGAGGAAACCGCTTCGATGTATTCGGAAGCGTCACGTGCCGTCCGGCGACGCGCTTCCCAGGTCGTACCGAGTTGCGCAGCCGCTTCACGCGCCGAACCGACGATCACTCTGTATTTCCCCGGACGCAGATCTTCGGGAACGGTGAGTTCGAGTCGTTGGCGCTGCATGCGCCCGCGCGTCCCGCTGAGTTGAAGATAGACACGGAAGGTCTCGCCGGGCGATGCCACGAGGCGATCGAGGTGCGCGCGCGTGACCATCCATCCGCCTTCGGGCTCGAAGGCGCGAACGTCGATCTCGACCCTCTCCACCCGGGGAAGATCGATATGCGGCCGCGAGAACTCCGTCATGCGCATCATCAACTCCTGACCGAGCACCACCGCCGGCGGCCCTCCCCCTCCTCCGGCAGCCGCAGCTCCGAACGGCACCTCTTGCCCGTCGGAAAGCATCAGCCGGCCGTTCATGCTCATCGCCTCGTTTTGTTCCGCACCGGTACCCTGCAAGATGCGCATCTGCAATGCCGCCGCACTCAATCCCGGCGCAAGAAACGGATCGTCGAGCACGAAGTAGCGCGACCGGCTCGTCTTCACTTGCTCAGCCGCGGGTGCGTCGTTTGTTTCGCCCACCGGCAGCGACCAACGCTCGAGCGTGATGCCGACCTCGATGGAGCGGGGAAGGCTTCCGACCTCTCCCATCACGGCGGGCAAGCGGTCTTGCACGACCGTTCCCACGGGCTCGCCGATCACCGAGAGCTTGAATGAACTCAGAAGCGACGGGATCGTCCAAAGAATCTGCGCCGGAGCCATCGGAAACGATGCGCGGCCGCTGCCGAAGAAGGGATGCCCGAAGGCGAGCAGGCGATCTCCTTCCCTCCAAGTGACGGTTCCCGTCGCACCGAGGCGGAGATCACCCCAGATCAGCAGCGCGGAAACCGGCTGACCCGGTTGCAAGGTGGTGGCGGCCTGCTTTCCGCCGATGATGGAGCCGGAGGAGGAAAGCGACGAGGAGTCCACCCAGGTCAGCGGGACCCCGGCCCACGAGTCCAAGAAACCTTCGAGCACGCTCTCGTCGAAGCCGCTGCCCGTCAGCGCCAACGGAATCGGCTCGAAGGAAGCCGCCGCGCGCCACGGAAGCGGACCGCGGGGGTAGTTTTCGAGATCCAGCATCGCTTCGATCGGCGTGATGCCGCAAATCGGCTCCTTGGCCAAAGAGCCGATGGAGTAAGAGAGTGCGCCGAGCAGCTTTCCATCGATGCTCACGGGCGAGCCCGACATTCCGGCCGCAACGCCCTTCCACTCGCCCACCTCCCCGAGCAGGCGTCCGACGATCATGTCGACGCCGGGGCCGATGCCGTTTTCGCGAACGCCGAGGATTTCGACTTCGATCGTCTCCGGCTCACTGCCTTGCAGCACCGTGCTCATCTCGGCAATCTGGCCGGGGCGAAGTCGTTCCAACGGATAGATTTCCGGCTCAGTCGCCCAGGCCTGCGGCAAGAAGAACGCCGCCGAGAAAGCGCCGACGACGCAAAGCGACCGTTTCGAAAGAAAAAACTTGTTCGCTTTCGGCACAGTTCCTACTTTCTTCGTGGTGAAGGCCGCCAGTATAGCGGCCCGATCGCCATCTCACCGTCTATCGAAGCTTCCGTCTCCCGCTTGAAAAACTCGGCCGATCTTGCCGGGGTTAATCTTGTTCCATTTGGGAACGTTCGTCCGCAGATCGCCCTTTTTTGTCCAAAACTTTGAACGTTTCGGCGTTGACCCTCGTCCGCCGCGAACCCAGGCTTCTTGTAGAAAACAACCAGGAACGATCCTGGAAACGAGAGGAGAGATCAGATGTGCAGGACCCGAACTGTCGCCATCGTCGCCGGGCTTGGTAGCCTCGCGATTGCACTGGCCGCCGGTCCGGCGATTGCCCAGTCGGGACCGTCGCCCGCGAGCACGGCCCCGGATTTCGCAGCAGGACTCGTCAGTCCGACTCCTGAGAGCGGTGGGTTGTTTAGCTGGATCTGGCAATACCTCTTCAGCGGCTCGACCACTGGAGAAAAGGGGGAAACCCTCGCCGGAGAAGCTGCTCTCGGGGTTCCGTTGTCCGCCGGAGGCGGCCTCGGCGACGATCCCTCCGGACCTTGGCCTCGACAGCCGCATCCCGCCACCGCCGGAGGTGGGCTCGGGGACGATCCTTCCGGGCCTTGGCCTCGGCAGCCGCCGCCCAACATGGCCGGGGGCGGCCTCGGCGACGACCCCTCCGGGCCTTGGCCCGAGCGCTGAACCTGAGTTTTCCAGACCTGGACCGACTGGTCTTGGGCCTCTTTTCCTGTCACCCCCGGCTCCCTTCCTGAGCCGGGGGTTTTTCTATCTCCCCCCTTTTCACGACGTGTCGGGGTAAAATGGCTTCGTGAGCCAGGTTGCCGGCGACGAGAGATATTCTCCAACGCGCCTGCTAGGCGTCGGCGGAGCCTGTGAAGTGTGGCTTGCTCACGATCGCCGCGACGATCGCATGGTGGCCATCAAACATGCTCGTCGAAGCGATGAAGGGGCGCCGCTCACCTCGGAAGAGGCCGCAGAGATCGACGCCGAACTCGCCCGGGAATTCGATTTACTCGCTCCGCTTTCGCATCCCGGATTGCTGCGCGTGCTCGATTTTCAACGCGATGGGCTAGCAGGCCATGCCGTGCTCATCATGGAAGCCGTCGCGGGGCGACCCTCTCTCGAAGCCTGCCGCGAAGACGACACGCAGGCGATCCTCGCTTGGGCCGTCGGCCTTGCCGAGGTCCTCGACTACCTTCACGGAATGAACCTGCTGCACGGTGACATCAAGCCGGAAAATGTGCTGATCACGACCGAACGCACCCCCAAAGTGATCGATTTCGGCTTGGCGCGGCATCCCGGCAAAGCCGATGGCGGCACGCCGAGCACGGTCGCCCCCGAAGTTCTCACCGACCGGCGCGCCGACGCCCGCTCGGATCTCTTCTCCCTCGGTGCGACGCTTTGGTATTGGCTCTTCGGCCGCTACCCCTGTGGGCAACGTTCCGCCGAGCGCCTCGAAAACCTCCGCCGTCGCCTTTCCCTCGAAGACCTTCCTCGCTTCGACGAAAAACGCGGAGAGCTTCCGGAAGGTCTGGAATCGTTGCTCTTGGAGATGCTCGAGACCAGCCCCGAAGCGCGACCGACGACGGCCCGCCAATTGATCGATCGCTTCGCCGCGCTCGGCATTGCGCTTCCCGGCCCGACCTGGACTCAGCCGGCGGCGCGCGCCCGATCGCTGCCGCTGATCGCCCGGGAAGAAGTGCTCAGTGATGCCGCCGCACGCACTTTGCAGGGCGACGTCTTGCAGCAGGTCTTGACCGTCGTCGGGCCTTCCGGATCGGGACGCACGCGCTTTATCGACGATCTCGCCCGGCGCGCACGCCTTGCCGGTCGACGCGTGCTGCGCCTCGACGGGAGCCGTCATGCGGCCTTCGGATCGCAGGTGATCACGGCATTCGGGGGCGAGCCCGACGCCGCCCACCTCGTCCCGCTGACCTCCGCACTCCGGCTCGTAACGGAAGACGCGCCGGCGGTGGTCTTGATCGATGATCTTCACCTCGCGCCGGCGGACAACCGCCGCGAGTTGTCCGCGCTCGCCGAGCGCCTAGCCGATGGTGATACGGAGCCGCTCGGTCACTGGGCGATCGTCGCAACGTCGAAGGACGAGCCCGACGCACGAGATCGGCCGATGCTGACTCTCCCCGCCTTCTCACTCGAAGAGGTCGAACGCATGCTGCGTGCCTTGCTTCCCGGAGCGATGCCGTCACAGACCTTGATCGAAAGGATGAAGCGCGCATCCGGAGGCTTTCCCGGCCGTATCGTCGACATCATCACCCGCGGCGTGGGCGAGCGAAGCATCAAGACCGGCCAAGCGGGCTGGGAACTCGGCTCCTTCGAACAGTCGAGTTGGGACATGCCCCAAAACCCGCCGGCCGCCCTGCGCCCTCTCGGCGGAAGCGCGATGGAAAGCGAAGCCACCCGGCGTGTCGCCGCCGCCCTGTCGCTGGATACGGCAACGAGCACCATCGACCGGATCGCCGCGATCGCCGAAGTCAGCGGGTCGATGGCGGCCTATGCCACACGCCGGTTGCTCGAGCAGGGCTGGCTCGATCGCCGCGCCGATGGACGCGTGAGAATGCAACGCGTGGCGCGACCGGCATGGCGGCCCTCGAAGGAAGAATCTGCGCATCTGCATCGACGCTTTCTCGATGCGCTCCGCCTAGAGCGCCCGGTCGGCATCGCACGCGCACGGTGGCTCTCGCGCCTCGCCGCTCATGCCGCCGGTGCCGGGTCTTCGACCTTGGCTTTCCGTTTGGGGATCCGGGCGATCGCCGTCGCGCTCAGATCCGGGCGTCCCGACGAAGCCGCGGCCTCTTTCGCGCAGACTTCTCGGCTGGAAGAACTGAGCGCCGTACAGAAGGCCGCGCTCGATTCTCTCTCGGCCGAGATCCACCTTGCCGCAGGACGCGCGCACGATGCGCTGTCTCCTCTGCAGCGCGCACACGCAGCCTTCGAATCGCTCGGCCGAAACGATGATGCCGCGCGCTGTCTCGCCCGCTCGGCACGCGCACTCGGATTGACGGAGCAGTCGAGCACAGGCCTCGCGCTGCTGCAGCGCGCGCGTGCCGTCGCCGAGCGAGATGAAGTGCTCTGCGAGATCCGACTAGAAGAAGGCATCTTGCTCGCCCGGCAGGGTGAAGTTTCGGCCGCATTGATCGCATTGCAAAAGGCCCAGCATCAAGCCGAGGAAAATTCCGCTCTCATGCGACGAATCCATGCGGCCCAAGGACGATGCCTCGTCTTGCTCGGACGTGCGGAGGAAGGAGATCGGAACTTCGCCGAAGCTTTGAAGCACGCGCCCGCGGACGGCAGCGATGAACTCGAGCCGGCTTTGATCGTAGGGCGCTTGCAAGCCGCGATGAGTCGACGTGAACCGCAGCGCGTCCTCGCGCAACTCGAACGCGCGCGAGTGGTCATGAGACGGCGCGGCAATGCGGACGGCATCGCGCTCGTCGAGCGCATCGCCAGCCAAGCGTGCCTGCTGCTGCGTCGCTGGCAAGAAGCGGCGGAGACCGCCCGCGTCTCCGCGGAGTGGCGCGAGGTCCAAGGTCATCAAGCATGGCTTGCCGCCGCCTATCACCATCTCGCGGAGGTCTACTGGCAAATCGGCGAAGTCGATGCCTGTCGCGCATCGCTGAAAAAGGCCCTGCGTGGTGAAAAGACGGCCGAACGGCCGAGCGAAGCCGCCGCCATGCTGGCCATTCTGGTGCGGGTCTTGCTTGCCGAAGGCGAGCGCAAAGATGCGCTGCGTACCGCTCGCTCGGCGATCACCTTGGCCCAACGAGAAAACCACCCCGGCTGTCGTTTGAGCGCATCCTGCGCGCTCGCGAGAGCCTTGATCGCCAACGACGAGCCCATGGCCGCGGCGCAGCTTCTCAGGCAAGAGATCGACCTTCTCGACGAGGACGAGACTCGGCGACTCGAGCCGCTGACCGCCGAAGCGCAGGTCCTTCTCGCCGCGGCCGTCGTCGACCGAGATCCCGCCTTCGCCGAAACCGTAGCGCGAAAAGCCTTGTGTGCGGCCAACGACGGCATGTGGTTGGACATCTCGGTGGATGCGCTCGGCGCGATGGAGGCGGCACTTGCGGCGCAAGGCCGAATGAAAGAGGCCGCGCGCGCGCGCGATTGGCTCTGCCTCAAACTCGAGGAATCTGCGGCGCGGATCGATGATGCGACCGCGCGCGAACGCTTTCTCTCGCGCCCCGACCGGAACCGCTTGCGCAAGAACCCGCAACGCAGCACCTCACAGCGACTCGAAGCGCTCTATGAGATCGTCCGTGAACTCAACGGCCAAGCTCTTCCCGAACGCGTGGTCGATACTCTTCTCGACCATGCGCTGCGAGTTCTGCACGCCGATCGAGGCGTCGTTGCGCTCGTCTCCGAAACGGGAGACATCCACGTCGTCGCCTCCCGCGGACTCGAGCCGGAAACCGAAGCCGATGCCTTGGCGCTCTCGAGAACCGTGCTCGAACGGGCCCAAGGCGGCGAATCCATTCTTGCCGCCGACCCGGCCGCCGACCCGCGCTTTTCGGCTTCGAAGTCCGTGCGCATGTTCGGGATTCGCGCCGTCCTTTGTGTTCCTCTTAGAAGCCGAGGCGAATTGGTCGGCGCGGTCTATGCGGATACGAGCGATCCCGGACGGCGATTCGACATGGAGGATCTCCAATTCCTCGAAGCTCTTTCAGACCATGCGGCGCTCGCGCTGACGAATGCGCGCAAGTTCCAATCGCTCTTGCGAGAAAATCAAGACTTGAGGAAAACGCGCCAAAGCGACGAACGGCTCGCTCCCCTCGTCGGACGATCGCCGGCCATGCGCAAGGTCTTCGGAATGATCGAATCGGCGGCGCCGACCCCGCTACCCGTCCTGATCTTGGGGGAATCGGGTACGGGAAAAGACCTCGTTGCGCGAGCCGTTCACCGCCTCAGCCGAGTGAGCGACGGCCCTTTCATCGCCGTCAACTGCGCCGCGCTTCCCGAAACGATCTTGGAGAGCACGCTCTTCGGCCATGAAAGAGGTGCCTTCACCGGTGCCGATAGAGCCCAGGCCGGGCTGGTCGAGCAGGCGGGTGGAGGAACGCTCTTCCTCGATGAAGTGGGCGATCTCTCCCCTGCGGTCCAAGCCAAGTTCCTCCGCGTGCTCGAAGACGGCGAGGTGCGGCGACTCGGCGCCGTCAAGAGCGTTCCGGTCGAGTTCCGCCTGCTCGCAGCCACGCATCGCGATCTCGACGCGCTCGTCGGCGAAGGCACCTTCCGGCACGACCTTCTCTTCCGGCTCGATGTGTTGCGTGTCCCGCTCCCTCCCCTTCGCGAGCGCCTAGAGGATCTGCCGGAATTGATCAGCTCTTTGCTCGCCGGGCTCGAGCGCACGTTCGGGCGAATGACCATGGCCCCGGATGTCGTCGATGCATTGGCCCGTGATGCTTGGCCGGGCAATGTCCGTGAACTCGAGAACACGCTCGCGCGCATGGCGCTTTTCGCCCGCGACGGACACATCGATGCCGGAGTTTTCGAGCACGACCCGGAACTCGGAAAGCGCTTGGCCCGGCACAGCGAATCGAATGCTCCGGGCACGATGGCCGAGATCGAAAAGGAAGCCATCCGCAGAGCACTCGCCTTCACTCGCGGCCATCGCGAGCGGGCCGCCCGCCTCCTTGGAATCGGTCGAGCGACGATCTTCCGGAAGATTCGCGAATATGAACTCGATGATGCGGGCCGCCGACGCCGAAAATCATCTCACTCTGAGACTCGCCCTCCAAACCCCTAAGCTACAATGAGATCCCACCCACCGAGCGCTCGCGCCTCGGGTGCTGCGACGCTGAAGATCTCGTATTGAGACTCTTCCACTCTCTACCGCGCGGGGAGTGCCCCGGGGCGATACAGGCCTAACATATTCCTCTCATGCCACTTAGCACTCTTGACGGCCTCGGTGTTCCAAAGTGGCACAGCCTTCGCAATGGATTGGGGCGGCTGAAGAAAGCCGGCTGGACCCAAGGAGCCGACGGAGCACACGCCGTCGGTTCCAATATCCAGCCAAGGCGCTCCCGAAGAAGGAGCAGCAGCCGGAGAATAATGGGTCCCGGGGACGTTTCGGGATATCAAGAACTAGGGGTGACCAAGGACTCGGACGCGCCCCCCGAACCCGTTCTCCTCACTGTCAAGGGTTCTGCGACACCGCCAGGTGCCGCATGACACTTGGGACGATGATCTGATTCGGAAGGTCAGACAGAGGTTTCTCACCTCCCATTTCCGAGCCCGCTTTCGGCTCGGGCCGACGCCCAACGAGAAACCTTCTGGTCCCGCCTAACCGGGCGCGAGGGCGCGATTCGGGCTCCCCAAACCGATCTCCCGAAGCCGCGTTCTCGCGCCCGTCCTCCATCGACTTCATTGTCTGCCCAAAGTCGGCGGGATCAGAGCTTCCAGTGGCGCAGATCGCTTTCGTAGCCGTGGATCTCGTCTTCGCTGAGCGCGGGAACATGGCCGGCCAGTAGATTGAGCCAAGTGATCAAGATGAAAAACGCGATGCCCGCGCCACCGACCAACCAACCCGGAGCACCGGCGACACCCATATGCGCATACAGTTCGGACAACGAACCGGCGGGAGTGGGATGCATCCACACCTTCAACAACCATGAAATCGCCAATGCGGAAAAGATCCAGTAGTAGTTGTAGCGCACGCGGAAGGCCAAGGAATGCAAGAGCGACATCTTGTACTTCGGCACGTCGAGATCCATGGCGATGAACTCACGCCAATCCTTCTTCGGCGAAGCTAGCGTGCGCGTCACGATGGGAAGAATGAAGTTTTCTTCGAGCATGCGCACGCGCGCTCGGTAGACCGAGAAGAAGCGAAACCGCCGTGCTTCGATCGCTAGGAAGCCGAGCACGATGAAATTGCTCAAGACGAGCAAGAGGTGTGTGTGCTTGGTCTCGGAAAAGGTGAAGGTAATGATCGCCGCCGAGGTCACCACGGCCCAGTTCGTCGTATGATCCAAGCGCTGCCGCCAACTGTGCGAACGATGCACCTCGCCGCGATAGAAGTGCACCATCGCCGCAATGTATTCGCTGCGAGTGAGCGGAGTGGCCTCAAAATCGGTGTTCGGATCCGGTTTGGACACGCGATGCCTCCTTCCGGCCATTGTCTGCCAACTATCGCAGCCAAACAAGCGACTCTTGACAGCCAGAGGCGGATTCCTATAATCCGGCACCCGGACGGGGCTATCGTCTAGGGGTTAGGACGGGTGGTTCTCAGCCATCAAACCGGGGTTCGAATCCCCGTAGCCCTGCCAAACTCTCCACGCTCCTTCGCTCCCTCGTCTGCCCCATCCATAGGGAGACTTGCTGATGTGTGGCGTGATTGGACTGATCTTCGAACGACAGCGCGACGACTTGGGGCGTGTCGCCTCGGAACTCTTGGAACAACTCGAATACCGCGGGTACGACTCGACCGGGGCTTGCGTCTTGAACGACCGTGGCGATGTCGTGCTCAAGAAGGGCGTCGGCGCTCCCTCGGTGATGGTGCACGAACTCGGCATCACGAAAATGTCCGGACACATCTTCTGCGGGCAGGTGCGCTGGGCCACCTTCGGTGCCGTCGACGAACGCAACTCGCAACCTCATGTCGTCGAATGCCGCGAGCACATCGTCGGCGCACACAACGGCAACGTCACCAACTGCGATGAACTCGAGAAGTGGCTCTCCTCGGAAGGCCACCGCATCGCCTCCGACAACGACGGCGAGATGGTCGTGCACACCGTCGAACATTTCTTCGACCTCGAACTCGAGAATCTACCCAAGGATCGCCGTCTCGATCACGACTCTCGCCGCCAAGCGATGAGAACCGCCGTCTGTCGTGCTGCTGCGCGTCTACGCGGGTCTTATGCGGCCGTCGTGGTCGACCCGGTCACTCGCTGCCTTTGGGCCGTCAAGCAGGGCTCGAGCCTCTATTTCGGCACGGGCGAAGACGACGAGGGCGGCGCCTTCACCATCGCCTCTTCCGATCTCTCCGCGGTCTTGCGACTGACGCGCATTCTCGTTCCGATGTCCGAGGGCGAGTTCGTGGAGTTCCGAGACGGCTCCTATCAAGTCTACAGCGTGACCGACGACGAGCAGCCTGCCGGCACGCCGCGAGAACGAGCCCCCGTGCGCTCGAGACTTCAGGCCAAAGACACCGCGCTCTTGCCCGATTTCGAAAGCTTCATGGATCAGGAGATCAGTGCTCAAGAAGAAACCTGCCGAGCCGTGATCTCGCTTTTCCAAGGAGGGTCGGCGATGGCTCGCCGACTTGCGCCGATGATCGAGGCCTTGCCCGCGACCGAGCGCGTCGAGATCGACACTCGCCTCGAAGATCTCAGACGGCAGTATTCCGATGATGCGCTACGCTCTGCCTTCCACGCGCTCGCAGACGGTCCGGCGTTTCGTCGTCTGCTCGAGGCCATCCCCTCGCAGATCATGGAGGAGATTCTCGACACACCGCCGGAAAGGACGGCCGATCTGCTTCGCTCTTCGGAAGCCGGCTTTCTCGCCGACCTCTTGCCCATGGCTCGTTCCCGAACCGACGTCGCCTGTGTGCGCATTCTCGACGTCGAGACCGAGGTCGGCGAAGCGCAGGAATTCAACGCCGCCGTCGCCGAATTCGTCAAAGCCTGTACGACTTCTCTGACTGCAGGAGGGCGCCTCTTCGTGGTCTGTTGCGGAACGTCCTACCATGCTGCCAAGGCTGCGGCGCTCTTTTTCGACACGACCGCGCATACGGAGGTGATTCCCGTGCTCCCGGGGGAATTCCGCGGCCAGTACGCGCATTCGCTCAAAGACGGCGATCTCTTCATCGCCGTCAGTCAAAGCGGCGAAACCAAAGACCTGATCGACGTGATGAACGACGTCACCGCCTCCCCATTCGAAATCCAGCGCGTTGCCATCGTCAACAACGTCAACTCGACGCTCGCCCTCGAAAAGAGCGACTTGGTGATCCCGCTGCGTTGCGGGCCGGAGATCGCCGTCCCTGCAACCAAGAGCTTCATCAATCAACTGGTGGTGTTCTACTGTCTAGCCATTCGCGTCGCGGAAAAACGCGTCGGCACACTGCCGATTCCTGAAGATCAAAAGCGGAACCTGCAACAGGAACTCGACGAACGCATCGAAAAGCTCCCGCGACTGCCTCGCTTGATCCGCGAAACCTTCGATTTCACGGAGATCGACATCGAGCAGGCGGCCAAGATGCTCTATCTCGCACCGAGCATGCAGATTCTCGCCACGCGCCTGACGGCGGTCGCCAAGGAGGGTGCGCTGAAGGTTCGCGAAGTCGTGCTCAACCATACGGAAGGCTTCGAGGGCTCCGAGTTCAAGCACGGACCCAACACCATCCTCGGTTTCAACACCATCTTCGGCCCCGAAGAGATCGATGCCCTACTCAAGCGCGTCGGGCGCGATCTCGATGCCTTGATCTCCCAAGCCGTCGAGCGCGGGATGAGCGGCGAAGCGCTCGGTCGCTTGGTCCAGGCGACGACCGACACGGTCTTTTCTCCGACGGACTCCTTGCTTTCCTTGCAGGACGAAGAGCGCGCGCTTTTTCACGAATGCATCGATCGCGAAGACCTGCTCGACGAACTCTACAGCGACTACCCTCTGATCTACGTCACCGGCCCCGATGAACGCGACGTGCACCTGACGATCTCGCAGATCAACACGCATAAGATCCGCGGCGCGATCACGGTCGTCATCGCCGAAGATCATCCGGAACTACGCCAAGCGGCAAGCAAGGCGCCCGCCGGAAACACGTCCTACCGTTCGGTCTACATCCCTCTGCCCCGCACCAACGACACCCTGATGACGATGTTCTCCTCCACCATCGTCCTGCAGCGCCTCGCACTCAAGATGAGCGAACTCAAGATGCAATACCTCGATCAGCGCGGCATCAAAGACCACGGCGTCCATCCCGACGTACCCAAGAACGTCAGCAAATCCATCACCGTCGACTAGTCCGGACCCGACCCGCCTCGAGTACCGACACCTCCACTTGATCCTTTCCGCACTTCATGCACTCGAGCCGGATCCGCTCATCGCAGAGAGAAACTGGGGTCCGGCTAAGGCCCATCCGGAGTCGCTTCGGCGTATCATCTTTGCGAGCGGGCGAAGAATCGAGGAAAACGTGGCGAATACGCGGCTGATCGGTGCCTTGACGGTGTCTGTATCGTCTTTGTCTTTGTTTTTCGCCTTGGCTTTCGGCTTCGAATGGCCGAGAGCATTCGCCGCGGAATCTGCAGGTGCTTGCACGCGTTTGCCGGGTCCACCCGATTTTCCGCTGCCCGTCCTTGCGTGCGATCTTGCGTTAGAAAGGTCGTAGGCAAGTCGGTGCTCGTCGTCACCCGCTAGTTGCTTCCTGCGCTCGAAGAGGACGGCGCTCCGCCTCGCGTCGATCTCCAACTCGCTCCCGATCCGAACGATTTTTCCGAACCTCCCACCTTCGAACGCCGATGGCGCTTGGGGGCTTTGATCAGCGACGACTGCGGTGGGGTCCGCGCGGAGATTCTGCGGGTCGATCTCGAAGAGATTCCCGGCGATACCGCGGCGGTCTTCTTGCCGGCCGAGCATGAAGCTTGGCGCGTCTATCGCGATCCGCTTTCCGGCCGAGTGGAGGTGGTCTCGCGGGGTGTCGATGAACACGCGGTGCGTGAGCGATTCCATCGTGCGCGCTCCGAGGGCGGAATTCTCGTGGAAGCGAACGCTCTGCTCGAAGTGCTCACCCACGACGCATTCGGTCCTCCCGCCCATGCGACGGGCGATGACGCAGTGGATCTCCGGCGGGATGATGCTCAGCGCCGCCTATCGCTTCCAAGACGGCCGTCTCGAGAGCGTCGATATCCGACGACCCGAGGCGGATATCGGATTTTTCGCGCGAGCCGTCGATCACGTGGGCAAGGCCTCGGAGGCGCGCTCTAGCTTCCGCGAGGAACGAAACGAGTACTGCGAGAGCCCCTACGCCGAAGAGATCATCTGCCGTTGACCGCGCTCGTCGGCCGGCGCGAAGAGCAGAGTGCTTTTTTTCAGGAAAGGTCTTGACGAGGTACTACACATGTAATACTGTTTCTACAGGTGACTCATGAAAAAGACCAGACCGCCCTTATCGAAGAGTGAGTGGATGTTGATGAATATCTGCTGGCGCCGAGGTCGATCGACGGCGCGGCAGATTTTCGATGAATCCTTGGAGTCCTACGAACGGGACTATCGCACGGTCAAGACCATGCTCGATCGCATGGTCACCAAGGGCTATCTAGCGGTCGAGAAACTCGGCCCGCTCTGCCTCTACCAGCCGGCCGTTCCGCGACGCGAGGCAGTGTCGGGCGCGATTCGCGAGTTCATCGACACCGTGCTCGACCGAACGGTGGCGCCGCTCTTCGTGCATCTCGCAGACGAAGAGGAACTGAGCGAAGAAGAACTCGACGCCCTGCAAAAGCTGGTCGATTCCGCGGGTGAATCATGAGCATCGCTGCGCTCTTCTCTGATGCGGCGGCCGCCTGGGGGCCGTTTGCGCTCGATTTGGCGCTACAGCTCAGTGTCACCATCGTCGTCGTCGGCGTGCTCGTCCGTCTTCTCCGGCGCGTCGCACCGCAGTGGCGCCACCTGCTTTGGCTCGGCGTTCTACTGAGAATGGCCGTTCCGATCCGGCTCTCGCACGGCTGGGGCTTGCTTCCGTCGGCGGATCTTGCTGCACCGGAGCAGGGCGCGGCAACCGCCACGGTCGCCGGCGAGATCATGGTGCAAGCGGCGACGGTTCCGGCGCAGGCTTCGTGGAGCCCGATACACATCTTGTTCGCCTCGTGGATCATCGGAATCTTGCTGCTTGCGCTCGCGGTCGGTGCGCGCGCGCTAGCCGCGATGCGCATGGCTCGCCACGGCCGCCCACCCTCCCCCTCGTTGCGGAATACCGTCGCGCGCTTGGCTCGACGTGTCGGGCTCGCCGACGTACCGGAGATTCGGCTGATCGCGAAGCACCGGATCGCCACACCGGCGATCTTGGGTGTGCGGCGCCCGATGCTGCTGATTCCCGAGGGTCTCTTCGCGCGATGCAGCGAAGATCAACGCGACGCGATTCTGCTTCACGAATTGGTGCATCTCGTGCGCCGCGATCACTGGGCGAATGCTGC
>Ga0256830_1001819_pt1 | contig 14694 bp, 11 predicted proteins | sample 128326metaG_FD_190537 | JGI IMG/M metagenome (GOLD analysis project Ga0256830, IMG submission 190537) | Hydrothermal vent microbial communities from Lau Basin, Pacific Ocean - 128-326 | ecosystem: Environmental > Aquatic > Marine > Hydrothermal vents | place: Pacific Ocean: Lau Basin | collected... | reverse complement strand
ATTGGTGGCTGGCGTTTTCTCGGTCAACTGCTTGCTTACGCGATGTTGATTGTTATGCCGATCACAGCGGTTGCAATGCGTGCAGAGTCATTGGTAACAACCGATATCGTTATCTCGCAGGCCGGGCTGTGGAATATGGCTTATCAACCGCTGGGGTTTGCGCTATTTTTCATTGCAGCCATGGGCCTGGCTTTTTTACCACCGTTTGATTTACCCACCGCAGACGGAGAATTAGCCGGTGGCGTCGAAGCCGAATACAGTGGTGTGCGTCTCGCCATTTTTCGCCTTGGGCGAATGGTGCTGATTATTACCTTAGCCGCTGCAACAGTCACGTTTTATCTGGGTGGCTGGCATGGACCATTATTGCCACCATGGGTATGGACTGCGCTTAAAGTTTTATTAGTGACCCTGGTCATGTTACTAGTTGGTCGATATGTACCGCGTATTCGTGAAGCCCATTTACTCGCCTGGTGTTGGAAATATGGTATTCCGCTCGCTTTGTTGAATATTTTTATTGTGGGCATTCTTTTAGTGATGATTCCATGATTACCGCACAGGCCATTTTTATTGGTTTTTTTGGTGTCGCAGCTGTCTGGTTCGGAATTGTGGTATTCCGTACATTTTCCATGGTGCGCTCAGCCATTGCTTTACTGTTTTCTCAAACAGCCCTCGGTGCGATGTTTCTGACCATGGAGGTCGAATTTTTGGGTGTATTGCAAATCATGATGATGGCAACAGAAATGAGCATCATGGCTTTTTTCATGGTGATGTTCATGATGGATCCTGGTGGCATGGGGAAAATGGATATGACCCATCAAAAACGCCTATCAATGATCACTGGCATTGTGTCGTTTTGCGCTGCGGTCGCGATTGCTGTTTTTGTTGATTGGGGGCCAATCGCAGTCACGGTCATTGATAGCGCAGCACAAACAAAGGCCTTGGGCTTAGAATTATTAGGCCGTTCAATGTTAATTTTTGAAACCGCCGGGATCACTATTCTAACCGCCATGATTGCCGCAACTGCCGTGGCCATTAAACCCATTCCGCTAAAAAAACAAATAAAGGATAAGGCAAAATGAGTGTTGAGCTTATTTGGGCACTGATTACGGGTGCCGCCTTATTTGGTGTTGGCATTTATGGTGCGCTCTCGCAAACCAATTTAGTCATGATCATGATGGGTGTTGAGTTGATTCTTGCAGGTGCGTTAATCAATCTTGTGGCATTTTGGCGTTACTTACATCCTGATGTTGCTGCTGGACAAATGTTTGTCTTAATTGTTATGACCGTCATGGCCTTGGAAATGGCTGTGGGTTTTGGTATCGCTATTGCGCGCTTTCGTAGTCGCGGCTCGGTTGAAATGGAAGAAGCTGCGGAGTTGAAAGAGTGAGCTTGATTAGTCTTGTCATCCTCGCACCGTTGTTAGCGGCGGCCATCCTTTTATGGCTAGGCAAGCGATCTTGTGAATTAGCACTATCAGCCGCCGTGGTGAGCTTGCTCGCAAGTCTTGGTTTATTATTTGGGCCAGGTGTCGAATTAACCTTGTCTGGTTTGCCAAATATGCCATTGCGTCTTATTGCTAATCCCCTTACCTCCCTGCTTTCGACCATGGTGGCGGTTATTAGTACATTGGTTCTGGTCTATGCCATAGGGTATATGGCAGAAGATAAAGAAAAAAACAGATTTTTTGCCTGCATGTTGTTATTCATTGCTGCGATGCAGACTTTAGTCCTTGCCGGTGATTGGATTTTATTGCTTTCTGCGTGGGAACTTATTGGTTTAAGCAGTTATTTATTGATTGGTTTTTGGTATCAAAAACCGGGAGTTAAAGCGGCAGCAACACGAGCATTTTTGGTCACCCGCAGTGCCGACCTTGGGCTTTATATTGCGGTATTTATTTTAATTGCGAGTACCGGCAGTAGCGATATTGCGGCAACATTAAATACTGAGGGCAGTGCCGCTATTATCGCCGGGCTTTTCCTCTTAGTGGCGGCAATGGGCAAGTCAGCACAAACACCTCTACATAATTGGTTGCAGCGTGCCATGGTGGGGCCTACCCCGGTGTCAGCATTATTACACTCAGCAACACTGGTTGCTGCGGGAGCCATCTTGCTCATTCGTAGTGCGCCGATGTTACCGCCGGAAACGCTAGCGGTGGTTGGCATTGTCGGGGGGATTACTGCGCTAGTAACGGGCTTGATTGCGTTGGGTGAATCGGATCTTAAAGCCTTACTTGCAGCATCTACCTCGAGTCAATATGGGCTCATGTTATTAGCCATTGGTGCGGGTATACCGATGGCTGCCCTCTTACATTTAATCGCGCATGCGGTGATTAAAAGTTCACTCTTTTTAGCGGCTGGTGTTTTTCAGCATAGTCGTGAGAGTACCATGTTCGAAAAACTAAAAGGCGTAGGCCGTGATCGACCACGTGTTTTTATGGGTTTTTCCATCGCTGCATTAGCCTTAGCAGGTATCCCTCCCCTCAGCGGATTTTTTTCCAAAGATGCGATTATCGCAGCAACTATCGCATCACCAAATGCTTGGTTATTTGCACCGCTTGCATTAATGGCTACCTTGTTAACGGGCGCATATATGGCACGCGCCTTAAGTATTTTGTGGCATGTTGATGGGCAACAACAAACGACACCCAAAAAAACATTGCTCGGTTTAAAATGGATGGGTGTCAGTCTCGCTGGACTCATCACATTAGTCATTATTTTAGGTGCAACATTTTCTTCTATCAATACATCAATGGGGATGCCTTTACTTAGTGATATAACAGCAGAAGTAGCGGGTTTGAGCGCTGCAATAGCGGGGTTGTTATTAGGTTGGTTTATTCCGGCTCGCTCACTGATGGGGCCTTTGTTGGAAAAAGCCAATCAAAGTTTTAGTATTGCAGGGGGTTTTGATAATTTATGTGTACGCCCCACATATGCCATCGCAAATGCGTGTGAAAAACTGGAACGTCGTCTTTATAGCCTCGTACTAGGTGTAGGACAACTGGGGATGAAAATAGCGGATATCTGTCGGCACAGTGATGAACGAGGCATCGATCGTTTTATTTTTTCGCTAGTACATCGAACAATTGATCTTGGTCGCCGTGCGCGTACATTACAAAGCGGTCTTATTCATCGTGAGTTAGCGATTTCGACTATCATCACTGCAGGTCTATTTGTTGTTATATTAATTGCTTTAATTATTTATTGAGAGGCCTTTACACGATTCATATTTTCCGTCCCAGCGACGTTAACAATGAATCGAGCAAAAGCCTCATTGAATAGACTCGTGTTTCTATACCCCTGTGTAAGTATATGGAACAAAGCAAGAGTCATTACTTTTACACGAGCACACCAACAGGAGATGCTTAAGTGCTTCCCATTGTATCACTTACCTTGTTTTTGCCCTTACTTGGCGCACTATTTATTATGTGTCAGCGCAATGTCGCAGCTGAAAAAGTTCATAAAATTGGCATCATCACCAGTGCCTTAACATTACTGGGTTCTATATGGATGTGGATACGCGGTGTCGCTGACAGCGGCTTTGCCCAAGTTGAGCAAATTGAGTGGATGCCTTCTATCGGAGCAGCCTATCGTGTCGGGGTAGATGGCATTAGTTTACCCTTGGTCATACTCACCACCTTACTTTTTTTACTCACATTTATTTATTCATCCAAAGTACGCGAGCGGCCTCAGGCATTTGTTGTGTTAATGCTGATCTTGGAAACTGCTGCAATTGGTACCTTTACTGCGTTAGATGCTATTTTATTTTATGTTTTTTTTGAAGTGTCGTTAGTCTCGATGTACTTTATGATTGCAGGCTGGGGACACGAAGATCGCCAGCGTGCTGCGCTGATGTTTTTTATTTATACCCTATTAGGTAGTTTGCCGCTATTGCTTGCGATTCTCGGCTTATACTTGGGCGGCGATACGCATACCTTTGATATGCGTGTGTGGATAGAGAACCCTCCCCTCGAAGGGACGGCCGCTATGCTTGCGCTCATCGCTATGTTATTCACCTTTGCGGTTAAAACACCGGTCTTTCCTTTTCATACTTGGTTACCTGCGGCACATGTTCAAGCGCCAGCCGCCGCCAGTGTTATTCTGGCAGGTGTTATGTTGAAATTCGGAACCTATGGTTTGGTGCGCTTTGCGTTGCAAATGACGCCTGAGGCATTTCGTGAAGCGGCGATTACTGTTTTGGTTTTTGGTATTGTTGCCGCACTTTACGGTGCATTTGCGGCGCTAGCACAAACAGATATCAAACGTTTAATTGCTTATACCTCCGTTAATCATATGGGATACATCATTGTCGGCGTTGCGATTGCGGCGTTAACACTTGACCCAGAGATACGCGCGATTGCTTTGGATGGCTCGGTATTGCAAATGATTAGTCATGGATTGGTAACTGGCGCATTGTTTTTTCTAGTTGGGATGTTGCAGGATCGCGCGCATACCCGTGAGATGGATCAATTCGGGGGTTTATTGAAAACAGTTCCCTTGCTTGCGTGGTTTTTTATTATTGCTGCATTTGCTTCACTTGGGCTACCAGGGTTGGCACACTTTCCAGCTGAATTCCAAATTTTTCTTGCGACCTTAAAAGCTGCACCGTGGGCTATTATTGTCATTCTAGGTATCGTGATTACGGCGGGTTTATACCTCAAGGCGATTAGTCAGGTTTTTCTGGGTGCGTCTAATGAAAAATGGAAAACCATGCCTGATTTGGATCGGCGTGAATTATGGACATTAAGCCCGTTACTTTTTTTTATTATCCTACTCGGTGTTGCGCCATCGTGGGTGCTTGATGTGATTCATAAAACCACAACTGCGTTGACATTCTAATGAATAAAGATCTTGTTTTAATGATCCCTGAGATCATTGTTTTATTGACCGCAGTGGCTGCGTTAATAGCTGAGATGTTGCGCCAGCCACGCATCGCATTAAGCGCATGCATCGCGGGCCTGGCATTAGCTACACTGGCAACTATTCCCATGTTAGGTGAAAATGCGACCGCATTTAGTGAAACGTTTCGCATAGATACCTTGAGTATTTGGGCCAAACTTATTTTATTACCGACAACTCTCTTGGCAGTATTATTAGTCCGCGCCGAACTGGGTGGCAGTGATCGCGAAGGCACCGCTTATGTATTGCTCATTATGGTGACCTTAGGCTCATTGATAATGGCCGGAGCGGGTGACACCATGTTAATTGTATTAGGTGTTTTATTATCCAGCCTTGGTTCTTTTGCCTTAGTGGCTTATCCCCGCGATGATGCGGCCACTGAAGCAGCAATGAAATTTTTTGTCTTTGCCTCGATGACTGCCAGTATCATGATTTTTGGTCTGACTTATTGGTTCGGGGGAACAGGCTCAACGTTATTGAGTGAGCTGCATATTCTTGAAAAATCCTCCGCACTCGCCGCGATTGGTTTTATCACGGTGGTTATCGGCTTAGGTTACAAGGCGGCATTAGTGCCGTTTCATTTCTGGGCACCCGATGCCTACGAAGGGGCACCTATTTCTATTGCTGCTTATCTATCGGTAGTACCTAAAATCGGAGCCATCTTTGCACTCGCGCAAGTCGTGCGTGATCTACCCACAGATTCTGGCTGGCAATGGGTGCTTGCTATCATTGCCGTATTAACCATGACCTTTGGTTATCTTGCCGCGTTAGTGCAACAAAATGTTGTGCGATTATTAGCTTACTCTTCCATAGCACAGGCCGGGTATTTTTTATTAGGTATCCTTGCTATCGGTATTAGTCCGCTCGCCGTTGAATCGCTTATTGTTTTTTCAGCCGCCTATGTTGCAATGAATCTAGGAGCTTTCGCTATTATTATGCAAATTGGACGAACACTTGATTCATTCAAAAATATGGGGTTCAAACATCCATTGGCGGGGATTGCCATGGTGGTGTTTTTAATTTCTTTAGCCGGCATTCCTCCGTTGGCTGGTTTTGTTGGAAAATTTTTATTATTTGCTGCGGCGATGGACGCTGGTTTTACCTGGTTAGTGGTTATTGCGATTATTAACAGTGTGCTTTCATTGGCGGTTTATCTGCGTATTGTGATGCCCATGTATCAACAACCAACGGCTGACAAGCCAAGCAAGAGTGAGGAAAAACAAGATAATGTAATAAGCCTATATTTAGTCAAACCAGTATGGTTAGTCGGACTTATTTTTACAGTATTAATTGGTTTGGCGGCGCAGATTCTATTAGGCCGTTTATGATTTGCCAACTCCTCCTATGGCGCGACATACTCGCCGCCGTCTGTGATTGTCCAGTTAAAGCTCTCCGTGAGGATGTCTCTATTCGACTGAACGGCACTGGAGTATTGACTATTCCCCACGTACGACTTGACACCCTAAAACTTTATGTCCCTAAACCTCTATAAACGATGGGAGACACCAAATTGAAGTGTATCACTGGGTACGCTATTGACCTCATTGACATCCTGATAGACGGGCAGTTGAATGTGGGCGTAAAACGCGGTCTCAGCCGATGATTGTATCCGTACTCCGGGTGTCAGGTAGATCATGCTGCTACCGGTGCTTGGCACACCCTGACCTATGAATTCATCCCGCTCAGCAATGCGTGTATTGAGCTGACCGGTGACGATAATCTTTTCAGAAGTACGATAGTTTAAACCCATATTCAACACAGTCGCGTTACCGAACTGATAATCGAGATCGCTCTCCGTGTTAAACCGGTATTGCAGTGAGACAAAACTATCCAGTTGGCGCAACTGCCATTGATAACTGTAATACCCCGATAGGAGAAAATCGGTTGAACCCGTGCCCGGCATAATAGTCGGCTCGTTGATATTCCCATCACCATTGCGTAACTTATATTCACCGGTGGGTAACTTGACACCCAATCCTCCAATAACTAGATGACGTGTCGAGAGGTATAAGACATTCTTCCCGATGACCGTTACATCACCAAAACCGGACGCACCATCGTCATTGGTAAAGCTGCCATTCTGTCCGGCATCCATATCAACCCCATCATCATGTTCATGCAATCGATCGTTAAAAAAAGGCAGTGCAATAGCCAGAGTAAGCCGCTCGGTAAGCCCAATATTTAGATCAAGCTGCGCCAGCATATTCACTGTCCGCAGTTCGCGATGATGCGCCAACTCAAGCTCTCCATTTTCAAAGTCCACTTTAGGAACAAGTACTTCATTAGTGCTCGAACTCCCCCGTAACTTCCTATCTTGAGTAATATAGCGATATGACAGGTCAAGCACTACTTGGCCTGGTATAAAAACACCCTCCTGGGTACCTGTATGTAAAAAACAGTTCGATGAACCACAACTTGCCAGCGCACGCTCTGTTGTTAACCCTATTCCACAAACGACAACACAGAATATGAATCCACGACTTAATAATCTAGATTTATTCATTAATCCTCCCATTCTTGTAAAAAAACAAAACACAATATAGACGGGGATAGATATTAATCGACGATTGAGCGCGAGGGAATGTGACACAGCGTCGCGCGACAATTTGTCGCTCCTCGTAAGGTATCATTTGATTGTATAATTCTGCGATGGATAACGTTCAAACAACTCACGATCCAACGGCTGCACTCAATTTACGGCGTCTCTTTGCCTTGAGAAGTATCGCCATCGTTTGTGCGTTAGCCGCACTTGCCATCGCCTCTCAGGTATTGGCAATGGCATTGCCACTGTTACCGTTGTTACTAATCATCACCCTGCATGGTGTAATTAACATCATGACCCTGTTGCGAATCAGAAAACCGCGCCCCGTTTCATCAACGGAATTCTTTGTGCAATTGGTACTGGATACCTTAGTTCTGTGCGCATTGCTCTATTTTTCAGGCGGCTCTACCAACCCCTTTGTTTCACTTTTTTTATTGCCGCTAGTCATCGTCGCCTCCATCTTGTCACAGCGTTTTACTTGGGCGATGGCAGTATTAACCGTCGGCTGTTATAGCTTGCTGATCTATTTTTATCAGCCACTGCCCCATGCACATATGAAACACGATATTGATTTCGATTTACATGTAACGGGTATGTGGTTTAGTTTCCTATTGAGCGCGGGACTGATTGTGTTCTTCGTGGTGCGCATGGCCAACAGTCTGCGAGAGCGAGATCGTATCCTAGCTGAAACACGAGAACAGACCATGCGCGATCAGCATCTTGTCACACTCGGCACCCTCGCCACAGGTGCCGCCCACGAACTGGGTACACCGTTAGCAACGATGGCTGTACTGACGGGAGAGCTAAAACATGACCATGCCGACAATAGCGATATAGTTGAGAAAGCAAAAATGCTACGCAGTCAGCTGGATCGCTGTAAAAGCATCCTGTCTGACATCACTGCCAGCACCGGACAAACGAGACCCGAAGGGGGCTGCTGTATTGCGATTGATGATTATCTAAAAAACGTGATAGGACTGTTACAGTCCTCACGCCCTGCCGCAAAGATTACCTGCCTACTGAACGGCGCTCAAGCAACACCAGAAATTCTTGCCGATAAAACCCTTACCCAGGCATTAATCAATATTCTGAATAATGCCGCCGACGCTTCTATTGACAGCATTGAGGTCGAAGGACGTTGGGGTAACGAGCACTTGACCCTGACCATTAGTGACCGGGGTACAGGACTCAACCCCTCGGTGCAAGCCGCCGCTGGCACACCATTTTTTACCACCAAACCTGAAGGACAGGGATTGGGACTCTATCTGGCCCGTGCAGTGCTGGAACGTTTTGGTGGGCAAGTGAAACTACTCAATCGAGAGGGCGGCGGCACTCAGGCGATCATTGAACTGCCGCTCACTTCCATCGGGATTTCAACATCTGGCGGCTCGACATAATGACGCAAAAAAAAGATCAGCCGGTAGACCTCCCGACGTTATTGTTAGTGGAAGACGACCCACTCTTTTGCCAAGTGATGAGACAAGCACTCGCTAAACGCGGCTTCAATGTAGAGGTGGCTCATAATGTCGATGAAGGCATCGTGTTAAGCAAAAACACAACGCCTGAGTTCGCCGTTGTGGATCTTAATATGCCCGGCCCTTCAGGCCTGGTATTGGTTAAACATCTAATCGATATAGATCCGCATACACGGGTTGTCATGCTCACGGGGTTTGCCAGTATCGCGACGGCTGTTGAGGCAATCAAACTCGGCGCTATCCACTATCTCGCCAAACCCGCTGATGCTGACGAGGTTGTCGCCGCATTTTATCGTAAAGAGGGGGATACCGATGTCAATGTCGCCACCCAACCGCTCTCCGTCAACCGCCTGGAGTGGGAGCACATTCAAAAAGTGCTCAACGACCATAAAGGTAATATCACCGCCACAGCTCAAGCCCTTAGCATGCACCGCCGAACATTACAGCGCAAGCTGCAAAAGCGCCCGCACGCGAGATAAATAAGCAATCATCCTAAATTCCGCAGCCACATCTATTGACTAATCATCAGCACCTTCACCGAATCATCTGTGGCACCACGGCCCACATAGCCAACAGCACCGGGCGTTGATGCCACCCAACTGACCACTGCGGCATCAGATCCGAAAGATTTCGGGGGTATGCCTTTACCTGAAAAAACAATTTTAGCCCAGTAGGCCTTGAGTTTCTTTGCACTCTTCTTAACCACCTTGCTGTAAAAGTGATCGCGCGATTTATTGCCAAGCGGAAGATCCGCCAGCTTGAGACTGGTATCGCCTAATGACTTGGTTTTGCCTAGCCAGACTTTTTTGGCCTCTTTTGCCGAAATCGAATCAACCCCTAACGACTTATGGGCAATAACGACCACATCGGCCAGCACCTGTTCCTGGCCACTAACGAACAGGATAAACCCGCAGAACCCCAATAAGAGCAACTGTTTAATAATGCGATCTATCGTCAGATTAAGCATTTTTTCGACCTCCTAAAATATAATATCGACGGCGATGCTCGTCATATTCACGGAGCCATCGGCAGGAGATACGTCAAACAGTCCCGTCTGGCTTGCAAAATCATCCATTTCTATAAGGCTCTGCTCCGCTTTGAGCACCACCGCATCGGTAAGGCTATAGGCGACCCCTAATGTGGAAATTTGCTGATTGTTACCATTACCCCGCTTCCAATCCTGGCGGGTGATGTGGGGTAGAAACTGGCCTATTCTGTACCCGAGAGTGACATACCAGGAGTCGGAGTCGCCGGTTTTTGCCCCCATCATAGTGACATCCATCTCCACCTTGGCCGCTTCGGCATAAGCCACAATATTATACCAGTCCAACTTAACTCCAATAAGCTTGGCCGCGTGCACCTTTCCGTTCATCATCGCCAACGAACCACTGGGGTCTGTATTCATTTCACCTTCATAGGCCGAGGCCTGGAATTCAATCGTATCGTCCCAATTGGCGCGGGCAGTCACACCTAGCGTTCCTTTAACGGACATTCCTTCAAGATCCACCTGGCCAAAAAAGAGATCACCTCCCAGGCTCCAGTCACCAACATCTCCCTCCCACAACAGACTGCTACCCGTATAGGCTTCGCGAGTCGCTTGTGGTCCGGCGGTCTCCTCCGAGTAGAGAAGTATAGGCGCGCTAATCCAGGGATAGGTAGCACCGACGTCAACATACTCATTGACCAATCCCACCGGAAACTTGATCTTGCCCGCACGTAGGGTGAACTCATCGCTCAATCTGAAACTGGCAAAAGCCCAATCCACGTGGGTACTAAAGTCTTCATGATCGCCCGATGACATCAGCAACATCGCCACACTTAGATCGTCGGTAACCTGAGAGCTAATCGTCAGCCCTAGCTTGGTGCCCTGAAAGCTGCCATTTTCGTTAACCCCGGTTTCCCTATCACCATGAAAATAGGCCTTTTCGTTGCTTTGGCTGTAGCGCGCCGAATAGAAACCCGAAATATCCGTGCGTTCAACCCAATCAGCTGCCAACACCCCTGGACTCAATAGCGCCAGCCCTAATAGTGGTATACCGTTTAAAAAAATTAACTTATTGTTCATTGTCTGATTTCCTCCTTGATCTTTCTGCATACTTTCCAAAAACGAACCATCCACTTTCCATTCATATCCTGAACACTGAAATCTGCGCCCTTAACTGCTCTGCTAACTGGGCCAGTTTTTCGCTGCCATCTTCTGCAACATCTGCATCCTCGGCCACCTTATTCACCACCTGTCCCAAGTTCACAATATTGCTATTGATCTCCTGAGTCACGGTAGCCTGCTCCTCTGCGGCAGAGGCAATCTGGTCATTCATTGCACTGATCTCGTTAACCCCCTGAGCAATCCGCTGCAGCGACTCCCCAACTCGGGCCGCCTGAGTAACACTGGCCTGGGCCTGCTCCCGTCCCTGTACCATCGACTGCACAGCATTTTTCGTCCCTGTCTGCAGATGGCTGATCAAGTCGTGAACCTCCCGTGTAGAATCATGAGTACGGGTGGCCAGCGTCCTCACCTCGTCAGCGACCACCGCAAAGCCCCGACCCTGCTCACCGGCCCGCGCCGCTTCGATCGCGGCGTTGAGCGCTAATAAATTGGTCTGCTCGGCAATATCTTGGATCACATTGAGTACCTTACCAATGGATTCGCTGTCGCTCTGCAGCTCCTGAATCACCTTGGCTGCGTTTTCAACCTCTTCTGCCAGGCTATTAATGGCCTGCATATTTTCTTCGACGACCCGTTTGCCTGCGTCGGCCTCAGAGCTAGCGGTATTGGCCGCATTGGCCGCTCGACCAGCGCTATCGGATACACCCTCCACAGAACGGGTCATCTCAGCCATAGCCGTTACAACTTGGTTGATCTCCTGCTGTTGGGAGTTCATACCCCCCACACTCACCTCGGAAACACGCTTCATCTCACCCGCCGCCGTGGCCACCCTGTCGGTCGAACCGGTTACTTCGCTGATCACCTCTTGTAGTTTGGCAACGAAGGCATTGAACTCCTCTACCAACAGACCAATCTCATCATTGCTTTCACTTTTGAGGCGGGTAGTCAAATCGCCGTCCCCGCTAGCCATCTCCTTGAGGGAACGAATCACCGTGGAAATATTGCAGGTAATCGAATTACCAATAAGCATTCCCACTACACCCAGTAGTAGCGCAGTCGTCAAACCCACGACTACCCCGGTGATCAACGCCTTGGCTGAAGTTTCATTGGCACCATCAATAGCCTTGGTAAAACGTTGATAGCCACGACTGCGGAAACTTTTTAGGTTCTCTTCGACAATCACCAGCTGCGCATTCATCTTTTTTAGCATGGGCTGCGCTGTCTCCAAGTCGAGGGTCTCCTCAATCATTCCTCTGCTCACGACATCGGCTGTCTGAATATAAGTACTGAAAGCGCCCAGGATCTGATCGACCCTCTGTTGCTCGGCACTATCTAAGGCAACCACTTCATTCAAGGCCTGCATGAGTCGCTGAGCCAGACCGGCATTGTCTTCAAACATATCTTCATCGCCAGCGAGCACTGCAGTGGTATAATTTTCTTTAATTTTATCCAAACGAACCAGGTTCGCATCCAGACGCTCTAAGATCGGAAAATAGATAGTCTGCACTTTTTCCAGGGTAATCTTATTACGACTAGTCACGTTATAATTAAAGGCCAGCGTCACAACCAGACCGATGATACCGCCCATCACGATAATCAATACCTTGAAACGAATCGACAGATTTGAAAACAGACGCATTGGAAACCTCCTGCCCATGATATCCATATATTGCGACTGGGCAGGCGTCGCAACTCCTGTACACCGCACTATCGGAAGAAAGAAGAGCGAACTTTAGGCGTTGGGAACTAGGAGTCTGTCCGAGCTCCGCAATAAATCAACACATTGAAACCTTTGCACGAGTCTATTTTTTGCCTCAGGAGGTGAGCTAAAGAAACCCTACCGATAAACCGCTACAGTCTACAATTTTAATAAAATAAGTTATCGAGGCTATTAATAATGCCTAAAAATAGAGCCGCAATCCTTGTTCAGTCGTTCATATTGCTATTTTTCTCAAACACACTACTTGCTGCTACTACTGGCCTACCCTTTACTGAAGATTTTTCAGCAACAACGCTCGAAGACACCAGCCTAACCAATGCCAATTGGTCTACCGCTGAGCAGGCCGCTTATTTGGCCTGGCACAGCCAGCGTTTAGCACACTTTCCTGATGGCGGCACAGGGGGTGTCCAGCTGGGTGGCGTCAGTGATAATTACAATACCCGTGCGCTTACGCTCGGTGATGTTGATGGCGACGGCGACCTGGACTTGGTCACTGGGAATAATAATGAAACCAATAAACTTTATCTGAATGATGGCAGTGGCTGGTTTGGTAATGGCATTACTCTGGGCAGCGAAACAGACAACACCCTTGCGGTTAAGCTCGGTGATGTCGACGGCGATGGCGACCTGGATCTAATAACCGGAAATGTAGGACAAACCAACAAACTTTATCTGAATGACGGCAATGGCGGGTTTAGTGCCAGCGGCATCACATTGGGCAGTGAAACGGATACCACCCTTGCGCTGGCGCTCGGAGATGTCGATGGTGACGGCGACTTGGATTTGGTGGCCGGGAATGATGCGCAAACCAATAAACTCTACCGGAATAATGGCAGTGGCGGGTTTAGTGCCAGCGGCACCGTTTTGGGTAGCGAGACCGACGAAACCACTGCGGTTGTGCTCGGTGATGTTGATGGCGACGGCGATCTCGATCTGGTAGCCGGGAATTACGAGCAAACCAACAAACTCTATTTGAATAATGGCAGTGGCGGATTTAGTATCAGTGGTGCCGCGCTGGGCAGCGAGACGGATAGAACCCGTGCGATTATGTTCGGTGATGTTGATGGCGACGGTCACTTGGATTTGCTGGTTGGGAATGCTGCAGGATATACCAATAAACTCCACCTGAATGATGGCAATGGCGAGTTTAGTGCTACCGGTACCGCGCTAGGCAACGCGGCGGAAAATACCGTTGCGATTACGCTCGGTGATATTGATGGCGACGGCGACTTGGATCTGGCGGCCGGGGTTTCAGGGACAAGGAACAATTACTATCTGAATGATGGTAATGGCAATTTTGGCGCTAGCATCGTAGTGGGCAATGAGCTGTTCCCCACCTATGCAGCGATGCTCGGTGATGTCGATGGCGACGGTGACTTGGATTTGGTGGCCGGAAATGAAGGGCAAAGGAATAGCCTCTATGTGAATGATGGCAGTGGCGGGTTTAGTGCCAGTGGTACCGTATTGGGCAGCGAGACGGATACCACTGCGGCGCTGAGGCTCGGTGATGTTGATGGCGACGGCGACTTGGATTTGGTGGCCGGGAATAGCGGGCAAACCAACAAACTTTATCTGAATGATGGCAATGGCGTGTTTAGTGCCAGCGGCACCGCAGTGGGCAGCGAGACAGATACCACTGCAGCGCTGATGCTCGGAGATATTGATGGCGACGGCGACTTGGATTTGGTGGCCGGGAATAGCGGGCAAACCAACAAACTTTATCTGAATAATGGCAGTGGCGGATTTAATGCCAGCGGCACCGCATTGGGCAGCGAGACCGATACCACCCTTGCGCTAGGACTCGGTGATGTTGATGGCGACGGCGATCTCGACCTGGTCGTTGGGAATAGCGGGCAAACCAACAAACTTTATCTGAATGATGGCAGTGGCGGGGTTAGTACCAGCGGTATCGCATTGGGCAGCGAGACAGATACCACCGCGGCGCTGAGGCTCGG
>Ga0256830_1001818_pt1 | contig 14698 bp, 15 predicted proteins | sample 128326metaG_FD_190537 | JGI IMG/M metagenome (GOLD analysis project Ga0256830, IMG submission 190537) | Hydrothermal vent microbial communities from Lau Basin, Pacific Ocean - 128-326 | ecosystem: Environmental > Aquatic > Marine > Hydrothermal vents | place: Pacific Ocean: Lau Basin | collected... | reverse complement strand
CAGGGTTAATACCGTGGACGAGAAGCTCCTCAGAGCCTTTAAAGAGGCGGGGTGCTGGGCAATCCTCTACGGCGCGGAGAGCGGGGTGCAGAAGAACCTGAACACCCTGAAGAAAGGCATAACCCTAGACCAGACCCGCAGAGCCGTGAAGGCGGCCAAGAAGGCCGGGCTCAAGGTCTGTCTCCCCTTCATCTTCGGAATACCGGGGGAAACCTATGAGGAGGCCCTCAAGACTATAGATTTTGCCTGCGAGCTTGATCCAGACTTCGCCAATTTCCACACCCTCGCCCCTTTTCCGGGAACCGAGCTGTATGAGAAAGCCGGGGAGATGGGCACCGTCTCAGGGAACCTAGAGGACTTCACCTTCGAGGGAACGGCCTTCATACCTCACTCTATGTCCAGGGAGGAGATAGAGCTACTCCGGAGCATCGCCTTCAGGAGGTTCTACTCTAGGCCAAGGTTCATCCTAAAGAAGCTCCTCGGGGTTAGGAGCAGGGACGACCTGAAGATGGTTACTGGGGGCCTGAAGAGCCTTTTCTGGATATGGGTGAAGAAGGACCTCTTCAGGCTGCGGGGAGACAAAAACAAAAAAGCCTCATAGCCCCCTCAGCCCTTCTTTGCCATGGAGACGAAGTTTTCAAGGATCCTGAGCCCTGGCGCCCCGCTCTTCTCTGGGTGGAACTGAGTCGCCATGGCGTTGCCCTTCTCTACCACGGCTGCTATCTCTGTTCCGTAGTGGGTCGTGGCCACGGTGACGTCTTCTGTTGGGACGGCGTAGTATGAATGGACGAAGTAGAAATACTCCCCGCTCTTTATGCCCTCCATCAGCCTGCTTTTCTTCTTTATCTCCACCCGGTTCCAGCCCATCTGGGGGACCTTAACGCTGGCCGGAAGCCTGATAACACGGCCCTTCATCACCCCGAGGCCCTGGTGTAGGCCGTCTTCTTCGCTTTCGTCGAAGAAGAGCTGCATCCCGAGGCATATCCCCAGGACGGGTTTCTCATCGAGGCTGTCCAGGAGGAGGCCTTTAAGGGGTTTTAGGCGCTCCATGGCGTCTCCGAAGGCCCCCACTCCCGGGAGAACGAAGGCATCGCATTCTCGCAGGGCCTCCTCTTCTGCTGTGATCACGGGCTGCGCACCTTTTAGACTGAGCCCTTTCTGAACGCTTCTGAGGTTGCCTACGCCGTAATCGATTATGCCTATCCTGGGCCGCATCTAAATCCGCACCTCCACGCCCTTCTCTCTGAGGTACTTCTTTATGTCCCCCACGGTGTACTCCTTGTAGTGAAAGATAGAGGCCGCCAGAGCCGCATCAGCCTTCCCCTTTGTAAGGGCTTCGTAGATGTGCTTCAGCTTGCCTGCTCCTCCACTGGCGATTATGGGTACCCTTGTCTCCTCGGATATCTTCCTGGTAAGGGGGATGTCGAAGCCCATTTTTGTGCCGTCGGCATCCATGCTTGTGAGGAGGATCTCCCCTGCACCGAGCTCCTCTACCCTCTTGGCCCATGCCACGGCATCCATGCCCGTTGAGACCCTGCCGCCGTAGATGTATACGTCGAACCAGCACTTACCCTGAGGGGTCTCCACGGTTATCCTGTCCTCCCTGTCCTCGTAGACCCTTTTAGCGTCTATGGCGCTGACAATGCACTGGGCCCCGAATCTCTTAGAGCCCGCCCTTATTATGTCGGGGTTTTTAACGGCCGCGGTGTTAATAGCCACCTTATCAGCCCCTGCCTTCAGGACCCTCCTTATATCCGATTCCTCGCTTATTCCGCCCCCCACAGTGAGGGGTATGAATACCTCCTCCGCCGTCGCCTCCACAACTTCCAGAAGGGTTTTCCTGCCCTGGGGAGAGGCGCTGATGTCCAGGTATACGATCTCATCCGCCCCCTGTTTATCGTAGAGCTTAGCCAGCTCTTGGGGCTTGCCCGCGTAGCGGAGGTTTTTGAAGTGAACACCTTTGACAACTTCCCCCTCTTTGACATCGAGGCAGGGGATTATTCTTTTGGCAAGCATGGAAATTAATTAAAAGGGCTCCTAAATAAATATGGTGATGCCATGCTTTGGGAAGTCAGGATTGCCTATAAACCCGGGGTTCAGGATGCCGAGGGAGAGTCAACCCTCAGAGGGCTGCATGCCCTGGGCTTCGACAAAGTTGAGGAGGTTAAGACTGCGAAGGTCTTCGTTATCAAAGGCGACTACACCAGGGAGGAGGTTGAGGAGATGTGCAGGCGTCTCCTGGCCAACCCCGTAAGCCAGGACTACACCATAGCCGAGGTAAGCGTCGAATGAAGCTCCTGCAGGCGAAAGACGAAGATTTGATCAGGCTGAGCAGGGAGCGGATGCTCTCTCTGAGCCTCGAGGAGATGCGCAGGATAAAGGAGCACTACACCAAGCTGGGAAGGGAACCCACCGACCTCGAGCTCGAGACCCTGGCCCAGACCTGGAGCGAGCACTGCGTCCACAAGACCTTCAGGGGGATAATTGACTACAACGGAGAGGTGGTAGACAGCCTCTTCGCCAGCACCGTCGCCAGGGTAACGCGGGAACTGAACAAGGCCTGGTGCTTCTCTGTTTTCAAGGACAACGCCGGGATAGTGGACTTCGACGGAGACCTGGGGGTGGCCTTTAAGGTGGAGACCCATAACCATCCCAGCGCCCTGGAGCCCTTCGGAGGAGCTGCAACAGGGGTTGGAGGCGTCATAAGGGACATCTTGGGGGTGTGGGGTGACCCCATCGCCAACACAGACGTGCTCTGCTTCGGGCCGCTGGACTATCCATATGAAAAGCTTCCCCGGGGGACGAAGCACCCCAGGTTTATCTACTCATACGTGGTGGCCGGAATAGGCAGCTACGGCAACAACATGGGGATACCCACGGTGAACGGCGCCATCCTCTTCGACGAGGGATACGTGGGCAACCCCGTGGTCTATTGCGGCACCGTGGGGCTTGTAAGGAAGAGCAGGTACAAAACCAGGGCGCTGCCCGGGCACGTGGCACTGCTTGTAGGGGGAAGAACCGGTAGGGACGGCATCCACGGCGTCACCTTCGCCTCAGCAGAGCTCCATGAGGAGTCTGAGGAGACATCGGGAAGCGCGGTTCAGATAGGGGATCCCATCATGGAGGAGAAGATAAAGAGGGGGATCCTTAAGGTCCGGGACGAGGGCCTTGCCTCCGCCATAACAGACCTCGGAGGAGGAGGCCTGAGCTCCGCCATAGGCGAAACAGCTGAGAAATCCGACTGCGGATGCGTAGTGCACCTGGAACGTGTTCCCCTGAAGCATCCCCGGATGGAGCCCTGGGAGATATGGACCTCGGAATCCCAGGAGCGCATGCTCATCTGCGTCCCCCAGGAAAACCTCGAAAGGGTTGTGGATATATTCAGGGATGAGGAAGTCGAGGCCACCCCCGTAGGGGAGTTCATCCCTGAGAAAAAACTTTACGTTTACTACGGGGAGGAGCTCGTAGGAGAGCTCAGCCTAGACTTCATGTTCAGGGTCCCCAGGATACGCAGAAAGGCGACATGGAGGGACCCCAATCTGAGGGAGCCCAGGCTCAAAGAACCTGAGGACTGCACCCCCATCCTGCTTTCTCTCCTCGGGATGCCCAATATAGCCAGCAAGGAGAGCATTATAAGAACCTACGACCACGAGGTCAAGGCCATAACCGTCCTCAAGCCCCTGCAGGGTGCCTTCTGCGACGGCCCAGGAGATGCCGCCGTCCTCAAGCCCCTGTACGACTCATGGAGGGGGATAGTGATATCCAACGGCATAAACCCCGAGTACGGTAAGATAGACCCGTATCACATGGCCGCCTCAGCCATAGACGAGGCTGTTAGGAACAACCTCGCGGTTGGGGGCAGGAGAATAGCTCTCCTAGATAACTTTGTCTGGGGAAACCCGGAGAAGCCTGACCGCCTGGGAGGCCTCGTGAGGGCTGCAAAGGCGTGCTACAACGTGGCCAAGGCCTACGAAACCCCCTTTATCTCCGGTAAGGACAGCCTCTACAACGAGTCCACCCTGGGCCAGGTAACCTCCACCATCCTGATCTCAGCCCTCGGAATCATACCCGACGTGAGAATGTCCGTGAGCATGGATCTGAAAAAACCCGGGAACCACGTCTATATCCTTGGGAGAACCTACAACGAGCTGGGGGGATCCCACTACTACAAGCTCTACGGCCATCTGGGCAGGAATGTCCCGAGGGTGAGGGTCTCAGAGGCCAAAAACACCTTCGATGCCCTCACAAGAGCCATAGATAAGGGCCTGGTGAAGGCGTGCCACGACCTTGCGGAGGGGGGCCTGGGGGTGGCTGCCGCGGAGATGGCCTTCGCAGGGGATGTGGGGCTTAGGATAAGCCTCGACGACGCCCCCAAGGAGGAGATGCGTGGGGATGCCGCACTGTTCTCGGAGTCTAACAGCAGGTTCCTGGTGGAGGTGGAGAAGGGCATGGCAGAGGACTTTGAGAAGGTCATGGAGGGATGCATCCTCGCCCGCGTCGGCGCCACTACAAAGGAGAAAAAATTGGTGATTACAGAGGGGTCAAAAGTGATGGTAAGGGCTGAGCTCTCGGATCTAAGAGAGGCGTGGCAGCGAACCCTGAGGTGATGATATGGCATTAGAGTTCTGCATATTCAGGGCCCCCGGGACAAACTGCGACGCAGAGACCAAGCACGCCCTGGAGTATTTCGGATGCCGCGCCAGGGTGGTGCATATAAACAAGCTCATCTCAGGAGAGGTTAAACTCTCGTCCTTTGACGGCATAGTAATACCTGGGGGGTTCTCCTATGGAGACCACATCCGGAGCGGCGCAATCCTGGGCAAGATGGTTGGGGAGAGGCTTAAAGACCAGCTGAAGGAGTTCTCGGAAAACGGTAAGCCCATCCTGGGGATCTGCAACGGGTTTCAGGTGCTGGTTGAGGCTGGACTGCTCCCTGCCTTCAGGGGCTTCAGCGACGTCCCCGAGGCTGCCCTGGGCAAAAACCTCTCCAACCGCTTCGAGGACCGCTGGATATATCTAAGGAACGACAACAAGGGAAAGTGCGTGTTCACCAGGGGGCTAGAGATCCTTAGGATGCCCGTGAACCACGGTGAGGGCAAGCTCATCCTTCCCCAGGGAGAAGAAGAGAAACTCTACAGACAACTCCTGGAAAATGATCAGGTGGTTTTTCGCTACGCCAAGGCGGACGGAACCCTCGCCCTCGGGGAGTACCCGGCCAATCCCAACGGCTCTTTCAGGGACATCGCGGGCATATGCGACCCTCGGGGCACTATCCTCGGTATGATGCCCCATCCCGAGAAAGCCTTTCACCGCATAACTTATCCCGACTGGACGAGGACAGGGCTTGAAGGAGTGGGAGACGGGTACTGGATCTTTAAGAACATGGTGGACTACGCCATGACCCTGATATGAGGGAAGGACATGGGGGGCGAATTCGGTAACTGGGGCCTCGTCCTAGTGTCTGTGGCGATTTTCACCATATTCAGCGTGGGGTTTATAATTCCCTTTAAGAAACGTGACTGGAGAAGCCTCGGGATATACGAGGCCTTTCTCGTGGCCCTGTTTACAGAGATGTTCGGATTCCCCCTCACCGTTTATATCCTGACATCCTTTTTCGGCTTCAACATCCCCCTCACCCTAAGGGGCGGACATCTCTTCGTCGGGCTTCTGGAGAATATGGGCTTTCCTTATGCCTATATCGCGGTTCACCTCCTCAGCGGAGGCCTCATTCTGTTTGGGGTGATCCTATTGATATGGGGCTGGAAAAAGGTCTATTACTCCCGGGGGAGGCTCGTCAAGGACGGACCCTATCGCTTTGTCAGACACCCCCAGTATCTAGGTCTGTTCTCTATAGCCTTCGGGCTCCTAGTGATGTGGCCGACATTTCTAACCCTGGTTATGTTTCCCGTGCTGGTGAGCATGTACTACCGCCTGGCTAAGAAGGAGGAAAGGGAGATGACGGAGACCTTCGGCGAGGAGTACCTGGCTTATATGGACGAGACCGGCATGTTCTTCCCTCGGAAGAGGTAAGATTTAAGGCTGGAATAAGTCATTAATAATTATGGAAAAAGAAAAGCGGGCGGTTATCCGTATAAAAAATCTGGCTCTCAGGACGATAATAGGAACCACAGAGTATGAAAGAAGAGACAAACAGGATGTCATAATTAACGTCGCCCTTGAGGTGGATGCCTCCAGGGCTGTGGAGACGGATGACATCGCTAATGCCCTTAACTACAGGACTCTGACCAAGAGAATAATAGAAGAGGTGGAGGGCTCGGATTATTTTCTCCTGGAGAAGCTCGCTGACTCGATTCTCGGAATCGTTATGGGGATGGAAGATGTGCTCTGGGCGAGGGTTCGGGTGGACAAGCCCCAGGCCCTTCGCTTCGCAGAGTCGGTCTCGGTTGAGATGAGGGCGGAGAGGAAGTGAACACTGCTGTGGTCGGTGTGGGATCAAATATAGACCCTCACAGGAATATTAAAAAAGCCGAGAACATCCTCTCCAGAGAGCAGAAGCTTATCAACAGGTCATCCTTCATCGTGACCCCGCCCATAGGATACGAGGACCAGGATGACTTCCTCAACGGAGCCTTCCTCGTCTCAACAAAAATGGGCTTCAGGGAGTTCATTTCCTACCTCAAAGACGTGGAGACAAGGCTGGGACGGATGAAGGATGCCAACAAGTACGGCCCCAGAATAATTGATCTGGACCTGATAGTATGGAACAACGAGGTCGTGAATGACGACTACTACACCAGAGACTTTGTAAAAAAGGCTGTCCACGAGCTTCTCCCGGATATCAGGGACAGTAAGCTTTTATAGAGCTCAGGAGGAGATTTAAACAGGGAGGGATTACGTGAAGAAGCAGCTCTGGTTCTATGAGAAGCTCTACGGGCGGCTTCCCTTCCTCTCGAAGGCTGAGCCGACAGAAGCCACCATCCTCATCCTTCTTTTGTTCGAGATGATAGCCCTCGGATTTGTGGCCCTTATAGAGGTGCCCCTAGTGGCTATTCTCCTTGGGACTCTGATGATATTCATGCTGGCCCTGTGGACTGAGGTGGCCAGCTTCATAGCCCCTAACATCCGCGACGTAAGCCTGCCCCGGAACAAGGAGGAGAGGCGGATAATGAAACGCTACAAGGAACTCTTGTTCAGCGAGGATAATGTGGAGCTCGTAATAGCCCTGGTCATATTCATGGGGCTGATCGCCTACTACGTGTCCACCGACTGGCACTACTTCATATTCTGGATTGGGAAGCCCACCTACGTCATCCTTCTCTTCGGGTTGTTTATAAGCTGGGAGGTTTCATACAGAGTGGCTCTTAGTCTCTGGACCGCCCTTCTGGCCGCTTGGAGGAGCCTTTCCCTGCTGATGATATCCCGAAGGACCAAGGTCCCGTCAACAAGGTATTTCCCATACAAAGACATCCAGAGACTGGAGAGACTGGACAGGCTCAACCTTTCCTTCGCCCTAATAGCGGTCCCCCTCTACCTGGCCAGCCTTGCCGATCCCTTCCTCAACGCTGTGGTCCTAATATACATAGCCGCCCTTTTTCTCCTGTATGCCGTCTCCGCGGTGAGCCTCAAATTCCTTAAAACCCTCCCCAGGAACATCAACAGTTTACTCAGCAGGGCTGACATAGGGATGCTCGGCCTCTACGATCCCGAGAAGAAAGCGCCCCATCTCACCCCTGTGGCCTTTACCCACGACCCCTTTAACATATACATAGTTACATCAGTGGTCTCCAAGAAAATTAAAATAATAAAAAACAACCCTCGGGCCTGTTTTCTAGCCGATCTCAAGGACGAGAGGGGCTTGCTCAGGCAGGAGGCGGTGCTCATTAAGGGAAACGCCAAAGTGCTCGATTTCCTGGAGTCTGTGAGAATAGGCTTTAAAATGCTTCGTATCAGGAGGATGTTCCGGGACAAGTACCCCCAGTACGTTGAGATGTATCAGAAAGAGGAGAACCGCGTTCCATTGGCGTGGCAGCTTAAGCCCTTTATCTCCCGGCTAGTGGTTAAGATAAGCATAGACAGCATGACCTACTGGGACAAGTCAAGGAAAATCTGGATAAAGCTGTGAAAATGAATCCCGCTGATGTTCAAGAAGACCTCAGGAGGCTCCTTGAGGAGGAGAATATAGGTTACCTCTGCACCTCCGACTCCTCCGGCACCCCCCATATAGCTCCGATGTTTTTCTATTACTCCTTCGACACCCATGAGCTGTTCTTCATTTCCGACCGTAAAACCAGGAAAGTCTCCAACCTCCTGGAAGTTAACAGCCTCGCCTTCACCGTGGACATCAGGGATAGAGAAAACCCCTTCAACAACCGCGGCGTCCTGCTCAGGGGGGAGCTGGTAAAGCTCACAGACCTGTCCATGGAGCTCTCGGAGAAGTCCCGCGGGGCTTTAAGACTGTTTTCTGAGAAGTACCAGGGATTTATTGACGCCAAAATCCCTGGAGAGAGCCTCATCCAGGTGGTGGAGAAAGGAGAGAGCGCCTTTATAAGGAGTTTCCAGGACGTTCTGGTGACGGTGAGCATATACAAGATAACCTACTGGAAGGGGCCTTTTTCCGTCGTTTTTGATCCGGAAAAAATCATCACTCCCCCGTAAGGATCCTTCTTGCCTGCTCCCTCTCCTCCGGGGATCCGAGGAGGGCGACTATGTCCCCTGCCAGGAGGACTTCATCCGGGCCCGGGTTATATATCGTCTTGCCCTCCCTCTCAATGCTCAGGATGGTCGTCCCGGTCCGGGTTCTCAGGCGGGTCTCGGCGATGGTCATGCCAATGACCGGCGAGCCATCCCTGATCTCCACCTGGTCTATGATCTTGTTCTCCCTGATCCCCTCCAGGAGAGACTCCATAATCTTGGTTCCATACCTAGCGTTTTTCTTGCCCTCTGGAGCCAGGACCGTGCGCCTGATCATCTCCTCCATCTCCGCCTGGAAACGGGTTATATTCTGCCAGAAAAAGTAGCCCGCGGTGCCTATAGAGACTATGAGGATGCCCAAGAAGAAGTAGCTGTATCTGGCCAGGCCGCCCATCAAGAAGGGAAGCAGGTTAAGGGCTATTATTATCCCCACGGCCAGGAAGGCCGCGTTCCTTATGGAGTTCCTGACTATGGGCAGATCAAAGATAGCGAACTTTCTCCCGAGGACGCTGAGGAAGAGGTCTATGAGCTCCTGTATGCGCCTCAGGATAAGGTAAGCGGAGGGCAGGGAGAGGATAAAAGACAGGATGGCAGACGCCGTCCTGACCTCCAGCCACTCCACGGGCAGCCGAGGAACGAACTCGCTAACCCCGAAGACCAGGAGCCATATCGTTATTATTACGAGGATGTTGATAACTATATCGATGAACTTGTTTTTGAAGGTTCTCGCAACCTCAGTATCGAACTGCAGCTGGGAGCTCGACAGGGTTACCCAGGACGCCAGGTACTTAAGGAACTCCTTGAGGACCTGGGGGGATGACGCGTCGACCTTGGCCGATATCTTGGGCGTGGACTTCAGGAGATAAGGGGTGGCGGTGATGGTGAGCATTACGGTGGCCACTGTTACCTGGTACAGGAGGGGGCCCACCACACCCAGGTCATGTCCCTGTTTGGCCATCACGAGGGAGAACTCTCCGATGGGGATTAGACCGATTCCGACGTACATGGCAGTTCTGCCTGGATACCCGCTCAGATACGTCCCGAGGCTGCAGCTTAGAACCTTGCCCAGGACGGCTAAGACGAAGATGGCCAGGGCGGGGAGGATGTAGTCCTTCAGCAATGACAAATCGAAGAGCATGCCGATGCTGACGAAGAAAATGGTGGTAAACATGTGCCTTATAGGCCGGATCATCGTCCTGATCTCGTAGTCACAGTTTGCTTCAGCGATTATGACCCCCGCCAGGAAGGCCCCAAGGGCAACTGAGAACCCGCGGCTGCTAGAGAAAATAGCAAGCCCGAAGCAGAAGCCCAGGGCAGTGAGGAGGAGGATCTCCTGGGATCGGATCTTTTTCCTGACCCAGTCCATGATGCGGGGAACGAAGTGAATTCCGATGGGGAGGGTTATGAGGAAAAACAGGAGAATATTGAAAAAGGTGAGAAGCACGTTTTTAAAGGTAAAGGTAGCCAGGGTGGAAACGCTTCCAAAGAAGGTGAGTAGGATAACGGCGCCTATATCCTGGACGATGAGAATCCCCAGGATTATCTGGGCATACTCCTCGTTGAAGCTCTTCATATCTTTCAGGAGCTTAGCTATCATGGCCGTGCTGCTGATTGCTAGAACTCCGCCAAGAAAGATTGAGTCGGTAGACGGCCATCCCAGGGTGTGCCCGATTACATTGCCGAGGCCGAACATGAAGAGCATCTCCCCCGTCCCGGCAAAAACAGCCACGGCCCCCACCCGCTTAAGCCGGTTCAGGTTAAACTCCAGGCCTATAGAGAACATCAGAAGGATGACCCCGAGGTCGGCGAAGAGGTTTATCACTTCCAGGTTCGAAACAATCTTCAGGGCGTTGGGGCCTATCAGCGTCCCCACCAGCAGATAACTCAATATTATGGGTTGATTGTGCCTTGAAAAAAAAGTGGCCGCCAAAAATGCTAGAACCAGAACCACTGCTAAATCTTGGATAACCGTCAAACCCAGGGGCATGGCATAACATTCCCCCGTATCTATTAATAAATTTAAGCGCCTCTAGGGGCTCTGAATTTTCATAACCTTTATTTATTTGAAGAATAAAGACTACCTGAAAATGGAAATTCGCATTGAAAAACGGGAAAAAGAAACTCTGGACAAGGAAACGCTGGAGAGTATCTTTGAAGGGATCAGCGAAGGCATCATCTTCATAGACCCCGGTCATAGGATAGTCTACATGAACAAGGTTGCCAAAGAGGTGGCCTCAAATTTAAAGAATAACAATAGATCAAATCTCGTGGGTCAACCTGTTTTTGCGTGCCATCCCAGCTCAAGCAAGAGCAAGATCCTTAAGATAATTGAGGACGTCAGCGCCGGTAAGATGGATTTTCATCACGGCATACTGAAGGTGGGTAAAAAATTCTACGACAGCATAACTTCCCGGGCGGTTTCCCGAGACGGCAGGTTCCTCGGGATAATCCTGGTTCTCCACGACGTCACCGAGAAGCTTAACCTGCAGAAAAAACTCGAGGACTCCAATAAAGAACTCCAGCTTCTCCAGGAGATCAACCTGGCCCTTAACAGCACCATGAACCTGGATGATATCCTCCAGCTGACGGTAAGGGGCATAACCGACACCTTTGGCTACGACTACTGCGCCGTCCACCTGATAAGCGAGGACGGTACCCACCTCATATGTAAGAATTATTCCGCGGATTACTCAGTTATCTCGAGGCTGGAGAAGCTCACCGGCCTGAAGGCGGCTAACTATAAGATCCCTCTCTACAAGGGCAACCCGCTGCTAGAGATAGTAGAGGCGAGAAGGTCATGGCTCACCTATGACATAATCGAGCTTATAAAGAGCCACACAGACAGGGAGCTCATACGCTCCATGGCCCCCGTTATATCCAGGATCGTCAGGGCCAAATCCGCCATAGGCGTTCCCCTATGCTCGGGGGAGAGGGTTGTAGGTATCCTGGGTATCGGAAGCAAGAAGATGCTGGGGGAAAAGGACGCTCAGAGGCTTGAGAGCTTCGCCAGCCAGGTCGGCGTGGCCGTGGAGAAAGCGCGGCTCTACGAGGAGATCAAGGAAAAGACCCATGAGCTTCAGAGAGTCCTGAAAGAGGTAAGGGGGATGCCTCTTTTTGAACCAGAAGAGATCCCCTCTGAGGGCGTGCTGAAGGCCTTGTCTAACCCCATAAGGAAAAACATCGCCGAGCTGCTTTACAGCCGGGGAAAGACGCGGTTTACGGATATCAAAAGGATCCTGAAGATAAAAGACGGGACAAAGCTCAGCTTCCACCTCCGAGAACTTAAGTCAGAGGGTGTTGTGGAGCAGGACGAGAAAAAGAAATACTCTCTCAGCCCCATGGGGCAGCGGGCCATCAGGACCCTGAAAGGCCTTGAAAAGTGAGTCCCGGAGCTAAATGAGCCATGGCTGATAAGATCCTAGCTATACAGAACGCTCCCGGAGAGCATCTAGGCTATTTTGAGCATATCTTGGAAGAGCAGGGAATCCCCTATCAATACACAACTCCCGCAGGGTTCCCATCCATCAAGGGGTTTTCACAATTAATAGTTCTGGGAGGCCCCATGGGCGTCTACGAGGAGGATAAATACCCCTTCATCACGGAGGAGACAAGGTATATACGCAGAGCCATATCCCTGGGTGTCCCCGTCCTGGGAATCTGCCTCGGAGCCCAGCTAATGGCCAGGGCCCTGGGGGGAAGGGTATTCCCCGGGGGGGCGAAGGAATTGGGCTGGCTACCTGTGCGGCTCACAGAGGAGGGGAAGAAAGACGACGTAACGGGAGGGCTTCCCTCAGAGTTTGTTGCCTTTCACTGGCACGGCGACACCTTCACCCTGCCCAATAAGGTGAGGCACTTAGCCGCCTCGGATATGTACGAGAACCAGGCCTTCAGATACGGATCCAGCTATGCCCTCCAGTTTCATCTTGAGATCACCGAGGAGATGGTGAGGGACTGGGTAAAGGATCTGGACGAGGGACGGGGAGATGAGATAGTGAGAAACACAGAGGGAAACATAGACGCCCTTAATGATATGGCTGAAAAATTCCTTTCGTCGTGGCTGGGGCTATGAGCAGAGACACCATACTAACGGAACGCCAGATAGAGGTGCTAAAGCTAAAGGCCATGGGCCTTAGTACCTCTGAGATCGCCAGGCGCCTGGGGACTACGGACGCCAATGTCTCGGCCACGGAGAAAAAGGCCCGTGAGAATATAAAGCGGGCCCAGAAAACCCTTCAGCTCGTAAAAATCCTGGAAGCGCCTATAAGGATCGTGATTCCACCCAAGAGCGACCTAAACGACGTGGTTCGGGAGATATACCGCCAGGCAGATGAGACAGGGATATGGATTTCCCACAACTTTCCCTCCCTCGCCGCCCTGATACAGGAAAAAGCCGGAGAAAAGATAAAGGGGAGGATGGTACGTGAGGAGATCGAAGTGGCCATCACCAGAAAGGGTGAGGTGGTGGTGCTCTGAAGGGCGGTGTTTAACTAATCCCTAGGGGATGGCGGGGGATTATGCGAGGGCTTGTTTAATGCGGTAGTAGCCAACACCCGCACAGCTTCTGCACGTCCTTGTCCCGTCTTCGCCTATGATCAATGCTTCCGGCACCCCCTCGCCGCACCTGGAACAGCGCACGATAGGGGAGTTCTCGAAGAAAGTTGAAAGCTCTATCTTAACGGGTGTTATATCGAAATATCTCTCGCTAAGGCTGAGGAGTATGTCTGCGAGCTCATACTCCTCCTCTCTTGTGAGCTTGCCCTCCCTCAGCATCCATTTTCTTAGGAGGGCTGACTGTCTCCATGCATCGCCCCGTAGGGCCACGCGGTAGCCCAGCATCGTATCCGACCTGCCCACGGTTAAGGCAAGCTTGCCGTAGTTCTCTATGAATGCATTTCCATGTCCCAAGGTAGCTCCGGTAGCCGCCTGCATCCCGTCAGCGAGGCACCGTGCAGTTTCGCTTATCGCTATGAGCTTCTTGCTGCCTCTTTTCGTCCTGAGCCTGCGAAGAGCTATCCTGGACATATGTATTCCCAGGGCAATGCCAGGAGCCAGATGGCCGTGCAGCCTCTCCGCCAGCTCCACAATTTCGTCTTTCTTTAACTCCACAACCACCACCTCATGTAAAGAAATGCACCCTTATCTCCTCTCCGCGACCCGTGTCCCGCTCAATTATGGCGTAGCCATCTACCAGGGCGCTGCGAAGATTTGCGGCTATTGCCGAGACGTTGTATTTCTCGCCTTTTTTTATCAGGGGCATGGCACTGCCCTCGAAGCCCACGGGCCTCGCGTATCCGTTCTCAAGGCTTACGAATACTAAATTAGCCATGTCCGAGGAATCGGTATCGGTTCTGGATAGGAGAACGTCCTCAGTTATCCTTACTTTAATGTGGGGTTCCTCCTGGATCCCGAGGAAATAACCCCGCAGGTGGAGAATGGTGGCCACCAAGGCACCTGTGGGCTTTCCAGGCAGGGCAAAAACAGGGGTCTCATTAACAACCCCGACGGCAAAGGGCTTCCCAGGCCTGGTCTTGACTTTATACAGCCACACATCCCCGAGCTCCTCCAGGGCCCGGAGGACATAATCCCTTCTGCCCACGCTCACACCGCCGCTGGTTACGACGCAGTCGAAATTCTCCGCTCCCTGGAGCAGGGCGTCTCTCACTCTTTCGTACTCGTCTCTCACGGCCCCTAAATAGGCCGTCTCGCATCCCCAGGTATGCATATAGGCCATGACGACGTGGGAGTTAACGTCTCTCAGGGTCCCTGAGGCTATCTCGTTTCCCGTGGCAAGAACGGCAACCCGCGGCTTCAGGTATACCTCCACTTCCTCAACGCCTAGCCCCTTCAGGATTCCGTATTCCTGGGGACGGATCCTGGACTTTTTCCTGAGAATTACCTCTCCCCTGCGGTAATTGCTGCCCCTGGGAACCACTTTTGTACCCTTCGATATGGGTATTCCATAGAGGCTTCTTCCCTCAACCCGGGCATCCTCCAGGCGGAGGACACAGTCAGCACCGGGGGGGAGGAAAGCCCCAGTTGCTATGTA